>ENA-UEQB01002195-UEQB01002195.1-human-gut-metagenome-genome-assembly--contig:-NODE-2195-length-14672-cov-4.045427_pt1 | contig 14672 bp, 8 predicted proteins | sample MGYA00242901_ERZ507918 | MGnify/ENA primary metagenome ERZ507918 (study PRJEB26167, sample SAMN06115405) | human gut metagenome | host: Homo sapiens | place: China:Sichuan | collected 2016-04-06... | reverse complement strand
GGTGACAAGGTTGAAGGAAAGCCTCCTGGAATAAAGTTCAGGAATCACCACAGAGGACACAGAGTCTCACAGAGTTTTGTCCTTTCTCTCATAAAATTCATCGAATGTTATTTATCACGTGAACCGTTCCAGATATTCAGTAGGCAGCATTCCGAACTCTTTCTTGAAGCAAGCGCTGAAATACTTCGGATCGTTAAAGCCTACGGCATACGCCAGGTCGGAGATACGCACCGCACTCCCCTTCTCTTCCATGATGCGGCAAGCAGCCTTCAGGCGGATGTTGCGGATAAAGGCAGACGTATTCAGCCCAGTCAGAGACTTGAGCTTCTTATAAAGGGTGGATTTGCTGGTACCCATTTCCTCTACAAACTGAGGCTGGTCGAACTCGCTGTCTTCCAGATGGCGGTTGACGCAGGCAATGGCACGCTGCATAAAGTCTTCGTCGATGCTGGTATAGTCCAACTCTTTCACCTCAAAGACGAGCTGGTTCTTAAAGTCGTGCGCCTTGCGCTCCCTGTACTTCAGCAGATTACGGATGCGGGCATGCAGCACCGCCAGGTTGAAAGGCTTGCTGATAAAGGCATCCGCCCCCACTTCGTAAGCCTCGGCACGGTCTTCCTCTTTATTCTTGGCAGTAAGCAGGATGATGGGAATATGGCTGAGTTCCAGTTTGTTCTTCACATACCGGCAGAACTCTATACCATCCATCAGCGGCATCATCACGTCCGATACAATCAGGTCTATATCCTCATTGTCGAGCACCGTCACAGCCTCTTGGCCGTTTTCCGCCGTATGAACATTGTATTCGCGTTGCAGCAATTTCACCATCAACTGCAACAATTCTTCATTATCCTCTACCACCAGGATGGTATGCGCCTTTACCTTTTCGGCAGAAGCCTCTCCGCGTACTTCTTCCTCTTCGAGGTAAGTCACGGTTTTCTGTATCGGCAACACGGCATCTTCATCAATCTGCTCTTCTTTGAAGTAAGAGCGGTCGATGGGCAAAGTCACAATGAACTCCGTTCCCTGTCCTTCTTCACTTTCCACCTCAATCTTTCCACCATGCAGCACCACCAGATCCTTGGTCAGCGAGAGGCCGATTCCTGTGCCTATGGTATTGAATTTCCGGTAATCCCCCTCATAGAAACGCTTGAAGAGCATCTTCTGCTTCTCTTTGGAGATGCCGCTGCCGCTGTCCTTCACGTGCAGCTGTATGAAGTCCTTATCCTCGGCATACGAAAGTGTGATTTGTATATAGCCCCCATCCTTATTATACTTGGCAGCATTCGAAAGCAGATTATACAGAATCTTGTCCAGCTTGTCCGTATCGAAGTAGCCGATAATGGACTCAGGGTTACACACCACCGAAAAGTGTATCTTGCGTTTCTTCACAAGCGGCAGGAAGGATTCCGCTTCGTTCTTCACGAACGCAGCCACATCTCCGGGAGAGACGCGCAGCTTCAGGTTGCCGGTTTCCGCCTTGCGGAATTCCAGTATCTGCTGCAACAGCCTGATGAGCCTGTTGATGTTATGCCCCAACACCGTATAAATGTCATCATGCCCGGGAACCAGCATTTTCAATTCGTCCACCGTAGCGGAGATAATGGTCAGCGGAGTGAGCAGTTCATGCGTTATGTTCGTAAAGAACTGCAACTTCACATGATTCAACTCTTCGAGTTTGCCCTTCTCCATCTCGCGCAGATGCAGCTCATTGCGTAGCTGCATCCTGTTCTTTGCGGTCTTGAAGGCAATGTAGATGCACACTACCGCTATCAGCACATAGATGACGTAAGCCCACCACGTAGCCCAGAAAGGCGGCAGTACCACTACTTCAAGCTCCCTGATTTCTCCGCTCCAGATGCCATTCTCGTTCGTAGCTTTCAGGCGGAACTTATAAGTACCGCTCTCCAGGTTGTTGTAATAGGCAAAGCGCCGGCTGGCATCGGTGTACTGCCAGTTCTTGTCGAAACCTACAAGCTGGTAAGCATAGCGGTTCAGGTCGGGATTCTTGAAAGTGAGCGAGGCAAACTCGATACTGAAATTATTGTATTCGTAGGGTAACTCTATTTTCTGTGTGAACGAGGGCATCACGGGCGAAATCCGCTCCCTGACATCCGGTGCCAACGAGGCAAACGAACGGTTGAATATCTTAATGTCCGTAATCAGGTAATGCACCTCTTCATTTCCATCTTGCAGCGTCTCGGGCGAGAAGCTGTTATATCCCTTATTTCCCCCGAAAAACAGTTCGCCATTGCGGTTGCACGAGGAGTGGGCGATGAAGAAGTTATCCTGAAGGCCGTCTGCCGTAGTATAAACCCGGACGCTGGACAATGTTTCCCTTGACGAAACATTCAGCCGCACCAATCCCGTATTAGTCCCCAGCCACAGGCAGCCCTGCTTGTCTTCTTCGATAGAGCCTACCATATCGCTGGGAATATTATATTCGCGGTTCTTCTCGGTGAAAGAGTTCTTGGCGCGGTCGTACAGATACAAACAGCCGCCTTCGGTGCCTGCCCACAGCCTGCCCGACTTATCGACGTGCAGGCATAGCACCGAGTTTACTGCGAGTTTACCGTTCGTATAGCTATAATTGCTGTATTTCAGCGTTTCGGGATGCTGTATGTTTCCGGTGATATGTATAATGCCGCAGTTTCCTGTTGCCACCCAGAGGCTGCCGTCCATATCTTCGATGATGTCCTTCACGTGATACCAGTCGGCAAACTCGCCGTCTTCAAAAGGAAGTACACCGAATTTATAATGTCCCCCGTCCGCCAGGCTCACGCCCATGCCGCCCCGGCAACCTACCCAGCAATTTCCCCGGCTATCCTCGCACAGCGCCGAGGCACAACTGGAATATAGGTAAGGAGTATTGAGCTCCGTCAGCACCCGTACCTTTTCTCCCTTCTTGTAGACCAGGATTCCGCCATCATAGGTTCCGAACCACAGTTCGCCATTCTTGCGCTGAATCACAGAATTGATGGTAGGCACGCCCGATACATTCTCAAATCCGGGAATGCGGGTGTTAAAGGTCAGTTTGCCGGTTGCATAGTCTTTGCGCGCCAGCCCGAAACTTCCCGCACCAAACCAAAGGTTGTTCTCCGAATCGGCAAATATGGCACGTACCGAAGTCGTAGGCACATCGTCCTCCACCAGATTCAGCGAGTGGCTGGTAAACGGCGGCAAGTCCGTATTGACCATCAAGACGCCGCCGCCGATGGAACCTAGCCAGATGTTATCGGAATAGTCGCGCAGCAACGTGTTGATTTCGTCACAGGGAATATAGTGCGACGAGTGACGGGATTTATAATTAATGAAGTGTCCGGGCTTGTCCCGCTCCATGATGCTCAGTCCGGCACGGGTACCAATCCACAAAGTATTCGTATGCAAATCCTCTACGATGTCATAGACTATGTTGTCCGAGAGGCTGGTTTCGTCTCCCGTCCGGTGGGTATAGCTCGTATAGGTCACCTGCTCTATATCTTTGGGATGGTTCAGAAGGAACAGTCCGCAGTCCCATCCTCCTACCCAGATGTTCCGGTCGGCATCCTGATAAATCACGTGCGCGGAGTTCCGTTCGTTTATCCGGGGATAGGCATAGAACTTATCCTCTCTCAAGGAATGGCGAAAAAGCCCGTGCGACCATGTCCCTACCCACAAGTCTCCGTCCGCATCTTCGAACAGGGACTTTATGGCAGGCTGCGTAAATACCCCCTCGCTCACCCGGCTGTCGTACACCACGAAAGAATCCTCTTCCGCCACATACCGGCATAGCCCGGCATCGGTACCAATCCATACCCTGTTATCCCGGGTGGTCAACAAGCATGACACAGCGTTATTGGGAATGGTGGGGTAAACATACTGGCGCATCTCGCCCGTTTTCTTATTGAGTACATTCAGTCCTTCCTGCGTACCTATCCAGAGGTTGCCGTCGTAATCATCGGCAAGGCAAAAGATATTGTTATTGGTAAGCAATCCGGGAGTATACAGGTTCGAGCGGTAAACAGTGACCTGATAACCATCATATTTGCAGAGTCCATACCGGGTAGCCACCCAGATGAATCCTTCCCTGTCCTGATAAATCTTCTGAACCTCGTCCGTAGGCAGGCCGTTGAGTGTAGATATTTGCTTAAAATCCAGCCGTGAGTCCATAATAACATCTGCCGCCCCCGCTGCCACAGGGAGCAAAGTCAGACAAACCAATAACACACAGCACTTATAGAGAGAGCAGAAGCCTGCCGTAATACTTTTCATACCATCAGATATTAAGAATCACGGCAAATATAATAGTTTTAAGCTTATGCGAGGGAGAATTATACGTACTTTTAGTCTATAAACAGATAGAATTGAATTCTATCCTTCCCTTTGTTGCTTTAATCAGAAAGGACTACCTTTGTATCATTAATTCACAAATAGGAAAACAAAACATGAACCAAAGAACTTGGATCTGCCTGACGGCAGTTTTATTCATCCACTTCGGAAGCCTTCGCCTACAGGGACAGACGGATTCCTTACAGTTATGGAAGGACTATCGGGCGGCAGTGGAAGATGCCAGCGTGGCAGAAGCCGCCGAGATAAGCCACACGCTGCCTGCCATCACCAAACCCGGTGACAATCCACTGATGGAATGGATAAACGAAAACGGACACGACATGGTGCTGGTGGCATCGATGACCGACGCCGAAGAAGCAGACAAGTGGCGTGAGGACAGCACCTTTTTGCTTGGCAATTCCTTGCCGTGGGTCACACTGCCCTACGATTTGGAAGAGCATCTGCGTTGCCTTCCCCTTTGTACCGATTCGTTGGAGTGCCGCATGCGGATGGTGCAACTGCTTGGCCTTCCGCCCGACTGCAATTATGACCGGATTATCTTTTTCTATGCCGAGCGTGACCGCCTTTTCCGTCCCACCCCCGATCCGGAGATAGACGACAGCGAGGCATCACTCGATTTCCCGGCCGATGTTCCGGAGCATTACCGGAAATGGTTCGCAGAAAACGAAGCGCTTTCTTACCATTCGGTAACGCCCTATCCGTGGACGCGGTTAGGCTATACTTACGACTGGCATCAAGGGGCAGCCACCGTGCAGGGACCGGGAGAATTCATTGTTCATCCGGGAGCCAGGGTAAGGGTAAAACAGAAAATAACGATCTGGGAATGGTATCAACAATTATCCACCCATCGCTTGTCACTTCCAAAAGAATAGGCTACTTTTAGCGGGACGATATGCAGAGCCGATTACCAACTTATCTCCCGACAAATCCACTTCGAACAGATGGGGAATGCGGATATATCTTCCGTTTACCTCTTTGTGGCTGTGTACGGACATCAGCCATTTGCCATCCAATGTACGGAACAGCATGCCGTGCCCGAAGTTAGGCGGGGTGATGGGCTCTTTTTCCTGTACCCACGGGCCGTCCAGCGTTCCGCTTTCAGAGTAGGCGACGCCTTGCGTATAATCCTGGAATACCCAGCTTGTCCATATCATACCCAGGCGACCGGTAGCTGTTCTGAAAAGCCACGGGCCGTCGGTCACACGGTTTGGCGCTACCTTATCGCCCATCTTCTCGCGGCTCCAGGGTGAATCGCTGGCACGGAAAAGTATCTTTCCTTTGCCGATAGTGCCACTCAGGTCGGGTTTCAGTTCTATTTTCTCCACCGTACCGTTCCAGTTCTGTAACCATTCGTGGCAATAGACCATATAGGGCTTGCCGTCGCTATCCACCCAGAAGGTACCGTCGAGCGTCGGCTTATCGGCAGGCAGATAAGTAGGATCTTTCATCGGGCGGTAAGGGCCGTCGGGCTTATTGCTGACCAACACGTGGCTGGCACGGCGGGGAATGACGTTTCCCTTCACCGAGTCTATCCGAATGGCATTGTTGGTAAACGTGGCGAAGTAATAGTACTTGCCTTTGTACTGATGCAGTTCCGCCGCCCAGATTTCGGGGTTAGGTCCCATCCAGGATGCCGGGTCGGTTTCCGTAACCCGGTACGGACCTTCCCAACGGGCAAGATCCTTGCTCTTCCAAAGCAGGCCCCCCGAACCGGTCATATAGTACATATTCGTTTTCTTATCGGCAAGGATACAGGGGTCGCTCAGATGGATGGAGTCAAGAGGGATGTCCGTACGGAAGCGGCCGGACACTTTCTGCTGTGCCGGCAGCAAGACGGCAACCAGCAACAGGGCAAGCAATAATAAATTTCGTTTCTTCATGGTAGATTTTATTTAGTAATTGCCACAAAGGTAAACAGGAAATGGATAGCCGAGGGCTAATTATCGGTCAAAAAGGGCGGGTAATACTTCTATCGTATCTTCATTAAGATTGAAAAGGCGGGCGAGAAGACAGTAGATTTTCGTATATTTGCGAAATTACAAATGTGCTCGATGCACTAACGAATATTAGTTATGAATACGAAAGATATAATAAACACACGTTGCGGTTGGGCAGGAACAGACGAACTGTATATAAGATACCACGACGAGGAATGGGGAAGACTCGTTACCGATGACAAAAAGCTGTTTGAGTTCCTGGTACTCGAAAGTGCCCAGGCAGGATTAGCTTGGATTACGATTCTCCGAAAACGTGAGGGATACCGGGAAGCCTTCCATCACTTTGATGTGGAGAAGGTAGCGCAAATGACGCCGGAAGACGTCGAACGATTGATGCAATTTGACGGAATCGTGAGGAACAGGCTAAAAATCAATAGTGCAATCAATAATGCAAAACTATTTATGGCAATCCAGAAAGAATTCGGCAGCTTCTATGAGTACACTTTATCATTCTTCCCAAACCGGACACCTGTTATCAATAACTTCAAGACCCTGAGCCAGATTCCCGCCACCTCTCCCGAGTCGGATGCCATGAGCAAAGACATGAAGAAGAGGGGATTCAAGTTCTTCGGTTCGACGATGTGCTATGCTTTTTTGCAGGCGGCAGGGTTTGTGAACGATCATTTGGAAAGCTGTTTCTGCAAAGCAAATCAATAAGACATGCGACGTATTGTAGCGAATCCCAAAGCATTCGTGTTTCTCCTGCTGCTTTCGGTTATCGCAAATCTTAATGCACAAGGCAATATGAAAACACCCGTAGAACAGGATTCACCGGCTGACACCTTGAAGGGCGATACACTCACCTTTGACAGGAAGCCGGGAGAAAGCATCCGTATCGGCACGCTTACAGTCTCTTATAATGAGGGATATACGGCAAATATAACCAATCCCGGAATGGAGTACGACGGATATGAAACCAGGGATTCATTCAAGTTGTACGAAGACGGGGAAGAAGGAATTGTTGAGTTTCTTTATATCAGCACGAATGAGGGAAAGGACAATGTGAGAGTACAAACATGGAAAGGATATAAGATAGAGATATTAGATGACCGGAATGAAGTGCTGAGATTGAAGATTACAAAAGAATAAGAACTTACCGGATAAGAAAACAGCCGCTCTCCTCTCCGGGAAGCGGCTGTTCTTCTTTATCATTCCATGATTATTCCAGCGCCACGTTGTACTTCACCGGAGTGAGTATGAACGTGAACTCGTAATCAGCATAAGGCACCTGATACTCGGGGCGGGTAATGCGTCCCCAACTGTCTTCGCAACCCAAACCGGTCTGTACCTTGTCGATGCAGAGGTTGGTGAGGTCGGCTTCTTCCACTTCGGGAGAGTGGCCGTTCTGCTTGTGCCAGCCTTCGTCCAGGGACTCGATGGTATAATGCAAAGCGGATGCGGAGAACGGAGCGGCAGCTACAACCTCTACACCACTGCCTGCGGGATTCAACATCTTCCACCAACGGATATCGGTCTTCGTACCGTTCTCTTGCGGACGGATGTAGGGGTAGAACTGCTCGGTGACGCTTTGGCGGTAGATGCCCAAGTCGGCAGCATGGTTGCGGTCGCTGTAATTCTCAACCGGACCACGGCCGTAGTATTCGATGGTTTCGAAGCTGCGGGGCATAGGCATCTGCATACCGAAACGGAACATGGGGGATACCTTTGCGCTCTTGTCGGTGGTCAGTTTCTGAGTTACCTTAACGGCACCGCTGTTGCTGATGACATACGTCAGATTCAAAGTAGACGATACGCCCGGCATTTCGTAAGCAGCCTCTACAACTACCTGGTTGTTCTCTGTGCGCTGGGTGAAAGAGGTCATCTTCATTTCGGGATTCTTCCAGGCAGCATATTTGCGTTGCAGACCGGCACCGTAATCATTATCGGTAGGAGCACGCCAGAAGTTAGGAGTCAGGGCTTTACCCTCTTGAATCAGTTCCTGACCGTTCACCTGATACTGAGTCAGGTAGCCGTTGTGCTTGTTGAATTCAAGACGAAAAGCATCACCGGTAATGATGAGGTAGTTATAATCGTTCTCCTTCACCACAGGGGCAATGTCCTGAATATTGCTCAACTCGCAGTTCTTCAAATCCATAGAAGGAGCCTGATAAGGATTCAGCGTCAGTTGCTCCTTGGCCACGGCATAGCCGGCAGGAAGCAGACCTTCGCGGTTCTTCAGCTTGTAGGATACATTGAGCAGCCATTCCGTGCACTGGCAGGTCTTGCCCAGGTCGAGCTTAATCTTGGCAGTCTGTTGCGGAGCGACATTCAGGTTTTCTACACGGCCGGTACGCATTACTTTTCCGCCTTTCAGCACTTCCCATTCCAGGTAGTAGGCAGAGAGGTCGCGGAAGAAGTATTCATTATATACATTGATTTCGCCGTTCTTCAAATCAGCAGGAGTAGTCCAGATGTCCTGATAGATGCGGCCTACTTCGTACATATGAGGATTGGGCACGCGGTCGGGGCTGATAAGTCCGTTATCGCAGAAGTTGCCGTCGCTGCCGTCGTAGCGGTTGAAGTCGCCACCGTAAGCATATATCGTCTTGCCGTTCTTGCCTGTCCAGCGTACGGACTGGTCGACGAAGTCCCAGATAAATCCACCCTGGTATTTGGGGTACTTGCGAACCAGGTCCCAGTATTCTTTGAAACCACCTTCGGAGTTACCCATGGCATGGGCGTATTCGCATTGAATCAGCGGTTTGTCTTTGGATGAATCCTCGCAATATTGTATGCAACGGTCATAGCCGTAGTACATCGGGCAGTAAATATCCGTCTTTCCCTTCTGCCCTGCCTGCTCGTATTGCACGGCACGGCTGGGGTCTTCGGCTTTAATCCAGTCGTAGGCAGCCTCGAAGTTCGGGCCGTATCCCGCCTCGTTGCCCAATGACCAGAAGATGATGCTGGGATGGTTGAAGCCACGCTGTACGTTGCGCTGGTTGCGTTCCATGTGTGCACGGGCATAATCGGGGCGCTTGGCAAGCGTTTTTTCACCGTAGCCCATTCCGTGGGATTCGATGTTTGCCTCGGCTACCACATAGATACCATACTCATCGCAGAGGTCGTACCACAGGTTGTTGTCGGGATAGTGGCAAGTACGCACGGCGTTGATATTGAATTTCTTCATCATCTGGATGTCCTGCAACATACGTTCGCGCGAAATAACGTAGCCGTAGTCGGGATCCATCTCGTGGCGGTCGGCACCCTTGAAGAGAACGGGCTGGCCGTTTACCAGTAACTGCGAGTTCTTCAGTTCTATTTTGCGGAAACCTACTTTGACGGGGATTACTTCGTCGCTGCCTTGAAGCGTGGCGCGCAAGGTATAAAGGTAAGGAGTTTCCGCCGTCCATTTATACGGATTCTCTACATTCATCACAACGGTGCCGCTGCCGTGGGCTGTTTCCGTTGCCACCGGTTTGCCGGCGGCATCCAGCAGTTCCAGGTTGACGTTGCCGCTACCCTTCAGGTTGAGAGTGACGCGCAGGGAACCGTTCATATAAGCTCCGTCCAGGTCGGGAGTGACGCGGATATCTTCGATGCGCTTCTTGTTGCGGGCATAGAGATAGCAATCGCGCCCCACACCGCTATAACGGAAAAAGTCCTGGTCTTCCAGATAAGTGCCGTCGCACCAGCGGAACACCTGGAAAGCAATCAGGTTCTTCTGTCCCGGTTTCAGATAAGGAGTCAGGTCGAATTCCGCTTCCAGCTTGCTGTCTTCGCTATAGCCTACGTAGCGGCCGTTCACCCATAGATAAATGTTGGAAGTTACCGAACCGAAGTGGGCAATGACATCCTTGCCTTTCCAGTCGGCAGGAATCACGACTTCGCGGCGATAAGAGCCTACATGATTGTTCTCTGTGGGTACCTGCGGCGGGTTGCTCTGGAACTGGTTGCGCCAGGCATAGCTGGTGTTCACATAGATAGGATCGCCGAAACCGTTCAGTTCCCATACGCCGGGAACGGGCATCGTTCTCCAATTCTGATCGTTGAAACCCGGTTTCCAGAAGTCGGTGGGACGTGCATCGGCATCTTTTACTCCGAAGAACTTCCATACACCGTTCAAGGTCATAAAGTTGGATGATTTTTCTTTTACGCCACGGGCAGCCGCATCGGCAGATTCGTAGGCGAAATAATTAGTGTGCATCGGAGCACGATTCACGGCATTAACCCCAGGGTCGAGCCATTCGTTGAAGGACTGCGCACTTGCACTCAAGGCAAGAGCCGCAAAGAGTCCGGTAATGAGATGATTCTTCATGCTATTAAATTTATGTAAAGTTTGTAACGGGGGGGAATGTAAAAATTCAACTCCTTAGAGGGGTCTAAAGAGTTGAATTCCGACATATCCTCCCGCTGCAAATATAGGCAGGAAGATAGAGCTAAAGGGTGAAAAATAGTTCAAAAAAGACAGTTCTTAGTTCATTTTGACCCATACGGCGCCACCCTGCGGTTGAAGCACCAGTTGGATGCTACCGTCGGCTTTCACCTTAATGGCTTTCTCTTGCGGTTGTTGCTGTTTATCATCGCTGTAAAATGAAACCGTTTCGCCTGCCAGCATGGGCAGTGTAAGTTTCAGTTTCAGCGTTTCCTTATTTGCATTGATGGCAGCCACGTACCACTTATCACCGTGGCGGCGGGCAAGTACCACATACTTTCCGGGATAACCGTCGATGAAACGGGTTTCGTCCCAGGTAGTAGGTATCTGCTTCATAAAGTCGAGGCAGACCTGCGGCGCATCCGTCAGGTTACCGGGAGATAAAGCAAAGTTCTGTATCGGGTTTTGGAACAGCACCGCTGTCGCCAATTGGAATACATCGGTGGTACGGCGGATATTACCGCCATCGTTTCCACGGTTCATCCGCTTGTTCAGGAAGCAACCGCCGAACTCCATGCATCCTACCGTGTTGCGGATAAACGGGTGCAGACAAGCATTGAATGCCTCTTCATTGCAGAAGTGCTGGTTGAATATCAGATTCTCGGAAGCCAGGACAGCTTCACTGCCCACGTAATTAGGGTACATCCGTTCCCATCCACGCGGTATCGTACAGCCGTGGAAGATAACCATCAAGCCGTGGTCGTCGGCATCGCTCAGGATATCTTCATACAGTCGCATCGTCTCTTGCTTGTCTCCGCCGAAGAAATCGACTTTGATGCCTTTCACGCCCTGGATCTGGAGCCATTTCATCTCGCGCTTGCGGATAATCGGAGTGTCCATCCGGTTGACAGGACCCTGCTCGATGTCATTCCAGTAACCGCTGGAACTGTACCACAAGAATACATCTACGCCCCGGCTGTGGGCATACTTGATAAGCTGCTCCATCCGGTCGCGGCCGATATTGGTGTCCCACCAGTTGTCTATCAATACATATTCGTATCCCATAGCTGCCGCCAAGTCCACATAGTGCACCTGGTCATCGTAATTGATGCTACCATCCTGCCAGAGAATCCAGCTCCACGTGCCACGTCCCATCTTATAGTCGTGTTCCGTCTCGTACAGCGGTTTCACCACATCCCAGGGCACAGTCGTTTCTACGATCGGTTTCAGGGTTTCGCCCACCGTGATGGTGCGCCACGGAGTAGCGCCCGGTAAAGAGAAAGCCGGAGCCACCGTCCCGTTGCCGTTATTTTCTTCCGGCATGGGGAAGGCAATCGTAAACAGTCCGTCCACCGCATCGCTCAGATGGGAAGCGCAATAATGACTGTCTACTCCCGTCTCGCTGACGAGCACCCAACCATCCTCTCCTACCCTGAACAGACAGGGGAATGTATATCCATGTCCAAATTGCGAACGTGCATTCAAGGGAGCATCCGCCTTATATTCTTCCTCATAACTGGGCTTTGTCCGTTTCCAGCCTATCATGGCATCGCTCTGCGGACAAAGGAAAGTGGTGGTATGAGACGGAAAGCGGAAACCGGTCTTTTCCTGACTTACGGTAACGCTTCCCCGCTCTCCCTGACGGGGAAGCAGATAGCGGAATGCCACGTCATTGTCACTGACGCGGAACATTACATCCATTATCTGCCCTTCCGCATTGGCAAAAGAGCACAACAATTCATTGGCCTGATAGTGCACACGCGAGGTCTTGATGCGCGTCTGCTCGTAGGTGGTATCGATTTTCGCTTCTTTATATCCCATCCATTTCATGGTTCCGGCAAAGTCTCCTACATTCGTTTCCAGTCCCAGCGGAGAAGGCGCAAGCATCTGTTTTCCATTGTATGATACGGCATAAGAGGCGGCTTCCCCTTCCGGGCACGATACGGTTAATTGCAACTTACCATCGGGGCTGCTGACGGTAATATCCTGTGTTGTCACCGGTTTCCCCCACTTATCGGTGATACGCATCAATTCATCCCGGGTGATGGGAATAATCGTACCATGACGCGGATGAAAATTCATCTTTACTTCACTGTCTATCACTTTGAAGTTCTCCAGGTCGGTAGTCTCTGTAAACTGATATTTGCCTTTCATATATACGTCATACATCAATATATATTTATCCTGTCCTATCAGTTTGAAGGTACCTGCACCTTCCACCGCATCTGTGGTCTGTTGCTTGTAATCAGGGCTTTCGTTCCACCGCCCGGAAGTAAGCGAACGGGTGGTGGCTACCTTGATGCCATTGCCGTGGCCTTCTGTCTTATAGAAAAGGTGAAAGATGCCGTCTTTATAAACAATATCCCCGTCGATGCACGACTTCCCTTCTTTCGGCAGGAACAAAGGCTTCGGTTCGCCAAGCAAATCGGTGAAGTCGTCGTTCGCATAGGCATAATAGATTACATCCGGTCCGTCGCCGTACTTCATGCTCCAATATACCATGTACTTTCCGGCTTCGGGGTCATAAACCGTCTGCGGAGCCCATACACGTTTCAACTGTTCCTGGCCCGTATAGCGTTTCTGTATATTGATGATCGAGTGCGACCAGTTCACCAGGTCGGTAGATTTCAGCAATACCATTGCCCGGTTGGAATCCCATCCGTTACCGGAAACCATATCCGTCACCACCATATAGAATGTCTTTCCATCTTCGCAACGCAGGATGTGAGGATCGCGCACGCCGCCCGTAGAACTGATAACTTTCGAGTCGATCACCGGCTTGCCGCCATTCAGCGTCCAATAGCTGTAACCATCCATGCTGACGGCATAGCACACTGCCTCTTCACTGATATGGTTACCGGTGAAATAAGTAAACAAATAAGCAATGCAATCCTTCTCATAGAAGGATTTCTGTTGAGAAAATCCCGGAAGGGAGAATAGGAAGATTGATACAATCAACAGATTTACCCGTAACATGAGTGTTTTTCTATGGTTCATAATAGTTTTATATTGAATTATTTAGCGAGTGTAAAAATAACACTTTTCCATATACGACATATAATAAGTGTATATGTTACACAACATATACACTTACTTATTTCGTCAGACTAACCGTTATTCAAAAATGCTCCTTTTGATATACGCGTACATAGTCCACTTCATACCTCATCGGCAGTGCGTTGTCGTCAATCTCTCCGCCGTTGAGGCCTCCGATAGCAAGATTCAGCAGGATGTACTGCGGCTTGTGGAAAGGATTTATTCCCTCGCCTGCACTGCTGCCGTTCACGGTTTTGCTTAGCGGAATGTCATTCAGTAATTCGTCATCGAGATAAATCTTGATGGCTGTCTCGTCCCAATCCATGCGCCAGATATGGAACTTATCCGCCCAATGAGGATCGCGGTCGGTGAAATGGGTGAACGGAACCGTCTTGCTGTTCCATACGGCACCATGTCCTTTTTCACCTCCCCAGCAAGCATTGGCAAGGATATGCGGCACACCTTTTATGCGATAGTACTCCATCACGTCAATTTCTCCGCACGAGGGCCACGGCAAGTCACGCCCCAGCAACCAGATGGCAGGCCAGGCACCCCCAGCAGTAGGAATCTTGGCACGTACTTCGAGGCGCCCGTATAGGAATTCAAACTTTCCGGCAGTGGTGACCGATGAGGAAGTGTATTCCACAAATTCGCGTTTCTTACGCCAATCGCGGCTTCCGGCTTCGTACAAAGGATTCTCCCGATGCTCCTTGCGAGCTTCTATAATCAGCTTGCCACCTTTGCAGAATGCGTTATCCGGCTGATACCACTGGGCTTCCTCGTTGCGGGCATACCCGTTCTCGTAGTTCCAGGTAGCCTCATTAAGGCGACCTTTCTTATTGAATTCTTCACTCCATACCAACTTCCATTCCTGGGCGGAAACAGAAGCTAAAGCACACCACGCCAAAAGCGCGAACATCATTTTCCTTTTACTGTGTTTTCGTAGCACACAAAGTTCTATTTAAAGATACAACATATTAATTACTGTGGCAAATTTA
>ENA-UEQB01002175-UEQB01002175.1-human-gut-metagenome-genome-assembly--contig:-NODE-2175-length-14819-cov-4.796975_pt1 | contig 14819 bp, 14 predicted proteins | sample MGYA00242901_ERZ507918 | MGnify/ENA primary metagenome ERZ507918 (study PRJEB26167, sample SAMN06115405) | human gut metagenome | host: Homo sapiens | place: China:Sichuan | collected 2016-04-06... | reverse complement strand
TGCTGGGAGCGGTCAGCGGCTGGCTGCTGACTCAGTTAGAAAAGCTTTTCCATTCCAATACAAACCGGCTGAATCTGACCATTGCGTTTGTATTCCTCATGGTTGCCCTTTCCATGATCAAGTTCTCCATTGGGCCGGTTCATGTGGGCTTCTCCTCCCTGCTGGTCTGCATGATGCTGGGGACCGTTTTCTGCAACCTCTGTCCCTTATCCGCGGACTTGATGGAAAAGGCGGATCGCTGGACCTCGCCGTTATTCGCACTCTTTTTTGTGGTCAGCGGCGCAGAGCTTGAATTGCACGTTTTTACCGAGGCGGCCATTGTTGGTATTGGCGTTGTATATATCCTGTTTCGCTCTCTTGGCAAATACTACGGTGCCCTCATCAGCACACGCCTGACTCATTGCGCCCCTCCCGTATGCAAGTATCTGGGGATCACCTTGCTCCCGCAAGCCGGTGTCGCGCTTGGTATGTGCATCACCGCGCGGCAGCTCGGCCCCGAGGGTGACTTGATTCGCAATATCACCCTGTTTGCTGTCCTGATCTATGAATTGGTTGGCCCTGTCCTCACCAAGCAGGCGCTCACGAAAGCGGGCGATATCAAGCCTATGCCTGATGAGGTAAAGTATCGGCGCGAACGCAAGCTTGCGGAGTCCGGCTCCGGTTCCAATCAGTGAGGTGCATCATGAAGGAAGAACAAAAGAAGATCGAATTGCTGCAGAAGATCGCGCACCGTCTGAACGAGGCCCATGTACAGTGGGCCTTGGGCGCGTCGATGCTGCTGTACTTCAAGAGCATCACTTCTGAGTTCCACGATATTGATTTAATGGTCGCTGACCATGCAGTATTTGATGTCCGTCCGTTTAAAGCATGCTAGCTATTTATTGCGTTTTTCAGACCTCAGTATCTCAGAAATCGCTCAACAGGTGGGATTTGAAGATAATAACTACTTCTCTCGTTGCTTCCGTCAAAATATGAGCATGACACCATCGGAATATAGAAGCCACGATGACAACAACCTATAACCCCGACATATAAGCACATTTTGGGAATAGAATAAAAACGCAAAAACACGGTTAATATTTAAAATGTGTCCTATAGGATTAACTGACCAGTGCAGGTTAAGGAAGTACTGCGAGAACGATATTCTCCTCGTATGGACAGCGTCATTTCGTTAGCACATTGTGAGTAAAAGAAAGTGGCTGAATGAGGATAAGATATCTGACAAAATCAACATAGAGATTTTATAACTCCGTTCGCAAACAGGAAAAATTCCTATTATAACTTGAAAGTCAGTCCGAGAATGAAATGCTGCCAGTATACTTTTTGAGTACCCTTAGAATATCTTATCCGTAATATCCTCTATATGGCCCTCCAGTTGAACTGGAGGGTTCGCTTTTCAGTAACTCCTGATAGTACGTCGGCCTTGCAATAGAGGTAAATCCGCTCTTGCCGGTAACCACCACATTATTTTCGCTGCTGGCGCAGTGAATGACCATGATATTACCGCCGCTGTCAAAACCGCAAACGATGCCCACATGGGTGTCATTGGGATAGAATACCAGATCTCCCGGCTGGGCGTCGCTCCAATCAATGGGAGTGCAGTAGCTGTGCTGGGCAGCAGCCCCGCCGCCGTGGCCAATGATGTATTGTCCGCCGCTCTGGTTGTAGAACGCCCAATCCACCATTCCCGAACAATCCAGTCCGAAGGGCCGCACAGTGCCGGTGGTGGAGCTGCCCTCGGCTGTGACCTCCATCGGCATTCCCCAGCGGGAGTCCCAGCCAATAATCAATGACTTTCCTCCCCAGAAATAATGGACTTTGCCCAAGAGTTGATACGCCGTCAGCACAACTTGCCTGCGTTCCGCACTAAGGTCGGCTGGGAGATTCTCCATAATTTTCGCCACATTCTCCGGGCTGAGTTCGATATTCTGATAACTTCCCGTCAAAGCCATGAACAGTTCCTGATATTTCGGCTGCATGAGTTCCTCTAACAATCTGCGCTGTTCCGTGTTGAATTGGTATTCATCCGCCATTTGCAGGTGCGTTTTTATTGTGACGATGATATGCAAAATGACCGTATCCGCTTCATCTTTGCCGCCTGGTACTATTTCCGTCCAATAAGTGATGGCGTTCATGTCCCAGAAGATTTCACGAAGGATCTCCATTTTTTCTTCGGTCAGCGTAGCGACCTCATCCGGCGAAGCGTTGTCCGTGGTGGTCCGCACAGCATAAACGGCCAGCACATCCCGCCAGTTGGAGATCATGGCGGCGCTGCCGGCGTTGTCCATATCCAGTTCGTCATGCGGGTTCTCTGCCTTGATCTGTTCGATCCGGGCGGCGAACTCGCCGTTCAATACGCTGACAGCTTCCGGCATGGTGTAGCCGGTGCCGCTGTCCTCTCCGGAGAAAAAGATCCCAAAAGGCGACACGATCAGAAGTCCAATCAGACAAATCACCAGCACCATGGCTACAACTGTGCTCCCACCAGCCGCTATTGCCGCAAGTAAGCTCTGGGCAGCGGCAATGATGGAGCGCAGCGCGCGGCCCGCCGCCTGCGCGGTTTTCTGCGTTGCGGTTTCTGCCGCTTTTGTCATCTGCTGCCGCTTGGCCATCTGCATGGCCGCTTCTCTGGCAGCGTGTGTTCCAGCCGCAGTCGCATGGACGGTGGAGGAGCGCACGGCCTGTTCGGCGGACAACACCGCAGATTTGCTGCCCTCACGCGCTTTTGGTGCGATCCCCGCAGCGTAATTTGGCGTTTTCGGTTCGGGGAGTTGGTGCTTCTTTGGCTGCTGGATGCCGCCGCGCTCTTTGATTCTGCCCCTGCTGGTTGGCTTGAAACCTTCCGTACGCAGCGAATCTCCACGCAGATCATCCTGGTGTCGGAACCGCTGCTCTGCCTGCCTGCGCTGTGCCTGCTGGCGGGACGCTTTGCGGCCCTGCTCCTGAATGAACGCCTGCTGGCCCTGCCGTTGCGGCTCCGGCACTTCCGTTACGGCGGTCCCGCCTTGAGTGCTGATGTAGGCATTCTTTGTCTTGATTGCCTGCTTCATAGCCGCCTGCCGTGCCTGTTCCTGCGCAGGCGGCGGCGGAGTGCTTACCCTCGCCGCTTCGGCTTCTCTGGTGCGGATGACAGGCGGCACGTCGCTGTTGGAGCTGGGAGCAGAGGCGTCACCCTGGGGTGACGCGCTCTGCTCCGTGTTTTTCTTCTTGCGCTGCTTCAGCAGTTCCTTTTCGGCGCGGTGCAGGCCACTGGAGGCGGTGTCCTCAATGGCGTCACCGCCATATTCATCCCGCCGCCCCTGCTGGGCGGTATCCCGGAGCTGAGTCCGCAGGCGCTCCGAGCCGTCATCCAACACCTTGCGCAAAAGCTCCTTTGGAGCGGATACAGCTTTCTCTTTGACACGCTCACTCAGCGCCGGTTTTTCTTTAATTTTCTCCATGGGCTATCACGCAGCCAGATCCGAGGGCTTTGTGGTCATTAAGCGGTAGAGCTTGTTCTTTGGGAAATGATCCACAAAAGGCACGATAGCGCTTCCGCACTTGATGAGTCCCCGGCCGGAGTCCACATTGGTGATGTAGGAGAGCTGATTATCCGAGATGTTCAGCAGACGCGCCAGTTCCTCCCGGTCTGTAGCCGCCTGGTTCAGCATGATGAGGAACTCACTGTTTGCCAGCATGGTGCGGGCCGTGTGGGACTGCAGCAGGTCTTCGATATTCTGGCTGATCCCCGTTCCGCAAGCCTGATACTTTCTCATACGTTTCCACAGGGTGAAGAGGAAATTGGCGCTGTACTCATGCTGGAACAGCAGATAGATCTCATCAATATAGATCCAGGTGTTGCGCTTCAGCCCACGGTTGCGGATGATGCGGTTGAAGATACTGTCCAACACCACCAGCATCCCCACCGGCAGAAGCTGCTTACCAAGGTCCCGGATATCGTAGCAGAGGATGCGGGCATTGGTGTCCACATTGGTGGGCTTGGCAAAGGTGTTGAGACTGCCGTCTGTAAACAGTTCGATGGCCAGCGCCACATCCTGCGCTTCCTTTTCCGGCTGGCGGAGCAGCTCGGCGTGGAAGTCCTGCAAGGTGGGGACCGCGCCGTGATAGCCGCTGCGGATATAGTCCCGGTACACCTGCGCGGTACAGCGGTCGATGACGGATTTTTCCTTGGCAGACAGCTTGCCTGCCCCAATGAGCTGTTCACAGAGGGAAAGCAGGAACTCGGATTTCAGCACCACGGGGTTCTCTCCGTCCCCATAGCCCTGCTCCATATCCATGGCGTTGATATGGTTAGGTGAGGTGGCGGAGATGTTGATGACCTGACCGCCCAGCCCTTCGATGAGGGGGCGGTACTCCGACTCCGGATCGATGACGATAATATCGTCCTGCGTGGACAGCGCCAGAGACACCATCTCCTTCTTGGCGCTGAAGGATTTGCCGGAGCCGGAGACACCGAGAATGAATGCGTTGCCGTTGAGAAGCTGCCTGCGGTCCGCCACGATGAGGTTTTTGCTGATGGCATTCTGCCCGTAGTACACACCGCCCCGGTCCCAGATCTCCTGGGCCTTAAAGGGCATGAGAACAGCCAGCGCTTCCGTGGTCAGAGTACGCAGAGCATCGATGCGGCGCAGGCCCAGCGGCAGCGCCGTCACCAGCCCGTCCGCCTGCTGCCAGTTCAGTGTCGTGAGCTGACAGAGGTGCTTGCGGGCAATGGACTGGAGCGTTTCCGTATCACTGTCCAGTTCTTCCTTGCTGTCTGCCAGATGCACCAGCGTCACCACGGCAAACATCATCCGCTGGTCGCGGGTGGTGAGATCGTCCAGCATCTCGCGGGTCTCCTTGCGCTGCTGCTCCAGATCGTAGGGGACAACGGCAGAAAAGTTATTGTTAGCGTTCTGCCGGCGCTGCCAGTTGGTCACATTGGTTTCCACACCCAGCAGGCGATTCTGCATCTCCCGCACCGCCTCGTCGGTAGGGACAGGGATGATGTCGATGGACAGCATAAGACTTCGGTTCAGGCTGGTAAGCTCATTGATCATGGAATCCTTGATGTAGCTGGCATACTCCTTCAGAAATAGTACCCGGCCATACTTACCGCCCATGATAAAATGATCCTTTTTGAATTCCATGCTGTCCGGGCAGATGGCGTCCTTGAAGGAGCGCCCGTTCTTCATGTTCTCCCGGAGGTCAAAGCGGAACTCGCTTTCCTCACCCACACGGTAGAAATCATGCAGGATGTGGAGGCGGTCTGCCGCATCCATCTCCTCGCAGTGGGAGTCCATGTGGTTCAGACGGGAAGAGGCGTCATGGACCGTGCGGTCAAAAAATGCGCGGGCCTCCTCTACATTTTTCTTGTGGACGGACAATGTGATGTAGCGTTCCTGCACCACGCTGTTGGATGAGTCCGTCACCTTATCCAGCAGCATGGCGTTGTATTCCTTGCGTCCGCCGTCCAGATCATCTCCCTTGGGCGGGATGAGGATCTCCTGCTCAAAATTACGCCGGTCCAGGCGCTTATTGTTGATGGTGATCTTCGTGGTGGAGCCGGTGTCCAGTGCGTTCAGCAGCTCGGAATAGCTGAGAAACATCGCCGTCTTATCCTCTTTCGAGGCAATGGCGTAGTTGATGTCGCTAAAACGCAGTGTTTTAGAATACTTGCTGCCAAATTGAAAGACCCCATCCGGCCAGATGCGGCGGATGGGGATGATGTCCTGTACAGATCTCGGAACCGTAAATCTTTCTTTGTCCTGCTTCAGTGTATTTTGCAGAGTTTTAATCAAGTTTGAGAGCCTCCTTTATCGTTGAATTTTCCAGAGCTTTGGCGTATATGTTGTCCGATTTGAACACGAGCCTGCGGGGAAACAGGAATTCCGAGCGGATATACGCGAGCAGAAAGCGTTCCAGCGTCATGCCGTTATACTGAAAAAAGCCGCCCAGGGCAAAGGGAAAGGCTGCAAGCACGCAGACCCAGCCAATCTCCCCATTCCCCAGCACAGGGCGCAGGCCGAAATATACGTCCACTGCCACGGCGACCGCCAGCAGTGCGAACAGCAACTGCCGCAGGGACAGCCCGAAGAATAGACTCTCCTGGTAATTTCGTACTTCTTTGTTGATGCGGACCTCCAATGGATCACCTCCGAGTTTTTTCTGAGTTTTGCTGAACAGACTCTTGCTTTGTCTGTGCAGTCATGGTACTATGCCACAAACCCGATGAAGGAGGTCGTGACACATGATCGCTTTTCTGATGATCGCCGGGCTTGGCGTCCTGGCGCTTCTCTCCCGGTTCGCCGCGCTGACACGGATGACCATCCCGCTTTTGTACACCGTGTCCATGCTGACGGTGTTCCACGGCTGGTATCGCACCCATACCGTGCTGGCAGACCGCATCCTGTTCGCCCTTGTAGGGCTGGTGGTGCTGTCCTGGCTGCTTTCGCTGATCCGCTTTGTCTGCGATCTTGTTATGCAGGCACGGGATGACGCTGCCGCTATGGAGTATTTCTCCTACCGTGTTCGCAAAGCACGGGAGAACGGCGAAGACACCGTCAGCACAGAGGGTCTGTGGCGCTGAATCAGCCAAGGCCCATCAGCTCCCGGATGATGCGGTCGCTCATCTTGATCGCGCCCACCAGCACCAGCATATTGAAGATCAGCTCGCCCACATAGTTCCATACGATGGTGGCTGCCGCCAGCGTATCGTCCGCAATGGCGGGCGGTGAAGACGCAAACGCCGAGAAAATCACACAAGCCAATACGATGACACAGCCCTCCAGACAGATGGCGGCATAGCTTTTCAAAAAGGCTACGCCGATACTGCTGGAGGGCTGTCCCGCAAAGCTGGCCAGCGGGATGGGTGCGATGGCTGTGGCGATGTAGAGCTTAAAAAAACGGCTATATACCGTCAGGATCATCACGAGGGAGAGTACCCAGATAAAGAGCGAGCCCAGCAGCGTCACCGCCCAAAGGGGGATGGAGTCAATAAAGCCCACATCCTCGATGACACTCACCAGTTCATCCGGTAATGTGGTGGCAGACATCGCCGTCAGTCCGGAGGAATCCATGATGGTCGCCACCATGCCCTGGGCAACGCGAAACGCGCCAGTCATCAGCTCCATGCCCCACGATACCGCCGCCTGCGCCAGCACAAAGCGGATGAAGCATTTGAAGGCCACTTCCGGCTTCTTCATCTCGGTAAAGCTGCCGCAGGTCTTGACCACGCCCATTACGAAAAACAGCACCAACAGCGCATACCCCACAGCTTTTAATCCATCGTTGATGTTCACGATGACATTCCAGACACCGCCGCCCTTGAAGGACTCCGGCGAGGTGCTGATGAGCTGCCAGATCTCTGCCAGCCTGCCGTTCCACATTTCCAGCGCGGAGTTTAAGTTGTCTACGATCCAGTTTCCACTTCCCATTCAAAATCACCTCCTACGGGAAGAACAGGGTGAACGGTATCATGCCGTTCACCCTGCCGCGTTTTTCAGCCGGTGATGAGGGAGAGGATCTCCTTAGTAAAGGTAATGACGATACCGCCTGCCACCGTCAGCATACCGTTGGCGCGCTGGGAGGGGTCATGGCTCTTGAGAGACAGGCCCACCTGCAAAATACCGAAGCCCAGCAGGATGAGGCCAATGGCGCGGATCAGCGAGAAAATGAAATCAGACAGGTTGTTGACCACCGTCAGCGGGTCATCTGCCGCCAGCGCAGGCACTGCGGTGGCGACCAGAAGCAGGGCAACGCAGGCAAACACGGAATAGACGCGCTTTGCCTTTCTCTCGAAATTTTTGTTGTTCAAATCATGTTTCATGCTGCAGCATTCTCCTTTTCATTGTCAAAATCAGTTTGGAACAGCGGCTTTCCCGGAATGGGAGGCTCTGCCGTTCCGTGGTGGATGTAGGGCGGTCCGCCGCCGTCCATGGTATAGCGGATGGCGGGATGCTCCATGAGCTCATACTTTTCGTCCATCACCGGCCGTGTGCCGCGGATGAACAGGATGCAATATCGGTTATCCAGCATCCGCACCTCGTCCGGCGTCAGCAGTTCTCTGCCGCTCATCTGGAAGTTGGTGGAGTAAGATCCGGACCGCCCTTTGGTCTGCCCGTGGGTCTTGGTGTCGATGGTGGACTTACCCAGCGCCTCGGAAATGTACTTGTGGGTGCTTGCCTCGTTGCCGCCCAGATAGAGCAGCGTGTCCGAGTTGCCGGGGATGGTTTCCCACGAGTCCTTATACAGCTCCTTGATCTGCGCCATGTTCTGGATGATAGTGCTGCAGGAGATGTTGCGTGAGCGCATGGTCGCAAGCTCCCGCGGCAGCCCCGGCAGATTGACCGATGGCGCTTCATCCAAGATGAAATGCACGTGGCAGGGCAAGGCTCCGTGATGGATTTGGTCTGCGCAGTAGTAAAGGGTTTGGAAAATCTGGGAGTACAGAAGACTCACTAAAAAAGTAAAGGTCGTATCATTATCCGGGATGACGGCGTACAGAGCGCACTTTCGCTCTCCCAGCGTGTAGAGATCCATGTCATCATGGTCGGTGACGGCTTTGATCTGCGGCAGATTGAAGGGTGCCAGCCGCACAGCGGCAGACACCAGAATCGATTTTGCCGTCTTGCCCGCCGCCTGCTTGAAAACCTTATATTGCCGCAGGGCAACACTTTCCGGGTTCTCATACTCCATTGCCCGGAACAGCAGATCCAGCGGGGAGACATACTCGTCATCGTCCTCCTTCACTTCGGCATATTCCAGCACACGCAGCACCATTGAAAAATTCTGCTCATATTCCGGCGCTTCCTGGAACAGCATGAGGATGATGGCCTGCAGCAGTGCTGTCTCGGACTTCGACCAGAACGGATCGGACTCGTGACTGCCCTTGGGCGTGGTCGCCTGAATCAGCGTGTTCACCAGCTTCAGCGCGTCCTTTTCATCCCGCAGATAGCGGAACGGGTTATAGCCGTCCGACTGCGACAGATCTACCAGATTCAGCACTCGGATGTCGTATCCCTGCCGTTTCAGATACCCTCCGGTGGCGGTCAGCACCTCCATCTTCGGGTCCGTGATCACATAGTTGCTGTTTGCTTCCAGAATGTTGGGCTTGACATAGCCGCGCGTCTTGGCGGCGCCGCTGCCGCCAATGACCAGCACATTCAGTGAGCGCCGGTGCTTGTGGGTATCCAGCCCCAGCCGCACATGGCGGGTGAGGATCTTGTTCTCCTTCTGCCGGAACTGCGCGTTGAGCTGCCGGGGAGAGCCCCATGCGGCGGAGCCGTGTTCCTCTCCGTCCCGTGTTCTGCCCTGTCCGGAAGCATAGAGACACAGCCCCATGAGATATGCGCCGGTGCAGACGAGAATGGACAACAGGCTCTTGTCTGTCCATTGGATCTGGAAAGGCCGTTCCAGCGCGGCAGTTAAGTTTGATAGCAGCTCCGGCAGACCGCCGCCAAGGGACTGGGCGATCAGCAGCGCCGCCCATATCACAGGGATATAGAGGAACAGCGCAAGTACCAGATCCGTTGTTTGGGATGTCTTTTTCAGCCGAATCACCTCCTGCATAAAAAATACGAGGCCGGCAAAGCATTCCACTCTGCCGGCCTTGCTGACGAAACGGCTTTCTTACTTTGTCCTGTCCGGTCGTACTTTTTGACGGACCTTTTCCTTGGCCGGGGCAGACTTCTGCCGGGTATCCAGCTGCGCCTGATACCCTTTCAGCCGTTCCAGAACCGAAGACCGCTCATTCGTCATCGTCCCGGCAGCCGTTTCCCTGCCGCTGAATGAGGTCGATCTGCCTTTGGTATCTGGCAAGTCTGTTCCCGACCGAGATTCTTTTTTTGGCGCCACCTCCTGCCGCTTGCCCACAGGCGGTGTCACAGGCGTTTCCCCCTGCCGGGGGCGTTGCTGCTCGCGCTGCGGCGCCTCCTGTCCCACACGGGCTTCCTGCTCCTTAGAGGGGGCATCCTGCCGCGCCTGCTCCGGCTGCCCGGTATATCGGATGCGCTCAAAGATCATATTGGCGCGGTCGATCTCCGTTACCGGCATGATCACATCCACGACTTTTCCCTTGTTATCCGAATCACGGATGGCAGAGAACAGGATCTTCTGTTTTCCTGCCCGCTGCCTGAATTGCTGATACTGTTCCGGTGACATGGAAAATCGCCGCACATCGCGGGTCTCCTTCAGCATCTTGACCAGATTGACTTTACCGGAAATGGTCTTGTGGTTTTTTGCCAGCGCCATAGTGAGCGCCAGCATATTTTTGATGGCGGAGCCGCTCAGCCGGACAGCGACCTCGCTACCGGAGAGCATCATGCGTACCAGCTGGTCCGCCGCTTCACCGCCTCCGATGTTCATGCTCCCGCACCTCCTTCTGGTGTTCTTCTGTTTTCTGGATGTCCTGCTCCATTACAGGCGTCTGCTGGCAGATCTCCCGGCAGAGCTTCCACTTTTCCCGCTCCGCCCGGATCTCCCGATTCACCTCTGAGAGCTGTTCATACACTTCTGCCTTTTCTTTCTTCAGCACTTCCTGCGGAATGCCGCTGTCCTCCAGCAGCTTCACGGCTTTCATATACTGCTCGAATTCCTGCTCCATGCCGATGAGCCCTTCCTCGTATAACGCCTTGCTGGGTTCCAGCGCCTCCGCGTCTGCCAGCGCCGCGTAGAGCGGCTGGCGTTTCTTCTTCCGCACATTGAGGAGGGTCCGCTGCTTTGTCAATCTGCCCAGCGTTTCCTCTGTGCGTTGTTCGAATGCCGCCATGTCAGCAGGCGTTGTGATGTCATTTTTCCGCAGGAACGCGAACTGTGCCTGATACCGTTCAAAGCGCATGACCGCCTGCCGCAGATGCGGTGTCATGCGGGGCGGATACTGCCGCTTTCCGATCTTGCCCAGCAGATAGAGATAATGGACATAGAGGGCAAGGAAACCGCTGTATCTGGGATGCTTCCGATACGGCTGATATGCCGGACGCACAGGCAAGACAGGCCGCAGCCCCGCTTCGATCTGTTCCAGGTTGCCCTGGATGGCAGTGCGGATACCGTCCTCTGTGAACAGCGGATCTCGCCTGCCGGGGTACTGGTATCGGTCCTGTCCTCGCAGGCGGAAGCCGAGCCTGCCTCCATGATGGATCTCATACCCCTTATGCTCCATGAGCAGGAAGAAGTGGCCGAGGTCGTTGGCGTCCCGGATAGCATCCCGCAGATCTGCCTCCAGCATGGAGCGGAAGGTGGGCTGCCCTTTGGACTGGCGCAGCCACTCGATGTAGCTGACCGACCTGGCAGGCTCGCCCTGCACGATGACGGACAATCCATGCTCCCGGCAGAGCCGGTCTGAAATGGCACGGATCTGCTGGTAGTAGCTTTGCTGCGTACTGTGATACTTTTCGCCGGTATCTGCATTCACCGAATTAAATACGATATGTGAATGGATATGATGCCGGTCTACATGGGTCCCAATCACAACCTCAAAGCCGTCCAAGTGTTCCTGCGCAAATGCTTTAGCAATTTCTAAAGCAAGTTCAGGTGTGATTTCACCAGGCTTGAACGATTGAATGATGTGATAGCATTGACGCTTATCCAATCGTCCGGTTTCCAGCTTTGTTTTCATCATCTCGCGGTACTCTCTCCCTGGATCGCAATTAAAATGTGCTGTTAAAATATGCCCATCCGTTTTGTCACCGTTCAGAACATAATCAATAGCTTCTTTTAAGCCGCCGTTACGGGGCAGGATTTTCGTAACAGCCATTACTTATTCGCTATCCGGAACATAAGCTCATATACCTGATCCAGAAGATAGAGTCCCCGTTTGGCATCCTCCGGCTTCGCAATTCCTGCATTGACGCTGCGGGCGATCTGGTTGATGTTGTTGCCGATATGATGTATTTCCGTCCGGAGCTCTTTAATTTCTTTTGTAGGGCGGGCTTTGACCGGTCGTCCCTCAATAAGCCGTGCAAGATATGCCCGTTTTGTCAGCCTGCACTCTTTGGCCTGACAGCACAGCAGCTGATACTGCTGTGTTGTCAGTACGATGTGCAGATGGTGTTCTTTCTTGTTCTCATCCACATTTTTCTCCTTCCTGCGGCGTATAGCCGCAAGTTTTTCCGCCAGCAGGCGGCATAGGGGACCGGGGTATCCTCGGCAAGCTGTGCAAATGTACATTTGCGCGATGCTTGCGCCAGCGCCGCCCACGGCGGCGTTGGCTGTTCCCCGCCGATGGCGGGGCGCTTTTTGAGGGGTAGGTTGATTCCAATACAGGCGGACACGGTCCGCACCTTTTCCAGAAAAAAATGCCTGGCAGCAGCGCCAGACATCCGGTTTCGCAGGGTCCTTCCGCACAGGGTGTCAATGTAACACCCAAAATAGAAACGGCAGGGTGTCTTGATGACACCCTGCCCGTTCAAATATTGAGTCAACGCTCGATCTCTTCCGTTTTCTGCCTGCTGTTTCGTGCAGTAGTTCGAGCTGCGTCGAAGGGAAGGACGAATCCTTCTACCTGTTGATAATAGCTCGTCTGTTCCTCTACAAAGAATGCCACAAGAGGCGCATAGCAAGTGCTGTTGCCACACAGCGCAGGCTCAGGCGGCGCACGCCAGTTCCTTCCGAATACGTTCCCGTGCCAGCTCCGCATAGGTGTCTGTGACTTCGATGCCGGTTGCGGTATAGCCCTCCTGCACAGCCGCCAGCACCGTGGTACCGCTGCCAGCAAAGGGGTCCAGAATATGCCCGCCCGGTTCCGTGATCTTCACGATGTCCCGCATCAGCTGCAGCGGCTTCTCCGTCAGATGGATGCGGCTTTGGGGATTGCCATACTTGAACACCCCCGGTAGGCAGGGTACCGGACGGCTGATAGGCATATCGCCATTGGAGCCCCAGACGATATATTCCGCCTGCTGGCGGAAGCGCCCCTTCTGGGGGCGGCTGTTGCCCTTATCCCAGACAGCGGTGCCGCGCCAGATCCAGCCCGCCCACTGCAGGGCGTCGGTGGCTGCCGGGAGCTGCCGCCAGTCAATGAACATACAAACCGGCGCGCCGCTCTTGCAGACCTTTCTTGCCTCATAGAGCCACTCTGCCGCCCAACGGGTCCAGGAGCGCTGGTCCTTGGCGTCCCCGTCGAAAGGGGGCGGCGCATTCTCGCCCATACTGGAATACTTCCGGGCGGTGGATTTGTTTTTCTCCGCCTGGGTGCGTCCACCGGACGCATAGGGCGGATCGGTGATGACCGCGTCAAAGGTGTTGGGGGCAAAGGTCCCCAGCACCTTCAGGGCATCCCCCTGGAGGATGCTCCATTTCTGATTATCGCTCATGCTCATGCTTCTCCTTCTTTTTCGTTCGATTTTCGCGGGGCGGAGACAGCTCCGTCTCCACGTATTCGCTGATGATACCCAACGCTTCCTCGTAGCTGTGACAGTCTCCGCCCATGATGCGTGTCTGCATTTCCTTTGCTTCCGCTGCCATGCCATTCTGCCGGAGGACTCTGGCGGCAATGCCCATCAGATTAAAGATGTTGCCGTCCTGCCCCAGCAGAGGGCAGAGGGGGCGGGGGTTCTCCTGCCGGGCGGAGCGAAATCCGCCCAGCCTATTGGGAACATAGTCGGACAGCCATGTACCGCCGAATGCGCCGTGGGTCTGCAAGCGCCACATTGCCAGCTTCACCATATCCACCTGAATGCCCTCGAAGGGGAACAGCAGATTGGTGAGTCCATCGTGCTGAAAAACCTTGACCGTCTCAAAGCGGCTGCCATTCTGCAGGATGCCGTCCTGCGTCAGCAGGTCATTGATGCCATCCAGCCACTCCTGCGCCTCTCCGCCGCAGCCCTGCAGCACCAGTCCCTCCTGATGCTCCATATCCCGCAGATTGTCCGCAGTGATCCTCTCAATTGGCATTTATCTCTCCTTTCTTTTGGGATGCCGTGCAGGCGGCGTCCGTCCAATGGTTTTCTGATCCGTCAACACGGGGATGCCCAGCTCACCGGCTTTATAGATCTCCTGCCACATCCCATCCGTCCAGACCGGACCGTACACATTCATCTGCTGGCAGGATTCCAGCAGGTGCAGTCCCATCGCCCTGGCTTTTTCATCCTGGGCGGGATCGGTGGGATCTGCGACAGGCGGGAACAGCAGATGCGGACAGATAGGGATATTCCCCTCCACAAACACCTCCTGCGCTTTCTGCCGCGCAAACTCCACATTGTTTATCACATCGCCCCGCAGCGGAGCACAGATATAGACCAGCTTGGGACCTCTCCGTTCCAGCTCCGGCGTGCGCTCCCGGAATGCGGACAGATACTGACCGACGGCATCCCGCAGAGCGGCATAGTCCGCGGCAGTGGGATGATAGGCGTACCATTCCACTTTTCCGTAGTCATCCCACAGGTGGGGAATGACGCCGCTGCGGAAGTTGGGATTGTTCGGCACCTGCTTTTTACCCCAGACATCCTGAAAGCGCAGCAGCGTCCGGTCCACCACGCCCTCCGTGCGGTTGAGCACCGTGAGGCGGATGGCGTCATATTGGCTGGAGATATGGGTAGAGAGAAACTCCGCCCGTACACGCAGGTCCTTTCCGAGATCTCCCACGCACACACGCCCGGAGAATTGAGGCCGATCCACGAGATCGCTGTGTTCAAACAGCTTTCGCAGCTCCTGCTCATACACGGTCATCGCTCCACACCTCGTTTCTTTGGCGTTTTTGTTTTCATGGGACTTACTTCTTTTTGCAGAGGTTGCACTGTCTCACGCCCGATGCCGCGGATCACGCTGCGGCTCTTGCCGCTCAGGACAAAGGTATCCCTTGTATCGTTGCGGACTTCCTCGCAGGGCAGGATCACGGCAGAACC
>ENA-UEQB01002174-UEQB01002174.1-human-gut-metagenome-genome-assembly--contig:-NODE-2174-length-14822-cov-5.812614_pt1 | contig 14822 bp, 9 predicted proteins | sample MGYA00242901_ERZ507918 | MGnify/ENA primary metagenome ERZ507918 (study PRJEB26167, sample SAMN06115405) | human gut metagenome | host: Homo sapiens | place: China:Sichuan | collected 2016-04-06... | reverse complement strand
GAATGAAGAATTACTTTGCAGCGTGATAGCGCAGCCAATTCTTCATTCTTCATTCTTCATTCATCATTCTTCATTTAGTTCATTTCTAATTCTTCAGCCATTCTTTCGGGAGAACTTCCTTTTCGCCCTTTTCATTGACCAGTTCCATTTGCAACACTCCTCCGTTACAATCGAAGTAACGTACTTCCATTGGATGCAGTCCGGCTTTCAACGCCTTCTGTACAATGATCTCAACCGGAGAGTGTGCTCCGTCATTATCGCCCAGCAGTTCGCCATCCAGTTTCAGCGTACTGCCGTCATCCGAGAGAAGAGCGAAAGTATAAATACCATCAGCAGGTACTTCCAGATAGCCGGTCAACACAAGACCGATATCACCTTTCACTTCTTCGGGAATGGAAACAGATTCTACGATATATTCTCCATTCACGGGAGCTGCATCAATATCTTCACAAAGATTGCCGCGGAATTTATGCCATACAGCTTTCAATCCGGGATTCAGAGAAGTCCGGGCCATTACCGCTTCTGCATAAGGAGCTTTGACATACCGAGTACGTGCTACATCCGAAGGAGAACCGTCGGGACGGAAGGTACGGAAAGTAAAATCTGTCGTTTCCGTCACTTTCAGATTGCCTTCGTAAAGAGTAGATTGCTTCGTCGGCATACTGCCGTCCGTAGTATAGCGAACTTCAATGCCGGGTAGCGGACAGGTTAAATCAACCGAAGTCTCATCAAGGAAAGCATTCACTTGATAGAATCCTTCCAGATCGGGTACCCGATAATTCAACCCCATTACGTCCATCCGCTTGAAGTGCGGAACAAGCTGGCGATAGAACTCTTTCAGATTCGGTTTTGCCTCCGGCTGTACCCAGGCTATTTCACTCAATGCCACCATACGGGGAAGAATCAGGTATTCGACACGCTTCATAGAGGGAATCCATTCTGCCCAGAGATTAGCCTGTACACCCCAGAAACAATCTTTCTGTTCCGGAGACAGGCGCTCGTCCGCATACGGGTCATATGCGAGTATCTTCTTCACGGAGTTTTTATCCTGCGCATAATCAAAATAGAAATACTCATTCGGACAGGCAATCACTTTTTGTCCTTGTGAAGTGGCCATAGGCACCGCCTCTTTCGACCAGCTTCTCCACCAGGTAATGGCAGCATCCGAGGTCAGACCGTCGGCTACGACCTCATCCCAGCCTATCAGTTTCTTACCATTGGCCAGGAAGAACTTCTCCATATCACGCACAAACCATGCCTGCAATTCTTCCACAGATTTGAGTCCTTCCGTATGGATTCGTTTCTGGCAACGGGGACATTTCTTCCAATTGGTTTTCTCTACTTCGTCACCACCCATGTGTACATATTCATAAGGGAAGAGATCGAATATCTCTTTAAAGACATCCTGACAGAATTCGAGAGTAGCATCTTTCCCCGGACAGATAGGAGAAGAAAAGGTTTCCCCCCAACCAATCAGTCCGTCACAAGCGAGATCGGGATATTGGGTGATAGCAGCCAAGAAATGTCCCGGCATATCTATTTCCGGAATTACATCAATTCCTCTCTGCGCAGCATAATCCACAATTTCCTTGATATCTTCGTGTGTATAGTAACCACCGTACAGGGTATCCCCTTCCACAATCCGTATCTTATTTTCCGGAATCAGGAAGTCGGTGTTATCCTCTTCTACTGCACGTTCCATACAACCACGATCGTGTTTATTGAACTTCCGCCACGCTCCCTTTTCCGTCAGCAGCGGGTATTTCTCGATTTCGATCCGCCATCCCTGATCATCCGTCAAGTGCCAATGGAACTTATTTAGTTTATACAGGGACATCAAATCCAATACATGCTTCACCTCATCCTTATTCCAGAAATGGCGGGAGGCATCCAACATAAATCCCCGCCATTCAAAACGCGGTGAATCTTCTATCTGCACAGCAGGAATAGAAAAAGTCTGCTTCGTACCCTGCACCTCTATTTCGGCAGGCAAGAGTTGATGAAGGCTGGCAATAGCGGAAACAATACCCGAATAATCTCCGGCTTCTATCTGAACAGACTCGGGGGTAGCCTGAAGCTTGTAAGAACCCGATTTTCCATCGGTTTGTCCCAGTTGAAGATAAATATCCGCCTGACCGGCCTCGGTCACTTCTACTGAGGTAGATACTATATTCCGCAGAATATCCTGCAAATATCCGGCAGCCGGAAATAAAGACTGATCGGAAACACCGATTTTCATTCCATCCTTTAAGACGAAAGCACCCGACTGTTCCGTCAGACTAACGGGGGTAGGTAAAATTGCGATCTCTTGCTTCACCGTAGGCGTACAAGAGGACAAAATACATGCTGATACAATCAGTAAAGAAGTACTTAGTTGTTTGAGCATAAGGTTAACTGTTTAATAAATTGATTACTTTGACTTTTATTGACTATCTATATATAATACAACTCAAACAGCAAAACTACTAAAAGAGAAAGAGAAGTTTTTGTCAGGACAGCGTAATTGTTAAGAGATTACGAAGTTTTTTATTACCTTTGCTTTCAGAATAAAAAAAGGAGAAACATCGTATGAACATGGAAATCCGCAATAAAGTAGAGTATATTATCGCTATAGTAAGCGAGTTCGCTAAAGCCAAACGCCTGACAGACAGCCAGGCATACCGTTACTTGCAACGGTTCAAGGCAATCAGCTTTATTAACACACACTATGACATTGCCCACACACTACGTATGGAAGATGTATTGGAGGATCTCACAGCCTATTGCCGTCGCCAGGGAGGAGCCATCACATGAAACTATATCATGGCTCAACCATAGACATCAGCGAGATTGATCTGTTGAAGTCCAAGCCAAACAAAGATTTCGGCAAAGGTTTTTATCTTTCGGCAGACAAACAGCAAGCCTACGAAATGGCATCCTATAAAGCAGCACAATTAGATCTATCCCCCATTGTCAATACTTACGAGTTTGATGAACGGGCATTGACAAATGAGACTTTCCGTGTGAAACAGTTTGATGATTATAGTGAAGAATGGGCGAAATTCGTATTCGCCAACCGCAATAATCAAGAAGAAACGACTCCGGTTCACAGCTATGACATCGTAATCGGACCGATAGCCAACGACCGGGTAGGATTGCAAATTCGTAATTATATAGAACATAATATTGATTTTCCCATGTTTCTCGAACGTCTGAAATATATGAAAGGGATTACTTTCCAATATTTCTTTGGAACAGAACGGGCTATAAAATTGTTGAAGAAGGTATGAACGAACAAGACTATATGATAGAATGTATGGCTAAGGATTTAGTCCTCCTGCTGATGGAACGCCGCAATATGGACATAGAAACGGCATTGGATACACTGTACACTTCCGACACTTATACCAAACTGAAAGATAAACGTACCGGCCTCTATTTCCAAAGCCCCTTATATGTATCCCAGATAAAGCAAACGAAAAGATTGAAACAATGTCAAGCTTGATTGGAGTATCATAGGGAATCCTGCCAACGAATATACAAACATGAAAAAGGGCTGTTCCATTTTCTGGCAATTTGAAACAGCCTTTTTCAGAAGTTCCGTAGAAACGGACAAAGCATAATACTAATAACTAATCTTTACCCCCGCAAAAAAACTTCTCGGAAGTGCGGGGCCATAGATATAGCCGGAATCCCGGTTAGCTCCCCTGTCGAAGTCCTTCTGGTAAGATTCGAAGATATTCTGAACACCTCCGCTAAGCTGTAAATCTACCGTTTTATATAGCTTAAAGTCATAGGCTATTTTTACTCCCAGATCGAAGAATTTCGGTGTACGTATCGCTTCTGCTTTCCGTTCGGGCATATCTCCCATCGCTGCATTTTCTGCTGTGATATCCATACGCTGCACAAGCATATTACCGGTATATGTACCGGATAAAGCTATTGACAGAGGTTTGACCGGAGTATAAGTAGCGGTAAAATAGCCGTATGTATCGGGAGTACGGAAGATTTTTCTTTCCGCCGGAGCGTCATCGTGCCATTTATGCGCTTCATCATAGCGGCTACGCTGCAATGTTAACCCGGCTTGTATTTGCAATAAGGAAAGATAAGCCAGTTTTCCTTCCAAGGTGATTCCCATTACTTTAGCCCCCGGACCATTGCTGCGGGTCTTCACCAATATACCATCTCCCCGGTCATAGGGTTCTCCCAGTACAAAGACATCCGTCAGTCTTGTATAGAATCCCTCCACCAGCAGATTAGTCTGAAAAGCACCGAAACGATGATACATATCGGCAGACATACTGAAACTCTGCGATTTTTCTTCCTTCAAATCTTTTGCACGTTCAATCATAGCGACCGTTCCACCTACATTTTCGATATGCATATCTTCATCAAATGCTTGTGGGGCACGGAAACCGGAGGAATAACTCAAACGCAGATTGATATTATCCGTAGGATTGAAACGCAAGTTGGCACGCGGACTGAAAATGATATCATCCACCATATTGTGTTTATCCAGACGACCACCGATCAGAATCCCCCAGTGTTTGTTCTTCCATTCGTTCTGTAGAAAGGCACTGTAAATATTGACAGTCTGATCCGTGTGGCGATCGTATCCCCACATATTATCCTTCAACCGGTCGCGATTGTATTCAAGCCCTGCCGTCAGATCGGAAGGCATGAACAACAGTTTATCAAAGGAGTGTACATACTGCGCACCGCCCATCGCAGTGAGGTCCGTCGTTTTTCCATATGCTTTGAGCGGGTCGTTACCGGGTCCGTAATAACTGTCACGATCCGTATTAGCCGCTGAAGCGAATACACTTAAACGATTCTTCTCATCCGGTGAGAAATAATCGTACTTCAGGCTTCCGCCATCTATGGAGTGCTGTAACTGTTCGGCAATATGGGCTTCATGCGGAGGACGGTTCAGCATATCGCCGCCACGCCGGAACTCCTGCATATGATGGTATTCAAACGTCAGTTTAGAATAGGTGCTCGTTTTCAGGTAAGAGCGGAAACCTACCGTCTGATTCTTCAGTTTCGGAAGTTCTGTGAATCCGTCTCCGTCGTAATCATATCCCGACCGATGACGATTCTGCCCGAAAATATATAATCCGGCACGATGATCGTCCGTCACCAACGAAGCATTCAGCGAAGTGTTGTTGTCAAAAGATGAACTGCCGCCTATGGAAGTAATTGTATGCGATAACTGGCCGGAGTTTCGCAAAGGCTCTTTCGTGATGATATTAATCGTACCTGCAATAGCCGATGAGCCGAACAATGCCGATCCTCCTCCACGCATCACTTCCACACGTTCAATCATGCTGGCGGGAATCTGCTCTAAACCGTACACACCTGAAAGGGCACTGAACACAGGACGGGAATCGATGAGTATCTGTGTGTAGGGGCCATCCAGACCATTGATCCGGACTTGTTGGAAACCACAATTCTGACAGTTTGTTTCTACCCGCACTCCGGGCTGAAAATTCAGTCCCTGCGATAAGGTGGAGGAGTTAGTGGTCTCAAACAACTTCAAATCGACCACATTCACCAAAGTCGGGGCCAAACGCCGTGTTGTCTCACTACGATTGGCAGAAACGACGACTCCGTCCAAAGCAATCGCGTCTTCTTCTATTTCGAAATTTTCTTCCAATGTTTTCCCTTTCTTCAAGGTTACATTCCGGCTGATCGTCTTATATCCTACCGAACTGACTTCCAGTACAAAATTCCCCTCCGGCAAGTTTTTCAGAAAATAATGTCCGGTAGCATCCGTTACCGTTCCGATAGTAGTCCCTTTCAGTGCTACTGTAATATACGGCAAATGTTCGTTTGTTTTTTTATCTAATATATGACCGATGATATTCGCATCAGATTTTCTCAGTTCAGGGTACTCCGGGTGCTCAGCCAATGCAGGCAACAGGGCACAACATAGGCTGACCAGGACTAAAAGATATTTTTTCATTGTCGTTAGTCTTTTAATGTTTTTAATCAGAAAATAATAAGGTAGCGGAAGCAAATAAAGTATTTGTTTCTGAATGATAAATATCTGCCTCCTAAAGTGTAGACTAAACGGCGGGAGGTGCCCTTAAAGAAACGACACCCGGGCAAGAGCACGCATATCGCATGCCTCGCGGACGGGTGAAAAGAATACATAATATAGATAAAACAGCAGCAACAAATAAAGGAATGATTCCGCTATCTGTTGTCAATACATGATTCAATAAATGAAGTAACTGGAACTCAACAGTCGTATGGCTGTGTTCACTGCCTTTCTTAAAAGGGTGGGAATGGACAATTGTTACACCATTTACCACATGGGAGTGGGTAAACAAAGTAATCCCTGCCATGTACGATATAAATAGTACAGGCAGAAAACACTTCATTATATTCAGGTACAATTGTTTCATTCGTTCGTTTTTGTGCAAGAAATCTAATATGTTTAGTTTTGCGTGACAAATATAGGGATTGTTTCACAGACGGACAATCCCTATATATAACGATTTTAGAGCTAAAAAGGTTCTTAAACCATTATTAATAGCTAATCTTCACGCCGGCAAAGAAACTTCTCGGCAGTGAAGGACCGTAAATATAGCCCGAATCACGGTCGGCTCCCTTATCAAAATCGTTCTGATAAGCATTGAAGATATTTTGTATTCCGGCGTTCACCTGCAGGTTCACTGATTTATATAGCTTGAAATCATAAGCCGCCTTCAATGCAATATCAAAGAAATCCTCCGTATTTACTGTTATCGGCTTATCCAGGAATCCGGGAACGGGTTCGTGAGGCACCAGCATCGAACCGGTATAGGTGCCCGAAAGAGCAATAGACAACGGTTTTACCGGAGTATAGGTTGCAGTAAAATAGCCGTAAGTATTCGGAGTACGCATCATCTTCTTCACTGCCGGAGCATCCGGATTCCATTCATGAGGCTCGCTGTAATGACTCTGCTGCAAAGTAACTCCTGCCTGAATCTGGAATTTATTCAGATAAGCCATCTTTCCTTCCAGTGTCAATCCCATGACACGGGCTCCCGGAGCATTATAGCGTGTACGTGTCAGTATACCATCTTTTACTTCACCGTCGGTCAAAGCAAAAACATCCGATAATTTAGTATAAAATCCTTCTACCAGAAAATTGATCTGAAATGCCCCGAAACGATGGTAAATATCTGCCGAAGCACTCAAACTCTGTGATCTCTCCTCTTTCAGATCCTTTGCAAGCTCAACCATTGCCACATTTCCACCCACATTCTCTACATGTAAATCTTCATCAAAAGCCTGCGGCGCACGGAAACCGGAAGAATAGCTCAAACGCAGATTGATATTTTGTGTAGGATTGAAACGTAAGTTAGCGCGCGGACTGAATATAATATGATCAATCAGGTTATGTTTATCCAGACGGCCACCAAGCAAAAATCCCCAGCGATCGTTCTTCCATTCATTTTGCAGGAATGCGCTACCGATATTTACCTTCTGGTCTACTGTACGATGGTATCCCCACATATTATCTTCCAGCTTATCCTGATTAAATTCTATTCCGGCTGTCAGGTCAGAAGGCATGAAAATACATTTTCCGAAACTATAGACATACTGTGATCCTGCCATCCAGTTCAGGTCGGTGGTATTTCCATAGGCATTCAAGTCCTGTCCACCTCCATAATAGCTGTCACGATTGATGTGCTGTGCAGAGGCAAACACATTGAAGCGATGTTTCTCGTTCGGTGAAAAATAGTCATATTTCAATCCACCGCCATTGATAGAATGTTCTGTCTGTTCGGCAACATTCGCTTCGTGAGGTGGACGGTTCAGCAAGTCCCCTCCCCTGCGGAATTCTTCCATATGGTGATATTCGAAAGTCAGTTTCGAATAAGTAGTCGTTTTCAGGAAGGAACGAAAACCAACAGTCTGACCATGTATTTTCGGTATTTCAGAGTATCCGTCTCCATCATGATCGTAGGCCGAACGATGACGGTTCTGACCAAAGATATATAAACCTGCACGCTGGTCATCCGTTACCAGTGAAGCATTCAAAGCTGTATTATTATCGAAAGCGTCTCCGTCTCCAATACCTGTAATCGTATGAGACAACATTCCTGAATTGCGAATCGGTTCTTTGGTGATAATATTGATTGTTCCGGCAATAGCAGACGAACCGAACAAAGCCGAACCGCCTCCACGCATTACTTCTACACGTTCTATCATGCTGGCGGGAATCTGTTCAATGCCATACACTCCTGAAAGCGCACTGAAGATGGGACGGGAATCAAGCAAAATTTGTGTATAAGGACCATCCAGACCGTTAATACGTACCTGCTGGAAACCGCAATTCTGACAGTTGGATTCTACACGCACTCCCGGCTGGAAACTCAATCCCTGTGCCAAGGTAGTAGAATTGGTTGTTTCGAACATTTTCATATCGACTACATTCACCAAAGTAGGTGCCAAGCGGCGGGTAGTCTCGTTACGGTTGGCGGAAACGACTACACCATCCAAGGCAACCGCGTCCTCTTCTATTTCAAAATCCTCTTCCAGTGTACGGCCTTTCTTCAGTGTCACATTGCGTCTTACGGTTTTATAGCCGACTGAGCTAACTTCAAGCACGAAGTTACCTTCGGGAAGATTCTTTAAGAAGTAGTGTCCGGTAGCATCAGTCACGGTACCAATCGTTGTTCCTTTCAATGCCACAGTGATATAGGGCAGATGTTCTTTCGTGTTTTTATCAAGGATATGGCCTACAATATTAGCATCCGATTTACGTAAATCCGGATATTCGGGATGCTCATGGAGAGCAGCTTGTCCTTCGAGGGCAGGCAACAATGCACAGCACAAGCAGACAAGCGAAAGAATGTATTTCTTCATTTTTCGTTTGTTATTCGTTTTTTGTAAAGTGATGATGTTAACAAACAGATGATTACTCCTGTCTTGACACAAGACAGAATACCATCAGTTTAAATAGCGGAAAAACGAATAACAGGCGGAGCCCTGAGTGCCACCACCCCATGATAGGGAGAATGGTAGTGCGTATGTTGCGTAATACCATGCAACCGCCACAAGATAAATGGAATGAAAAGAGAAAGAGCAAACACAACAGCCGCACCGTCCGTTGTCAGGTGAGACAAGAAATGAACTAATAACAGTTCGACTGTTGAGTGTTTATGTGCCGCCCCTTTTTTGAAGGGATGCGAATGGACGATTGTCACGCCATTGACCACATGTATGTGAGCAAAGAATGTGATACTTACCAGATACGATACAAACAGTACCGGTAAGAAACAGCGCATGATATTCAATGACAATCGTTTCACCTCATCTTTTTATTTGAGGCGGCAAAGATACGAACTATTTTTTAACAATCAATACCTATATATATTGATTTTCATTAATACACGGCTGAGGCTATCACCTGGATAAACAAAATAAGGAATACCATAGCTATCGGATAAACAGTCGCATAGGCTACACTTGGAATATTGCTATCCACCATCGAATCGGCAGCGGCCAATCCCGGAGTACTTGTCATACCTCCCGTGATGGTTCCCAGCAAGTCAAGCAGGCTGATTTTGAATACCAGTCGTCCTACAAGTACGGCTACCAGCATCGGCACCACTGTAATAGCTGCTCCTACTCCGAACATCAGCAGTCCGCTTTCCTGAAAAGTAGCTACGAGGTTCTTTCCGGCGGAAGTTCCTACTTCAGCAAGGAAGAGAAGCAAACCTAACTGGCGTAACAACTGATTGGCAGGTCCGGACATAGACCAGAGGATGGGACCGGTTTTACCGATTGCACTCAGGAAAAGAGCTACCATCAGCACTCCTCCTGTCAGCCCCGGAGAGAATGACAAGCTATCGGAGAAAGAGATATTCAGTTTGCCGAATAAAACTCCTAATACAATACCCATCGCAATAGGGAAGAAATCCGTATCGGAAAGCTTCTTCGCATCATTTCCCAACAATCGGGCTACTCCTTTTATACCTTCTTTCTCTCCTACCACCATCAGCTTGTCACCAAACTTCAATGCCAAATCGGGGGACGGAGATAAATCAATACCACTTCGACGTACGCGGGTCACTGTACAACCGAAGTTTTTTTGTAAGTTCAGGTCTCCCAATTGTTTATTAATCATGTCTTTTTTAGTCAGCAACAAAGACTCGATTTCCTGTGTCTTGTCCAAAGGCAGTTCACCTTCCTCCCGCTTACCCATCAATACTGCTAACTGATTCAGCGATTCTTCACTGCCTACTGCCTGAATATAGTCTCCTTCATGCAATACCGTATGCGCAGTGGGAATAGATATTTCATCTTTGTGCTTCAGGCGCGAAATGACCGCTCCAGTCATCGCACGTGCATTTATCTGCATCAGACTACGGCCAAAGACACTAGCGTTTGTGATACGATAAATACATGTGTTTAATTCAGGAAATTGTCCACGACGCTCTACTTCAAGGCGACGGGCTTCCTGGTCCAGATTTACACGCATAATTTTGGGAAGTAACTTCACGAACAGGATCACTCCAATGACCCCAAACGGATAAGCGATACCATAAGCAATGGATGCCAGCGGAGAGTTTGTACTGTCAATTGCTACCGCCAGTCCCGGAGTACTGGTCAAAGCTCCTGCAATCAATCCGACAACGCTCGGTGTGTCAATATCAAATGCATATTTCAGTCCGACTGCTGTCAGGCAGGCCGAGCTAATAATAAGCATAGTAATCAGAATCAGCGTCTTTCCTTTACTGCGAAAAGAATCGAAGAATCCCGGACCAGCCTGAATACCAATGGTAAAGATAAAAAGTACCAGACCGAAGTTTCCTAATTCTTTAGGAATGATAACGCCGAAGTGTCCGAAAAGAAGAGCAATAAAGATCACCGCTGACACATCAAGCGATAGCCCCTTAATCTTAATTCTACCCAACATAAATCCCAATGCAACAATCAGGAAAAGAGAGAAATAAGAGGAATGCAATAAGTCAGTAAACATAAAAATAAAAGGTTAGTTAGTTTTAAGGGCGCAAAGGTACAAAAAAAGTCTCCATAAAGTTGTTTTATAGAGACTTTTATTCTTTTCACTGATATAGATTCAGACCCGCCTTTAGTAACTGGTCACCATATCTTCCGGTACACAAATGTAGAAATCAGCACGTTCTTTATTTTCATCATCCAATTTACTGATGGATTCCTGACGTACGGAAGTGACTGTCACCACACTCGTACCGGGACGGTAACGAAGCAGATAAGGGATAATTCCACTTTTAAAGTCCGAATGATAACTTCCGTTGATATGCAGGAATTTATCTTTCATGTTGCGGGCAATGAACCAGCCCATGGTAGCATCCTTTACGGCTTGTGCCTGAGCCAGTTTCTCATTGTCCCCGGTTTTCTTTCCTCCCATCATATTCATCAGGCTAAATGCCGCTTCACTTTCTTTCTCGTTATATTCAAAAGGAACAGGAAGGGGAGCTATATACTTCTTAGCTTCGGCAGATAAAGAATCAAGCACTTCAAGTCCTCCGTTTTTCACGCTATTGGCATAACGACGGGGGATATTGGTAGCAATAAACGGAATACCATGCTCTTTGGCAAAGAAAACAACCGGATAATAGTCTGTACTGTAATTATACCATAAACGGGCTTCCGCTTCGAAACGGTCATAAGAAATTTTACGCTGCATGTATTCGTCCAGAATCAATTGATTATCGCTTTCCAACATTTCTGCCCCCAACATCAGTTTGTCCTTATGAAGGTGGTAAAGCGAACGAGTGATCTCAAATTCCAACCAATGAGTTATGGGGCAATTGTGTATCTCTCCCAGAAAGACAATGTCATATCCGGAAAGATGCTGAATCAATTCGCCGTAAGTGATTTCTTTGCCGGTATTATCAAATAAGGTATAAGCACGTTTGTCGGTTCCCTCCTGAGCATACATGATGTTCTGGAAACAGCAACACAAACATAGCAGAGATAATACACGATTAATTATTCTTTGTGTCATTATTCAGTTGTTTTTTACTTAAATATAATAGAACGTAATTCTCGATATCCAGATAACGTTCAAATGCTTCGCGCAAAGCGGCGGGAGTTATGCTGTCAAGGCATTCCTCATACCGTTCGAAGTCGGCAAGTGATTCTCCGTTTTTCAGCAGTCCGACCAGTGTAGACCGCCATGTGGCAGATGCTTCTTCATTCAGTGCTTCACGCTTTGCTATCCGGAAAGAACGTTTGATAGTTTGCAGTTCTTCCAGATCCACTTCCTCACGTTGCAGCTTCTGCAAAATATCTTTCAATAAAACATCTATGCCCGGCATATTACGATTGTCGGCGGACGCATTAATATCAAAATAAAATGTTCCCCACGGGATACCGTCGTACATTAAAGAGATGTAAGGCGAGTAAACGAGCGATTCGCGTTCACGGAGAACAGATATCAGGCGGTTGCGAATGACATCACGCATCAGTTTCAGCGTTAATGTACTTTTCAGTCCGGGTTCAAAATGCCCAAAGAAGAGATAGTCAAACAATGTCTGCGTTTCATTGTCATTTGGAAAACCTTCTACGTACTTGGCCGTAGGAAGTTCGAAAGGAGGATACGCGTATTCTGACGGAGACGATGAAACAGGAATACGTCCGAATACCGATACAAACTGGCGCATGACACTGTCCGGATTGAAATTGCCGCAGATGACATACGTTGTCCCTTCAGGACGTGTATAGAGTTTCCGGTAGAAAGCCGCGATAGAATCAAGATTCAAACCTTCCATCTGTTCGAGAGACAGTTTACGCGAAGAACGGGGCAGAGCTGCTCCCATCAATTCATCCATACGGGCGGACAAGAGGCGGTCCGGTGCACGCTTCAACATTTTTTCTAAAACGGTTTCCTTTCCGTAATCCCGGAGTAATCCCTGACGTATTTCTTCGAAATCATTCCGTCTTAGTTCGGGGTCGAATATCTTTTCATAAATCAGATTAAAAAACTCCGTTGCACCAGTAACCGGAGCCATTCCCATGAAGCCATGCCAATGGTTCTCCATCGCCATCGTAAGCGAAATCTCTTTCTGGGAGAGATAGTCCGAGAGAATCTTTCCTTCTACCTTCGCAATGCCCCCCATATCCATATATCCCGCCATACCCTCCAGTAGAGGATATTCTTCGTCAGACAAAGACGAGGTTCCGAAAGGGGCGAAAGAAGTCAGAAACAGAGATGTGTCTGCTTCTTGGGTAGGTTTGAGAATTAAGCGGATTCCATTTTTCAGCTCTATCTCGCGGACGTTCATTTTCGGGTATTCCGCAATGCGGGTAATAGAAGTAGCATCAAAAGGAGGACATACCGCAAGGCAGGGAGGAGTAGCGATTTCAGTTTCTTCCTCTTTCTCGGGACTCACATAGGTATAAGGAGAGCAGGTTGTTTGTTCACCATGCAACCATGCCCCAGCAATCTCTTCTTTGGTCAACGGAGCACCTAAGCCGGAATGACTACTACAAGCTACCAACAAAGCTTCCTTATAAAACGAGTACCATTCTTTCAACAATGCTTGCAGAGCATTACCTTGTAGCTCACCCATGGCAATCTTTAGCTGTGTCTGCTGAATAGAGTCAGTCAGATACCGGTCGCCGGATATGACATAATCAACGAAATCGTCACACCAAGCGGAAGAAGAACGGGAAATATTGCTGGTGCCGGATGCCATTTGACGGCAAAAATCATCTTTTATATCCCTTAACTCCTCTTCTTCCCATCCATTCCGAATCAGATGATTCAATTCGGCTACGGTAGCAGAGAGAGCAGTCAATAGCTCTTCTCTGTTTTTTCCCTCTACCGTCAGGACCAGATGATTCTTATCGCTCAGATACCACTGATCTGACACATTCGTCTTCAACTTCCTACCATTGAAACGGGAGGAAATAGCACGTACAAGTAATCTTCCCATATTTTTCCGCACTGCATCTCCCAACGTACGCTCTACCACGCAAGGATGCGGAATCATCAGTTCTACTTTTGTTTTCGTCTGCAACGAGTCACGGATTTCCGATAAATGAATACCTTTCTCATATTCCAGCGGATAAGTCCGGAAATCATCAGACGAACGTTTGGGCAATGAAGAAAAGTATTCTTTGATCCGGGCTTCTATCTCCTGTGGAGCCACATCGCCTACAATAATTAATGTAGCCAGAGAGGGGATATACCATTTTTGATAATACTCTTCCAGTATCTGTGGCGTTACTTTCTGAATATCTTCTGCTGTTCCCAACGGCATACGCCGTCCGAATATCCCTTGTCCTATCTTCAGCGAATAGAAGTCGTCTCCCAGGTCATAACCGCGCAATTCTTCCAATATGATTCCCTTTTCATTCTCTACCTTTTCAGGGTTCATGGAAATACCGTCCAGCCAGTCACGCATGATCAGTAAGGAACGATTGACAGCTTCTTCCTTTTGATGGTCGGTAGGGACAGCAAACATATAGATGGTACGGTCGAAACCGGTAAAAGCATTGATATCTTGCCCATACTTCATGCCCTGAGATTCCAGGTATTCTACCAGCGAACGTTTTGGGAAATGAGTGGTTCCACCGAAAGCCACGTGTTCCAGGAAGTGAGCACATCCTTTCTGCTGTTCGGTTTCCTGTACAGAACCAACACGCATCACCAAACGAAACTCAACGCGGGAAACAGGAGAAGGATTCTGCAATATCAGATAGTGCAAGCCATTGGGCAGATATCCTTCCAGTGTCCCTGCGGGAAGAGAGACAGGGATAGACCGAGAGTTGGAATAAACCGGTATATTGACATACATTGCAGCTAAGAAGACAGCCGCTATGTATAAGTATTTTTTTATATTATTTCTTTT
>ENA-UEQB01002173-UEQB01002173.1-human-gut-metagenome-genome-assembly--contig:-NODE-2173-length-14829-cov-4.286131_pt1 | contig 14829 bp, 7 predicted proteins | sample MGYA00242901_ERZ507918 | MGnify/ENA primary metagenome ERZ507918 (study PRJEB26167, sample SAMN06115405) | human gut metagenome | host: Homo sapiens | place: China:Sichuan | collected 2016-04-06... | reverse complement strand
CCGTAACATTACCTCAGCTGGAAATTACAGAGAATTCTTCCCAAAAGCAGGAAGATGTTCCGAAATTAATTCAAAAAAATAATATGAACAGGCAAGAGCTCGAAAACGCAACTGCCGGAGATAAATGTGCACAACCGGAAGCAACTATTCTGATTATTGATGATAACAAAGAATTGTTGTGGATGTTGAAAGATATATTATCTGATGAATACGCCATTCTTACAGCAGAAAACGGAGAAGAAGGATTAGCTCTGCTAAAACAAGAAACTCCTGACCTGATCATTACAGATATTATGATGCCTAAAGTTGACGGAATCACCCTGACTAAACAAATAAAGAGCAATAAGCACACAGTGCATATTCCTCTGGTTATTCTGTCGGCTAAGAACACAACAGATGAGAAAATAGAAGGTATTGAGTCAGGGGCTGATGCCTATATACCCAAGCCCTTCAACACCCAATATCTGGTAACAGTGATCAGGCAGCTTATCAAAAAACAAAGAGAGTTAGAACAATATTATAACTCTTCGGCCAGTGCCTTTGACTTTGGAGGCGGACAGTTATTGCAGAAAGAAGACAAAGAATATCTGCAAACAGCAAGAGAACTGATAAATAAGAATATGGATAATACACTATTCGGCCCCGAAGAATTGGCAGCCGCCATGCAAACAAGTAGCCGCAACCTATATCGCAAATTCAAAAACCTGAATCAACCGTCTCCCAAAGACTTTATAAAAGAGCAACGAATGACTTATGCAGCCAAGTTACTACTGACTACTACCCTTACAATACAGGAAGTCATGTACAAGACTGCATTCACGAACCGTTCTCATTTTTACAAAGAATTTGCTAAACGCTACAATCAGACACCCAGAGAATACAGAGAAGTAAACAAACAAAGAGATACCTCTCTGTCTGATTAAAGGAATAATTTATGCGAATCTGTAGTTGGATAGTTGGTTCAAATCTGTTCAGAAATGAATCAGTTCACCACAGAGGACACGGAGGGCGCAGAGATATTATTTTCTCTGATGAAACGCGGATGAACGCAGATTAAAAAACTGTAGTTCTTTATTTTATCGTTATTTCCCTTTGCGAGAATTTGCGTTCATCTGCGTTTCAATAAAGATTTAAACTCTGTGCCCTCTGCGACCTCTGTGGTGAAATACCGTACAGAAATGAATCGAACTTGCACAGAATTTTTTTATCTGCGTTACAATTAGCCATCACCCGGCGTACTTCCCGTGCGGGAAGCACCTTAATAGCTTATCACCTTCTGGTATTCGGCTACTGCCATTTTAGCGGCAAGGTGTGCATTAATAAGATTTGAGTGTGCCTGCGTCCATGAAAGCTGGGCCGAAAGAACATCTACCATACTCGCTTTCCCTTCATTATAAGAGAAGGTGGCCAGACTGAGATTTTCTTCTGCCAAATCCATTGTTTCTTGTGCAGTAGTCACTTGATGTTCCGTTTCCGTTAGTTTGGTAAGAGCGGCTGAGAGTTCTTCGCTGATATTATCTGTCACATAACTTTGCTGTAATTTCTGAATTCCAATGTATGCTTTCTGCTGGCGGTTGGTTTTGAAGCGTGCGCCCCAGCGGAAAACAGGAATGTTCACGTTTAATCCCAAGATCGGAGTGAAAGCAACGTCATAGCCCATGTTGGGAGATGCAGTAGCCCATCCTCCGGATAGGAACATGTTCACTTGCGGGTTGTACTGGCTAAGGGCGGCCTTTCGTTGTGCTTCGCTTTTTTCTATGTTGATTTCCGTACTGGCGTAATCGGAACGGCGTTGCAGTACATCGTCCAGGCTAAGGAGTGTAACCGCTTCGCAAGGTATTCCAATTTCATACAGACTGTCTACAGGAGTATTGGGACTTTCTCCCATCAGTATATTTAGTTTTTGTAAAGCCAACGTATAGTTTTGGCGTGCTTTGATGTATTGCAGTTCCGCTTCTTTTTTGCGGGTAGAAATCATCAGCAGATCTGTACGGCTTATCATTCCGTCGTCGAAACGGTCTTGAATAATGTTGAATTGTTGCTGCACAATGTCCTCATATTGTTTGGCGGACAGGAGCATGGCATGGGCGGCAGAAGCATTCCAGTATACTGCATCACTTTGATAATGAATCTGATCGAGGGTGAGCTCCGTACTGAGCCGGTCTAACTTCTCATCTGCCTGGGCTACCTTGTTCCGGGCTTGCAGGGAACCACCGGTATAGAGAGGCTGAGCCACAACAAACGCCCCCTGATAGGTATGGTTACGATATTGTCCGGCAGGGCCGTTCCAGGCATCCATTTCTTTGAGATTCAATGTACCTTCTCCGGTGATATCTATCTGTGGCAGAAATCCGGTGAAGGCGATTTTGCGTCCTTCGGTACTTGCCATACTTTTCAGCTTCTGTTGTTTTAGTACCTGACTGTAGTTCTCCACCCGGTCACGATAGGCTTCACGGGTGAGTTGTGCCGGTTGTGCCAGGAGGTTTAATCCGGAACACAACCATGCGAATAGTATTATCTGAGTTTTCATTGTCATTATTTTAATCGTTTTAATGATGATGATGCACTATGTGCGTCCGGCAACTTTGCGGATACAAAGTTAATCCTATTTCACCAATCTTATCCTTTTATTTTCAGTATCGTGCAATAAGCTACCGGTAGTACAAACAGTGTCAGTGCCGATGCTACCAGTAATCCCCCCATAATGGTTGCTGCCATACCGCCAAACATAGCGTCAAACAACAGCGGGAGCATACCTAATATTGTGGTTCCCGAAGCCATTGCCACCGGAACAATACGGCTTACTGTAGCACTGACTACAGCGTCAAGAGGGGTTTTACCCGATTTTGCTTCAATGTCTATCTGATCTACTAACACAATTGCATTTTTGATATTCATACCAATCAACCCTAACAGACCGAGAACAGCAAAGAAGTCGAACGATTTGCCCAATACGAGTAAGCCTAATACGATACCGATAAAGATGAGCGGCAACATCAGCAGAATAACAATTGGTTTACGATAGGTTTTGAACAGCAGCAGTAATACGGTAAACATCAGGAAGAATGTCAACGGCATGTTTGCTGCCAGTGCTTCGTTGGATTCTACCTGACTCTCTTGTTCGCCGAAATACTTCATCGTATACCCCTCCGGCACTTGTATTTCCTTTTGCACCTGAGACCATACTTGGTTGAAAGCGGCAATGGCGTTCATTCCGCGACGTGGATCGCACTGTGCCATCATCACCATCTGGCGATTGTAATCTTTTACATTCGAGAAGCGATATTGGAAATCAAACTCCGATACTACCTGTTCGAGGCTGGTGGTTTCTGTACCTGTACCAAACACGGGCAACGTGCGTAGATCATTGATTTTGAATGAATCCACCGTATTTCCTTTCAGTAATATGGGAAGTACCTGATCGCCTTTGCGATATTCGCCTAAGGGCATGCCGTTTGTACCGATCTGGATACTTTGTGCCATTCCCTGGCGGGATACACCGAGTGGTTGGGCACGTTCCTGGCTATATATCGGTTTCCATACCGGGATCTTATTTCCCCAGGAGTTACGTATATTGATCAGATCGGGATTACGGTGCATTATTTCTAGTGCTTTATTGGTGAGCATCACCAACGTATCGACGTTATTGCCGATAAAACCAATTTCAATGGCGGCATCCACAGCCGGTGATAGTTTGAAGAGGCTGGTGCGGGTGATGGCATTCGGATAGTTTGCCTTCATGTATGCATCGAAATTCTCTTCCTGCTCTTTGGTGTATTTGCTGTCTTTAAGTTCTACCAGTATATTGCAGAAGTTAGGTTTGGGTCCTACGGAAGTAGATGCTAAGTAGTAACGCAGCGGGGTACTTCCGAAAGTGATGGATACTTTATCCACTTCCGGTTGTGCCAACAGATGTGCTTCAACCGCTTCCATCTCTTTGGCTACTTCATTGATACTGTAACCGTCGGGGTAGAAGACGTCTGCCCGATAATAAGGTTTATCGAGAGAAGGAAAGAAGTTTTGAGGCATCATTCCCATTATCACTAAGGAGGCTACAAAAAGAGCAATAACGGCACTTAGTGTCAATGCTTTTTTTCGTATCAGCACATGCAGGATAGAAGCAAATTTGTGATAGAACGGCTTATCGTACGGATCTTTTGCTCCGTTGGCAGGCTTTGCTTTCAGAATGAAATTACCGAATGTAGTGGTTTGTGTCAGTGCCAATACCCAACTGAGTCCGAGTGATATGGCAAGAACCACAAACAACGGTTTCACGATTTCTGCAACGGCGGAAGGTGCCAGATACAAAGGTAAGAAAGAGCAGATGGCGATGAATGTGGCGCCCAATAGTCCCCATTGTGGTCCGGTAGCTCCGTTAATCAGTGCTTTGCGTCGGTCCACGCCTCGCGCAATAGCTATTTGGGCATTGTCGGTTACCACAATGGCATTGTCTACCAGCATACCCATGGCTATGATAAATCCAGCCAGTGAGGTACGGTTTAGTCCTACTCCCAGGAAAGACATGATAAGCATTGTACCGCCGATAGAAAAGATCAGTGATGAACCGATAAGCACTCCGGCACGAAGCCCCATTACCAGCATGATGATGACGATAACGATAAGGATAGATTCTACCAGGTTGATAATAAATCCGTTGTTGGCCTCTTTGGCGATCACATTTTCCAGATAGAGTGGCTCCAGTTGCATTCCTACAGGTATGAGTGGCAGGAGTTCGGCAAGCTTGGCATCTACCATTTCGCCTGTTTGTACCACATCACGTTGCGGGTCGGTAGATACACCGATACCGATGGCACGTTTTCCATTGACACGCATAATGGTAGAGGCCGGATCCATATATCCACTTTCGATGACGGCAATATCACCCAGTTTTACTTGTCCGGCTTTAGTGGTGATCACCTGATTGCGTATATCGTCGACGGTGGTATACATCCCGTTTGCCACGACCCGTAGTTGCTGTTCACCGGCACTAATTTCGCCGGTATTGATAATCTGGTTCTGTGATTGCAGTAAGGATGCAAGTTGCTTGGGATCGATGCCCATTCCCACCAGTTTGTTTACGGAAATAAAGATATTGATAACTTCCGTTTGTACACCGAACAGAGCAACTTTCATTACTCCGTCGGCAGTGACTACCTGCGTTTTGATCCGTTCGGCCCAGTCGCGCATCTCTTCATAGCTGAACCCGTCATCGGCGGTCAGCCCGTAGTAAATGCCGAATACGTCTCCAAAGTCATCCGATACGGTAGGTACGGATGATCCGCTGGGGAGTTGAGGCTGTATGTTGAGTACTTTGCGTCGCAACTCGTCCCATTTTTGTGGGATGGAAGAGGCGGACAGGGAGGGTTGTAGTTCAAAGGTGATCTTTGAAAGACCATACATAGATTCGGACTTTATCTTATATACTCCGCTCATACTTTGTATTTCGCGTGAGATAGGTTCTGTGATGAGCCGTTCCACTTCTACAGGTTCAGCTCCCGGATAGCGCGTCATGATGACGGCCGATTTGATGACAAACGGTGCATCTTCTTTCTTTCCCAAATTGCTAAAGGAGAAAATACCTCCAAGTAGTAATACAGCAAGGAAAAAATAGATGACTTTGGTGTTGTCTAATGAATATTTTGCTAAATTCATGAAAGTAGTGTTTAGTAAATTAGTGATTAGTGAGTAGTGATTAACGATTAATGAACAGTGATTAACGATTAGTGGTTTTAGTGATGGATGGTTAGTAACACTATAATGCCGCATGGCACTAATCACTAACCACTACTCGTTAATCACTACTCTAATCTTCTCTCCTTCTACGAGTTGGTTGACTCCTGCGGTGATTATCTTTTCTCCGGCTTTCAATCCTTTGGTGATGAATGCCTGTGCATCTCCGGTAGGGGACATGACGCTTACTTCGCGACGGTTTACTTTGTTGTCGTTTACTACCCATACATACATCTGTTTTCCATTGCCTTCACTAAACAGGGCACTCAAGGGGATTACAGTCATACTTTCTTCCAGGAACGGACCTACATTGGCAGAGAAGCGGATGCTACATGTGAATCCTGGTTTTACGTCGTACAGTGCACGGTCAAATGCCGGATCGTCAATTGTGATTGTTACCGGAATACCTGTTCCGTCAGTTGATATATCCAGATATTCCTCTAATTTAGCATTGAATTTCTGACCTTTATATGTATCGAATTCTACGCGGAATTTCTGATCGCTGGAACGCAACAGATAGAGGTAAGCATCCGGAATGGTGAATTTGATACGTAGCTTTTTGGTATTTACCAATTGTACGATACCCTCACCGGCATTGACGCGCTGGTAGTTTTCTACCAGTCGTGTTTCGATAGATCCATCGAAAGGAGCGGTCAACTTGGTATCGCGCATATTGTTGGAGGATAATTCGAAAGCCGATTTGGCTCGTTGGTAGTTTGACAGGCTGATTTCGTACTCTTGTACAGAGATAGCCTGCCGTGCCAGCAAACGTTTGTTGCGTTCTACCTGGGCAGCAGCTGTTTCATAAGAAGATTTGTCTGCAGCATACTGCAGGGCGATGTCTCTGGGATCAATGGCAGCTATCAGCTGTCCTTTTTTTACTTTCTCTCCTTCGATGACCGGAAGGTTGATAATCTGTCCGCTCACGCGGAAAGCAAGCTTTACATAGTCTACTGCTTCTACAATTCCCGAAAAATCCTTGTTGATTTCCGATCGTGATTCTACTATTGCTGTCTTTACAGGTCGGATTGTAGTGCCGTTGCCTTCTTGTTTCTGTCCGCATGCAGCCAGAAGAAGGGCCGCAGTCAAAGCGATTACATAGTTTTTTTTCATACTCCCTTGGTTGGTTAAAGTCGTTTAAACAGGGGAGCGTGAGTAGTGATTAGTGAGTAAGTGATGAGTGATTAGTACCATGCGGTATGTAACGCAGCTATTAATCACTGATCACTAATCGTTAACCACTACTCACTAATCACTTTCACATCTCCTCTGGTGACATGATAAACAACTTTATGGATAAGGATGTTCAGTTCATCCCCTTCTATCATCGAGATTTTTATTTCGCTTTTTCCAATTCCTATCTGTAAGGTACATTGGCGGAAGTGGATTTTGAAGGTGTATCTGTTCCATTTTTCAGGGATGACAGGATTGAAGCAGAGCATATCGTCTTTTATTTGCATTCCTGCGAATCCGTGGACGATGGCAAGCCAGCTACCTGCCATACTTGTGATATGTAACCCCTGGTCCAGTTCATTGTTATAATCGTCCAGATCTAACCGGGTGGCGTGGAGAAAAAGGTTATATGCTTTCGTTATATCGCCTATCCGGGAGGCGAGGATGGAATGTACATAAGGAGAGAGTGAAGACTCGTGCACCGTTCGTGGTTCATAGAACCGAAAATTACGTCGTACGGTTTCATCATCGAAGTTGGAATAATAAAGGTAAAGTCCCAATAGTACGTCACTTTGTTTGATGTAGCACGAACGCAGAATACGGTCCCACGACCAATGTTGATTAATAGGCATTTCTTCCGCAGGAATATCGTCTATTGTTTTCAGTTCCTTGTCCAGATACCCGTCGTTTTGTACAAATATTCCCAGTTCCCGGTCTTCGGGGAGGTACATGTTATCTATAATTTTTTGCCAGAGAGTCGTTTCCGGATATTGGAAACCGGTAACTCTACGGATGCGTGCATATTCGTCAGGATATTGATGCGCTACTAATTCTATGGTTTTAATAGTGGCTTTTAGTGTCTGTACACAAGAGTAATTGGTATACCAGTTATTGTCTACATTATTTTCATATTCGTTGGGCCCTGTTACTCCCAGTATCACATATTTCTGTTTAGGTTGTGAGAAAGAGACACGCTGGGCCCAGAAGCGCGAGATGGCTATCATTATCTCTAACCCATATCGGGCTATGAAATCAGTATGTCCTGTCATCGTTACATATTGCACTATTTCGTGCACGATGATATTATTGCGGTGTATCTCTTCAAAGGTGATCTCCCATTCGTTATGGCACTCATCTCCATTGAATGTCACCATAGGGTAGAGGGCTGCTCCGTCTTTAAAACCTAATTTCCGGGCATTGTCAATAGCTTTCGACAGTTGATTATAGCGATAGAGCAGCAGATTCTTGGCAGTCTCTTTGGGGCTGGACAGTAAGAAGAACGGTACGCAGCAAAGTTCTGTGTTCCATTGGGTGTTACCTCCGTATTTCTCGCCTGTAAATCCTTTCGGACCGATGTTGAGACGCGGATCGTCTCCACGGTAGCTTTGACTGAGCTGGAAAATATTGAAACGGATGCCTTGCTGTGCTTCCGGATCGCCTTCAATGGTGACATCTGTCTCATCCCAGATATGCTGCCATACATTTTGGTGGTCTTGCAGGAGTTTTTCCCATCCCTGTGCCTTGGCTTCTTTACTCTCTGCCACAGCATGTTCTACGAGTTCCTGCCGGTCATAGTAGAGTGAAGAGAGGATAGTGGTATATTTGATAAGTGTAATTCGTTCACCCGGTTTGACGTCGGCACCGGCACTGAATCCGGTGAGTTTCTCTTTCTCTATTTTGATAGGACTGATGCTTAGCTCTTTACTGTTTTTGAAAACCTGATAAGTCATAGCGCAACACACTTGTGAGTCCTCTCGTTTGGTTTGTGTCCATAGATAAGCATATTCATTGGTGGTTTCGGCACGCAGTATATTCCACATCTTTTCGTTGAAGTTGGAGTTTTCGTGTTTCACATCTCCGTTAATGTAAGGGACAACGGAGATTTTACCTTCGTAATTGACAGAGGTTACGCTGTATTTAATGAGACACAAGTTCTGATGGGCCATGCTGTTGATATGTTCCACATGTATTTTCAGTGTATTCCCTTTGGGGGAAGTGACTTCAAAGTCGCGATAAGATATGCCCTTTTTCATGTCCAGCCGTCGTTCAAAGCTATCCACATCCCATTGGGCCAGATCTACTTCTTCATCAATGAGGCGCAGATGGATACCACTCCAGTTGGGAGCATTCGGTATACGTGAAAAGAAGTGGGGATATCCGTTTTTCCACCAACCAACGCGTGTACGGTCCAGAAAACTGATACCTGCCACATAGGAGCCTTGCAGACTGTCGCTGCTATAAGTTTCTTCAAAATTGCCTCGTTGCCCTAACCGTCCGTTGCCCAAGCTGAATATACTTTCTGATGCCCGAAGGTTATCTGCATGAAAACCTTCTTCTATAATGTTCCACTCGTCTGTCTTGAGGAATTTTTTCATAGCTATCTTCTTTATCATGTGTTTAATTGCGCAGAAAGATAGTGAAAATAGTTGAAAGTTGAAAGTTGGGAGTTGAAAGTTAGCTGCGCTGCCATGCTGTATAGCAACTTTTAACTTTCAACTCTCAACTTTCAACTACAACAGAGATGTTTTCAGCTTTTCGTTGAAAATGTCTCTGTTATGAAGTGTACACAAACAGCTCCTATAATTAATAGAACACCTGCCAATACAAGCATGTTGACCTGCTGACCACCTACCAGATGAAGTAATCCGCCGCCAATGATGGCAGCAACAATCTGGGGGATACAGATTGTCCCGTTGAATAATCCTAAGTATGCACCCATGTTCTTGCCCGATATTGAGTTGGTCAGGATGGTAAAAGGCATTGCCAGCATAGCTGCCCATGCGCAACCTATCAATAGATAGGAGATGAATAACAGATACTGGTTATCGAAGAACAAAATAGAGATAAAGCCGATCCCACCTAACACAAGGCTCATTGAGTAAGCCAGTTTCCGCGCTTTGAACATAGGAAGGATAATTGCCCATATAACAGAACCAATGGCTTGTACGGCAAAGAGTACACCTACCCAGTTGCCTGCTTCCTGATATCCTGAAGCCTGTACGTCTGTTGTATTCCATACGGTTTCTGCGATGGCTCCGTTGGTATAAGTCCACATATACATAAATGCTGCCCAGCAGAAAAACTGTACCAGGCCGACTGTCCAGAATACTTTAGGTGCATGTTTCAGCAGATAGAAGAAATTTGTCTTTTCTTTCTTTTCGGCAGCGGTGATGCCATGGAACTCTTCAAACTCTTTGGGCGGCATTTCTTTTACCTTCAAAGTAGTGTAAATCACACAAAGAATGAGAATGGCTGCTCCAATATAGAAAGAATAGATTACAGAATCGGGGACGGTTCCTTTATCGGCAATGTTACTGATACCTATCCAAGTGAAAATAAACGGGAACAGGTAACCTACCAGACTTCCGGCATTGCAGAGGAAACTCTGGATGGAGTAGGCAAGCCCTTTTTGTTTTTCGTTCACCATGTCACCCACAAGCATCTTGAAAGGCTGCATAGCCATGTTGATAGATGTGTCGAGAAACATGAGTGACACAAGTCCGAATATCATAGCTGTACTGACTACCATGCCGAAACTTCCGGCATTGGGCAATAGGCACATAACCAATACAGCAACCAGTGAACCAACAAACAGATAGGGAATACGTCGTCCGAATCGTGTCCATGTTTTGTCACTGGCCGAACCAATGATGGGCTGTACAATAATTCCTGCCAATGGCGGTAATATCCAGAAATAACTCAAACTATGCGGATCGGCACCCAATGTGGCAAAGATACGGCTGATGTTAGCACTTTGCAGTGCATAGGCTATTTGTACGCCGAAAAAGCCAAAGCTGATATTCCACAGCTTCCAAAAACTCAGATCAGGTTTTACTTTCATGGTAATTAATAATGTGCCAATATGCCAATGTAGTAATATACCAATTGGGTGGCACTCGTTTTTTTAATTGGTTAATTATTTAGTTTCATTCTTTTTCCATTCAGTTTTAAATACAGCTCGCCACAGGTTTTCACAGATTTCTCACTGTAATCATCGCCTGGCGTACCTCCCCGTGCGGGAAGCACCTTATTTCGTTGTTCCTCTTACTACCAGGTTGGTTCTTACAATTTTGTTTGCACTTTTGGTATTGGGGTTCTCTTCTATTTTATCGATCAGGATATGTATGGCACTTTTTCCTACTTCCTCACCGTGCTGTTCTACCGTTGTTAGTTTAGGATCGGTACTTTGCGCAATTGCTCCGTCGGTAAATCCACAGATGGATACTTCATCCGGTACTTTCAGTCCCACCAGTTTGCAGGAGTATAGAATGCCCGAAGCAGTTTCGTCATTAATGGCGAAAAATCCATCCGGGCGGTCTTCTCTTTCCAGTATATCGGGGGTAATGGCAATGGCTTGTTCGCGGGTATCACAAAGTTTTATCATGCTCTCGTCCACAGGTATTTTATACTTTTTCATGGCATCCAGATAACCGTTTCTCCGGTTTTTTGAAATTTCGAGGTGGGGTGCAGCACTATAAAAAAAGATGCGTTTGCAGCCTGTTTGTATCATATACTCCACAGCAGAAAATGAACCTGCGTAATCATCCACTACCACCCGTTCGGTATTAATACCCGTACAGATACGGTCATAAAAGACGATTGGTATATTATTGTCGAGTAATTCCTGATAATGATCATATTGAGAAGTATCTTTGGCGAGTGACGCAATAACACCACAAACCCGGGCTGCCTGAAAAGAGTGAACAATCTTAACCTCTTGCTCATATTTCTCGTTGCTTTGTGCTACAAGAATGTTGTATCCGGCCTGAGATGCCGTTTCCTCAATGCCACTCAATACACATGAAAAGAAATGATGTACCAGTTGCGGGATAATCACACCAATAGTATTGGAACGGCTCGTTCGGAGGTTTAGGGCCAGTGCATTTGGTTTATAATTATGTTCGCGTGCGTATGTATGTACAGCGTTTCGGGTTTCCTGGCTGATGTCCGGATTATCCTTCAGTGCCCTTGAGACAGTGGAAGGGGATACCCCCAATTCACGGGCTATGTCTTTGATGGTAATTTGCGTTTTGCTCATAGATTTCTATTAGTTTCAGCCAAAGGTACTTATCTTTGTCTTTATATGCAAAAATAAGAGAATTGGAAGGAAGAATTTTAAAGAATCTTCCGTTTCTGTATCAGAATTAAGTGCAAACGTTTGCATACTCTGCCGGATTGAAGATATAAACTTTATCTGAAATAGGGTATGTGCTTTTGTTGTTTTAGGTGCCCCCGACTTTCTTAATTGTATAAATACGTATTTAACTGTTACTTAAAATGCATATTAACAGTGTGTTAAGTACGTACTTTTGGGGTATAAAAGTGTACATTTAACACATACTTAAGTACGTACTCTTGTAATACAAAGAATGCATGTTTTCAATAGCTTGTTAATCAGTGCTATAAAGACAGAATTATAACTTGTGGAATGCGTTTAGATATCTCTTCGGGTATTTCCCATAGAGAAGATAATACCTGTTTTGATAATTTGAAATAGAGGGGGGTGGAAAACAAGAGGATGTGCCGATGTGCATATCGGCACATTATTAAATTAATATTCTAACCTTTCCATATGTCCTTTATTTCCATTGCGTGCGTCATATTGTTGTGCCAGCTCTTTTGCCTGGTTATAGAAATAAGTACGTAATTCTTCCACATTATATATCCCACTATCATTATAGAGCGGGAATTCTTCCGATAACTCCAGTTTCACTTCCGGGCGTGATTCATATTTCAGGGCTTCGGTCATGTCACAACCAAAACGGTACTTCTTGTATTTACTTGTTCTCAGACTCCAGGGGATACAACGTTCGGCATATTCCCAGCCACGTTGTGGGTTGACCATAAAGTTATAGATAATAAATTGTCCGATATAAAGTAACAGGTATTCGTCTTTTTCCCGCCCTGCCAATGCCTCTTCTGCACGGGCACACATATCGGAAGCTATTTCAGGTTTTCCGGCTTTCTGTGCATAATAAGCGAGTTTAAGAAATGCTCTTAAATTAGCTTCATAACAAGTGACTTGTTTATTAATAAGCGGTTGTGCACGCTGATAGGCTTCGTCAAACCGTCCTGTTTCCAGGTAATAATCTAACAGAAGATTCAGCTCGCAAGCTTCACATATCATGTCATCTAACTTTTCGCTTAGCATTTTGTCTGCATATTCTTTAGCCAGATCATACTGTCGCATTCTGTTGTAATGCAGGAATAAGAGATGATAGTATGCACGGGCCGAATATCCGTTGCGCAACGTGCGGATTTTAAAATCTTCCAGTATGGCATCTATCTGTGATTGGGATACCTCAGGTACGTCGAAAGCTGCTCCGCATATCCACTTATATTTCCAGAGAATATCGTTTTCAGAGATAAGATCTTTATTGTTTTCGTAATCGTCCAGTATACGGGAGAATACGGCTATCTCTTCTTCGGCCTGAGAGAGTAGATTCAGTTCGTAAATCAAGTCCAGACGCATCTCTACTGCCCATTGCGGATCATCATTCTCATCGGCTATGCGGATAGCTTCTTTCAATAAAAGGGCTTTTTCGTGAGGAGACAGGTTACCATTTTCTACTTGTAACAATCTTTTTTGTATTTCAAGGGTATATTTCATAAGGCTTTCTTAATTTAGGAAGTTTATAAAGTCATTCATTTTAGTAGTCATAAGCTCACTGAGTGAATGGTTGAAGAGGGTCATCTCTTCGCTATTTACAGGGTAACGGCCTTGTAACAATGCCTGTACGTAAAGTATATGTATGATGTGCTGAAACAGTTTGTTGTCTCCTTTGATTTTCAGTAATGTTTGTACCATTTCATTGTCGGCATTGAATGTCAGCGTCGGAGGAGTTTGTTTTTGCGCGTTAATAGCACCTAATACGGCTGCCAGTGGATTATTGGCCGCTTTAGTACCGGTTTCTTTTTCTTCGGCAACGAAGATAACAGGAGTATCGGCCGGAGTGAAGTGCTTTAAACGGCAGATGCATCCGAAGGGCTTCAATAACTCGCTGGCTTTCTTCTCAAAATCAATATGTTCTGCACTGGCTTCTACTTCTGCGAACTGTTCGAGCAGGCGGGCGGGAGAGACTTCTTCCAGAGTCAGTTCCGGGAAGAGGCGGGCCGATTTTTTCAGCAATGTCTCGTCAAAGGTATAGGCTGCATTGATGACCAACCAACCTTGTGAACCTGCAATACGGCGAACCTGACGAAAATCTTCAATATTACGGGTGTAACGGATAACGTTGTCTGTAGAACGAATATTTCCGAAGTTGCGCATTCCTTTACTTGTTTCAAATGGTAGGTAGTCTATAAAGAGCCGGAGAAGTTCATTGTCTTCTGCTGCAATTGCTTTAATATGAAAGTAGTGTACGTCGAGAATCTTGTTGAACATTTCCCGGTTGTTTTCTATCAGCCCCTTCAGATATTCTTTAATGGCGTTGCCTATCTCTTTTCGTGCATCTTTTAGCAGGTCGTTACTGACAAAAGACTCTCTTGAAGCGGTAGACAACAGGCCGTCAGCATTGATGAGACAACGGATAAAGAAAGCCCAGGGAGGTAACAGGTTACAATCGTCTTCGCTCAACAGCATGCGTTTTAAATAGACTTTATGGGAGTTGCGTACAGAGAATTGGGTACGAAACGGAAGTATATAGAGTACTCCGTTCACTTTACCATTTTCTGTATGAATGCGGAAGACATCGAGAGCAGATGATTGAAATACTTTGGTCCCGTGATCAAGAAGTTCTTTACGGGTGGCTTTGGGATCCAGCCAGATGGGAGCAGGGGTGTTTACCAACTCTTCTTTACCTTGATTATGCAGATAAATAGGGTGGGGCAGTACTTCTCCGTAGTTTTGAAGAATCTTTTTGAAGGTCTCGTATTCAAAGAGATGGCTCCATTCTTTTTTCGGGATCAGAATGACACGTGAACCGA
>ENA-UEQB01002153-UEQB01002153.1-human-gut-metagenome-genome-assembly--contig:-NODE-2153-length-14930-cov-38.846092_pt1 | contig 14930 bp, 16 predicted proteins | sample MGYA00242901_ERZ507918 | MGnify/ENA primary metagenome ERZ507918 (study PRJEB26167, sample SAMN06115405) | human gut metagenome | host: Homo sapiens | place: China:Sichuan | collected 2016-04-06... | reverse complement strand
GTCGGGGTAGCGGGATTCGAACCCACGACCCCCTGCTCCCAAAGCAGGTGCGCTAACCGGACTGCGCTACACCCCGTCGTTCCCGACCTTGACCCCGTGATTGGCCTTGTGCAACCCCGCGAGGCTGTTGTGTGTCAATCCCGGGCATTCCGACCGGGGGAACCTTCCGGGTTCCGGGTTGCAAAGATAACCGCTTTTTTTCGTTCCGGCAAACTTTTACCCCGAAATCCGCCTTTCCCGGCTGCGTGCCGGATTCCTGTTGGGCGGGGCTGTCTGTTTGCTTGCCGGACGGTTTTTTTGCCGCCCTGTTTTCCAGAAACAGGCGGCTTTCCCGGATATGACTTTGCCGCGATCCGTATGCGTTGCCTTTCGGCTGGAGCCCTGTGGCCTCCGTATTTGCCCGGTTGCGGCCCTGCCTCCGGGCATTCCGGACGGCGCTGCTATTTCGTTGCGGTTATCTCTTCCAACAGGTGTCCGAAATCCTCACCCGGTGCGGGCTTGTACACCGCGAACCCCAGCGCCTGCGCCGCGTCCACATTCTTCTGCCCGTCGTCGATGAAGAGTGTTTGCGCGGGGACGATGCCGCTGTCGGCGATCACCTTGCGGAAGATCGCCTCCGAGGGTTTCAGCTCGCGCAGTTCGTAGGAGAGGTATATCTTGTCGAAATAGTCGTCCATCGTGTGCCCGTCGGCCGTGAATTCGCCGCGGATGACCTCCATCGACGCCGGGTTGTTGTTCGACAATACGTAGGTGCGAATCCCCGCCCCGCGCAGCCGTTCCACCTGGCGCAGTTTCCAGACCGGAACCCCCACCAGGAACGCGCCGTATGCCCCGGCGATCTGGGCGTCGGTGACGTCGTACCGCCCGTCGAGCTTCCGCATCGCGTCGCATGCCTCGTGGAACGACAGGTCGCCCCGTTCCAGCCGTCCGATCATCTCGGCGGGGTAGCAGGGGTTTATCAGTCCGGCGACCCGGTTCATGCCGAGCTCCCTGAATGCCGCTGTGCAGCGCTCTATGTCGAGGTCTACGAGGACACCCCCGAGGTCGAAAATTATATTTTTAATATCTTTCATATTTATCTAATGTCTTGTCCGTGCGCCGCGTCCGCGGAGTTTGGCTCCGCCGTACTGCTTCCTGCTTCTCCCCGGCGACGCAGCCCGTGCCCGTGCCGTGTGCTGCCCGGCAGGACAGCACGCTTCCTGCGGTGGCTGCCTGCGTCGTTCCGCCTTATTTCTGGAACTTCATCGTGAAACGCCGTACCGGACGCAGCACCCACATCGGCAATACCTTGCAAAAGGGGATCCAGGCGCGGTTCCACCAGTCGGGTACGATGCACCGCCTGCCCCTCCACAACGCTTTCAGCCCCCTGCGCGCACAACTGTCGGGGGGGATGAGCACGCCCAGTTTGCAGCCGATGCGCTGCCAGTAGGGTGTCAGCCCGTAGAGGTCTGTCGCCACGCCTGCCGGGCATACCGCCGTGACGCGGATGCCCCGTTCTCGCACCTCCTTGGCGAATGCCACGGAAAACGAACGCATGTAGGCTTTCGAGGCGCTGTATAGCGCCAGCCCCGGGAACGGCATCCATAGCGAGTAGGACGACATGTTGAGGATGTGCCCCCGTACGCCGCGGCGTACCATGTCCGCGGCGAAGAGGCGGCATAGCTGCGTGACGGTCAGGTCGTGCAGCAGGATGATGCGCTCGATGCGCTCCGCCGGCGTGGCGAGGATGTCGCAGAACGAGAATATCCCGGCGTTGTTGATCACCACGTCGACCCCGATCCCCTCGGCTGCCATGCGGTCGTACAGCTCCTGTGCCGCCCCGACCCGCGCCAGATCTATCGCAATCACCCGCACGTCGGGCATCGCGGCCTCCGTTGCCCTGCTGCCGTCTCCCTTTCCGCTGCCGACGCTTTGTTCCGTACTGCCGGCTGCGCACGCCCCGTTCCCGTCCGTTTCAGCCCCGGGTTCCCCCGTAGCTTCGGCAATCGCCGCCGCCGGTTCGCGTCCCGGCGCCCCGCTTCCGTCTGCGGATGCTGCAACTCCCAGTCCTTCCGCAACTTTCGATTTTTCGGCAACTTCCGATCCTTCCGCGGCTTCCGGCTCTTTCGCGGCTGCTTTTCGCCCGGCCGGCCGGGCATTCCGTATCTCTTCCGCCACGGCTTCGAGCGGTGCGCGGTTGTCGCCCGCGATCACCAGCCGGTAGCCCAGCGCCGCCAGCCGCAGGGCGTAGCAGCGCCCGATGCCCGACCCGGCGCCCGTCACCAGCGCCCATGCGCTGCCCGGCGCCACTGCGCCGCGTTCCATCCGGCGGCCTTGCGGCTCGGCCGCGTGTTCCCTGCACCCGGCCTTGTCTCCGAGGTTCCGGTATCCGGCTGGCGTCCCGCCTTGTGCCGCGGCCCCGGCCGTTTCGCTGTTCCGTTTACGCTTCTCCATGTGTTCCATGCTTACGGCAGCTTGGCCAGTTCTTCCCGTATCCTGCGCGGCAGCCCGTCGCAATGCTTGCAGCATTTCATGTCCACCGAGTACATCCGCGCGATGCAGTAGTTGCGGTGGTCGCAGCCGCTGCGGGTCGAGGCGTCGCCCTCGCGGAGCTTGTTGACGAACGCCGGGTCGTTGACCAGCGCCCGGGCCATCTGCACCAGTTCGAACCCTGCGTCCAGCGCCTTGTCGATCCCTTCGCGGCTCACCAGCCCGCCGACATATACCAGCGGGCATTTCAGCTCGGCGCGGAATTTCTTGGCGTCTTCCAGGAAATAGCACTCCTCGAAGGGGAACTGCCGGATCATGAAGGGCCCGCACCAGCGGATGAAATAGCGCAGCCACAGGGGCGAGTAGTAGCTCATCGTGTAGATCGGGATCAGCCCCCGCATCACGGCCATCGGGGCCTTGGACACGAACCCGCCCGAAAGCACGATGCCGTCCACGCCGAAGCGTTCGATCTCGCGGGCTATGGCGATGCTTTCGGGAATCTCGATGCCGCCCCTGAACCCGTCGTACATATTGTGCTTCACCAATACGGCCGTCCCCGTTTTCGCCGCGGCCTCCATCACTTCTGTGAGGCACATCCGCATGAAGCGCATTCTGTTTTCCAACGTCCCGCCGTACTCGTCCTTCCGGTGATTGGTGTAGGGCGAGAGGAACTGCGAGATCAGGTAGCCGTGCCCGGCATGTACCTCCACCGAGTCGAACCCCGCGTCGTGCGCGGTGTGGACGGCCTTCCCGAAATCCCGTGCCACCTGCGCGATCTCGTCCTTGCGCATACCCCGCACGGGGGTGTAGGCATAGAGGTTGAACCCCGTCGATGCGCCGATCGGGATCTGCCCGGCGGTCGTCAAATGGGTCATGTTGCCGCAATGCCCGATCTGGATGCCGGCCGCCGCGCCTTCGCGGTGTACGGCGTCGGTTATCCCGCGCAGCCCGGGCACGATCTCTGGGCGCAGCCACAACTGCTTGTCGAACGACAGTCCGCTGCGGCATACCGCGGCATAGGCCAGCGTGGTCATCCCCACGCCGCCGCGTGCCACCGAAACGTGGTACTCCTTGAGCTGCTCCGTGGGGCCGAAATGGCGCCCCATCGACTCGAACGCCGCCGAACGTACCGTGCGGTTGCGCAGTGTCACGGGGCCTAATTTATAAGGGGTGAACAGTGATGACATTTTCCGGTAGGTTAATAGATGAAAGGTATGATTTTTTTTCGTTTCAGCGCCGTGAATTCCTCCCCGAACTCCTGTGCGTAACGCTTGTAAAGCGATGCCGCACGGGGTGCAAGGTTGGCGAACGTCCACCAGGCGAATACCGCTCCGGCCCACGACCACGAAGCCACGGCGAAGCCCGTCCATTCGAGCAGTTCGCCGAAATAGTTGGCCGACGAGACATATCGGAACATCCCCCCGCGGGGAATGTAGTGGCGCGTGTCGCCCGGCTTGCGCAGGTTGCGGATGATATGGTCGGAATGGAGGTTTACGGCCATCCCCGCGAGGAACATCGCCCCGCCGACATAGATGTAGGGCTTTGCGAACCAGTCGGCGTAATAGCCTTCGGGCGAGACGTAGAAGATCCACCCGCCCTGCATCAGCGCGTTGAGCGTGTTGAACGCCATGCCCATCACGACGATCCCCAGCGGCATCTTCGACTCTCCGCGCAGCAGCAGCGGGAAGATGAAGGCGCGCTGCAGGTAGTGCGCCTGGAACAGCACGAAGAGCGCCAGCGGCCCGGCCTCCCATGTCCGCCCGGACATGAGCCAGAGCACGCACATGGCGATGAACACGGGCGACTCCATCATGATCCAGCCCGCCTTGTTGGGTATCGGGGGGCCGTATTTCGGGTTGAAAAGATAGCCGTATCCGGCTTCGAAAAAGTGCAGGGCGACGTAGACCCCGGCGGCCAGCACGGCCATGACGATCAGGAAGATATTGAAAGTTTCTGCCATTTGTGTGCGGTTGGATAAAAACGTCGTAAAGTTACAAAACAAATCGGTATAATGAAAATCGCATCCGCCTCCCCTCCGGTTGTTTTTCTCCTTTCCGGGCACATATTTGTCTTATTGGTCGCAGCGTCTCTCCCGCCGGCCGGATTGTCCCTTTACGGCCGGTGCCCGCCCTGTGTCCGGGCTGAATGCTTTCTTCCTGTGCCCCGGCCAGTGCGGATGCCCCTCTGAGGGCCTGTGTGATTCCGCGGTCGTCCTTTGTGCCCCTCGGCTGCATCCCGATAAAAAAAGACGGCCTCCACTGCGAGTGGAAGCCGTCTGCGCGACCCTTCGCAACCCCGCAGGGCGCGAAATGCTTTGGCTGCAGGCGCCGGGGCGCCCACTTTCCGGCATTCGTTCCGGGGTGCCGGAGCCCTCTCGTAAAAACCCCTGCCGAAGCAGGGGTGCCGGGACGGTAACCTGTGACGCTTCGGCGTCACGCCGTACGTACAGTCCGATATGGGAGTTGCCCGCTCCCGGCTGTCGGTCTGCCGTCCGGTGCCGGCGGCCCGGCATGCCCTTCCCGGACACGCCTGCGGCCGGACGGGGCATATTAGTGCGTAAAGACTTTTCCTTTCTGGTGTTCCTTGTTCTCGTACTTGATGCGCGAGGTGGTGGGGTACTCCAGCTGTTCGAATTCGGCGATGGCGTTGCGGATGTCGCCCATCAGCATGTCGGCCATGTCGCGCGACATGCCCTGGCGCACCACGATACGCATTACGACCACGTCCTCGATGTTCTTGGGCATCGTATAGGCGGGAACCATCCAGCCGCTCTGCTGCAACTTGGCCTGCAGGTCGAACAGCGTCCACTTGGCCTTCTTGTCATACTCGGGATCCATCATCCAGATGAACAGCGGGTTGACGACCTCCGTCGAGTAGTTCTTGAAGCATTTCATCGTGCCGATCTGCTGGTGGCAGTACTTGGCGATGTCCATCGAGTTCTGCTGTATCTCCTTGTACCCCTCGAATCCCAGGCGGATGAAGTTGTAGTACTGGCCGAGTATCTGCGCTGCGGGGCGCGAGAAGTTGAGGCCGACCTGCGTGATGTTGGCGCCCAGGTAGTTTACCGAGAACGACATTTCCTCGGGCAGGTATTTCTTGTCCTTCCATACCACCCATCCCAGGCCGGGATATACCAGGCCGTACTTGTGGCCCGACGTGGAGATCGACAATACCCACTTGAGGCGGAAGTCCCACTTCTTCTCGGGTTTGAGGAACGGCAGGATGAAACCGCCCGACGCTGCGTCGACGTGGATCGGGATTTCATAGCCGGTCTTGGCGTTGTACTCGTCGAGCGCCTTGTCCAGCCCCTCGATGTCGTCGTCCAGTCCCGTCCACGTGACGCCTGCGATCGGCACGATGCAGATCGTGTTCTCGTCGCACATCTCCAGCGCCTGCTTGGGGTCGAGCGTGATGTGGTCGAGCGTCAGGGGCACGGTGCGCATTTCGATCTGCCACAGCTGGCAGAACTTCTCCCATACGACTTGGAACCCGGCGCTCATCACCAGGTTCGGTTTGTCGAAGGGCTTGCCTGCGGCCTTGCGGCGCTGGCGCCAGCGGAGCCATGCGGCCACGCCGCCCAGCATACATGCTTCCGACGAACCGATGCCCAGCGCACCGGTCTTCCATTCGGCCTTCTCGGGGGTGTTCCACATGTTGGCGACGATGTTCAGGCAGCGGCCGCACATCACCGCGACACGCGGGTACTCCGTTTCGTCGATGTAGTTGATGTTGATGGCCTCGTTCATCAGCCGTGTGGCGTAATCGTCCATGTAGGTCGTTACGAACGTGGCGAGGTTCAGCCGCGGCTGTGTCTGCGGATAGGTCTCGTCCTTGACTAACTGGTAAGCGATCTCGGGAGCCGTCTTGCCCTTGGGGATGAATTCCGTGGGTGCCGGACTGCGCATTTCCTCCGAACCGAAAATGTCGGTCAGCGTGTCTTCGTTGGTGTGTCTTTGCTGATTCATGATGTAAATTTTGTTTTGGTTTACGCCCTCCAACCTTGCATGAACTGTGCCACGGAGCGGTTTTTTTCGGCCTAAACCGGGCTGCGGGGCCTCTTCTGCTTCGGTCGCAGTCCGTTATGAAAAAAATGCCCGGAAAATTTGCAAATCCAAAAATGTTCGATATATTTGTGATATCAAAATAATATCATTCAAAAACTACACGGGTATGGAAAATGGAAATTTCGTTTACAAAGGCTGGAAATGCAATGGTTTCCTGGCATTGGTGCTGATCCTCGGCGGGTTGGCCCTGGGGGTTTACGCGATCGTCGCAGGCGCGCAGCGCATCGACGCCGGGCTGGCGCTCGGCGGCGGACTGGTGGCGGCGGGCGTCGTCTGGAGCCTTTGCATGCTGATCTGCATGGCGGGATTCATGCTGCTCGAACCCAACGAGGCGCGCGTGATGGTCTTTTTCGGTAAATACAAAGGTACCTTCTACGAAACGGGTTACTGGTGGGTCAACCCCTTCATGTCGGCCAAGCAGATCTCGATCCGCGCCCGCAACCTGAACGTCGACCCGATCAAGGTCAACGACAAGACGGGCAACCCGATCCTGATCGGGCTGGTACTGGTCTGGAAGATCAAGCGCGACGATATTTATAAGGCCGTTTTCGAGATCGACGCCCCGACTACGGCCGGGCAGACCGGCGTTTCGGCCACGGCGCGCATGAACATCCTCGAGAACTTCGTGGGCGTGCAGAGCGACGCCGCACTGCGCCAGGTGGCCGGTTGCTATTCCTATGATAACAATGGTGTTGCGGACGATGAGCTGACGCTCCGCTCGAACAGCGAGCAGATCAACGACCAACTCGAACACACGCTCAACGAACGTCTGGCGATGGCCGGCATCGAGGTGGTCGAGGCCCGCATCAACTACCTGGCCTATGCGCCCGAAATCGCCGCCGTGATGCTGCGCCGCCAGCAGGCCGATGCCATCATCTCCGCCCGCGAGAAGATCGTCGAGGGCGCTGTATCGATGGTGCACATGGCGCTCGACCGCCTCGGCAACGAGCATATCGTCGAACTGGACGAAGAGCGCAAGGCGGCCATGGTGTCGAATTTGCTCGTAGTGCTCTGTGCCGACGAAGCCGCGCAGCCCGTGGTGAATGCCGGAACCCTGCACCATTGATTTAACTGGGGATGGCTAAAGAGAATAATAACAAGAGTTTCGTACTGCGTATCGACGCCGCGACGATGGACGCACTGGAGCTATGGGCTGCCGACGAGTTCCGCTCGATCAACGGCCAGCTCCAGTGGATCATCGCCGATGCCCTGCGCCGCAGCGGCCGCCTGAAGAAGCCGCGTGCGGCCGCCGGGGCGACCCTGCCGGCCGCGGATACGGGCGTTGCTTCGTCGGGCAGGGACTTCCCGCCGGCCCCGGCGGCCGTTTCTCCCGCGGCTGCCGCCGCTCCTCCTGCTGACGTTGCGTCCGGTGAAGGCACGCCGCCGCTGCAGGATGCCGTCCCTCCCGTTGCCGCTGCGGCAGCCGGGGAGGCCGGCCCGCTGCCTCCGCACGCCCGTATGCAGTCCGACGACCCGCAAAAAAATAAAGCCGATATAAAAAAATAAATCCGATGTTCAGGATGTGGAGATGCTATTTTTCCGGCCTGCTCGATGCCGGACGCTGGCGGATGTTTCTGCACAGCCGCATGTGGCTCGGCCTGCCCGTGGCAGCCGTTGTCGCCTTCGTCGTAATTTTCCTGCTGCGCCGTTTCGGTGAAGGTCTCCCGACTGCCGAGGCGCTTTGGAAGGGGGCTGTCTGTGCACTGGTGATTGCTTTTTGCTGGGCTTTGGGCGTATGGGCCGCCGTCGGGCCCGAACCGTCCGATGACGACGGCGGGAAGGACGGGGAGGCCATCGGTAACGTGGGATCCTGTGCGGCGTGGCGGGGCAGGGTTCTCTGTTTCGTATTGCTGCTGGGGGCGTTCGCCCTGGTTTGCTCGTCCCAGATTTCGGATATGCTGGGCGGCGAATGTTCGCTGGCCCGCGGGTTCGGGGGGATACTGCTCAAGGTGATGGCGGTTGCGGCCGTCGTTGTTCCCGTATGGCTTGATTCGAGACGCAGTAAATGGTAGGATCAATAAAAGCCGGTGCTATGTCGATCCCGATGTTTATAAAAAGGATGTTGCTATGAATCGGAAATGGATTTTTGCGGTTGTTTCGGTGCTTGCGGTTGCGCTGGCGATGTTCCCGCTCAACCTGCTGTGGGTCGGGCAGTCGCCGTTGCATGCGGCAGTGAGTTCCCTGCTGTTCGGTCTGCCCGCACTGCTCACGGCATGGACGCCCAAAGGGCGGTGTGCCGGCGGCCGGGCCGAATCCCGCAGGGCTGCCGGAAATACGGGATTCCGTATCCGCACCGGGCGCCCGGATCGCATTCTGCCTGAGGATTGCGCGGTGCTCCCGGATCATACTGTACCTGCGGATCGCACCGAACCCGTGGATCGCACCGAACCCGCCGGGCGAAAGTCCCTGCTGGCGAAAGTCGCGCTGGGGATCGCTTTTTTCGTGCTGGCGGCGATGCTGGCATACGATATTTCGACCGAAGGCGTCGCCGTCGGAGTTACGAAGGCAGTCGGATTCGGCCTGTTGATACTGCTTGCTGCCGTTGGGCATAGATTAGGTTATCTAAAGTTATAGTTTATGAAAAAAATCGTCGTTTTTACGGGTGCGGGGGTAAGCGCCGACAGCGGTCTGGCGACCTTCCGCGATTCCGACGGGTTATGGGCTTCCTACCGGATCGAGGATGTCTGCACGCCCGAGGCGTTGGCGCATAACCGTGCCACGGTCATCGGGTTTTACAACATGCGCCGCCGCGAGATGCTCGCCGCGCAGCCCAATGCCGGGCACGAGGCCATCGCGGGGCTGGAACGGGATTTCGAGGTCGAGGTCTTGACGCAGAACGTAGACGACCTGCACGAGCGTGCCGGCTCGTCGAAAGTGACTCACCTGCACGGCGAACTGACCTGCCTGCGCTCGTCGCGCAATCCCGATCTGGTCGTCCCGATCGAGGGGTGGGAGCAGAAGCTCGACGCCACGGCGCCCGACGGGGCGCTGCTGCGTCCGCACATCGTCTTTTTCGGCGAGGCGGTGCCGATGTTCGAACGTGCCGCGCAGATTGCCCGGACGGCGGATATCATGGTGGTCGTGGGGACTTCGCTGGCGGTCTATCCCGCCGCGTCGCTGGTGCGCTACGTGCGTCCCGGAATCCCGATCTATGTCGTCGATCCCGGTAATCCCGATACGGCGGGCATCCGCAATCCGCTGACCCTGATCCGCAAACGCGCCGCCGAAGGCATGCCCGAGCTGGCCGCCCTGCTGCGGGAGCGGTATAAAGGATAACGATTCGGAATAGAACTCCGCCTGTTTTTTGCGGGTGCGGGCGCTCCGCATTCGTTGTCCGCGCACATTTGAGCGTTATGATCTATTGCAGCGCAATCGAAAAGCCCGCCCCTCGGTTAAAGGGGCGGGCCGTTCGTTTGTCTGTCGGGCCAATCAGAAGTGCATGGCGATGCCGAACGTGATGCCGAAGCGGTTAAACCGCGCTCCGCGCTTCTCGATGCCGATGAATTCGCCCGTGCTGTTGTCGTAAATATTGGCTTTGCCCACGAGGTTCAGGTATTCCAGTCCTGCCGTGAAGTCGAGCCGCGTACGGCGCGTCATGGCGAGCCGGTAGCCGCCGCCCAGACTGCCCGTCAGGCCCGCCCCGTTGTCCGGGTAGAAGGTCGCGCCCGCTTCGGCATAGTTGAACCAGCGGCTGGCGCGTTTGCCGTACAATCGTTCGGCCTTGAGGTAGCCCAGAAAGGTCTTTTCCCCTTGGTCGTCATAAGAGCCGAAGCCCGTGCCTGCGCCGACATTCCAGTCGGGCGTAAGGCGCACGGTCACTTCAAACCGCAGTTCGCCGCCGCGAAGATATTCGGGCGCGCCCCACGGCGACGTGATTTTGCCGAAGTCGGATACTATTTTGTATTTTTCCGTCAGGCCGAGGCTGTAACGGTATCCGACACCGAAGCGTACGCGGGGCTCTTTGTGGTTTTTGGATTGCTGTGCCGATGCGGAGAAGGCGCAAAGCATCAGCAAAGATGCGGTCAGAAGCAGTTTTTTCATATCGGGTGAGATTAGGTTGATGACACAAACAATAAATCCGGCCGGGAGAAGTCCGGCCGGATAAGAGGCGGATCTGCAAAGCGTTTATAGGACTGGTTCCCAGGCGTTTCGGGCATTTTCTCCTCGGGGAGTCGTCCTTCGTTATTTCAAATCCTTGAAATAGATGTCCAGCAGCTCCTTGGCGGCGATGAACGACGATATTTTGTCCTCCAGCACGCGCTTTTCGTACTCTGCGACGCGCGCTTCGACCGCCGGGTCGTGGTAGAACGAGTTGCGCAGCACTTCGTTGATCGACTCGTACATCCAGTATTTGTTCTGGCGGTTGCGGTTGTGGCGGAAATAGCCGTTGGCCTGGATGTGGTCGAGGAACTCCTCGACGCCTTTCCAGACCTCTTCGAGCCCCGTCGCGGCCACGGCCGAGCAGGTGTATACTTTGGGCCGCCAGCCCGACTCGGGCACGGGGAACAGCCTCAGTGCCCCCTGGAACTGGGTCTTGGCCAGTTCGGCCTTGTGGATGTTCTCGCCGTCGGCCTTGGTGATGACCATGATGTCGGCCATCTCCATGATGCCGCGCTTGATGCCCTGCAACTCGTCGCCGGCACCCGAAATCTGCAACAGCATGAACATGTCGACCATCGAGTGCACGGCCGTCTCGGACTGCCCGACGCCCACCGTCTCGATGAATACCACGTCGAAGCCCGCGGCTTCGCACAGGATGATCGTCTCGCGCGTCTTGCGTGCCACGCCGCCCAGCGACCCGGCCGAAGGGGAGGGGCGGATGAAGACGTCGGGATTGCCCGAAATGCTCTCCATGCGGGTTTTGTCGCCGAGGATTGAGCCCCCGCTGCGTTCCGACGAGGGGTCGATGGCCAGCACCGCCAGTTTGTGCCGCAGCGAGGTGACCATGTTGCCGATGGCCTCGATGAAGGTCGACTTGCCTGCCCCGGGGACGCCCGTGATGCCGATGCGCACCGATTTCCCGGCGTGCGGCAGGCAGCGTTCGATGATCTCTTGCGCCTGCGCGTAATGGGCGGGGTTATTCGACTCGACGAGCGTGATGGCCTGCGACAGGGTGGTGATGTTGCCCGCGAGGATGCCCTCGACGTATTCGTCGGTCGAAAGCCTCCGCTTCTTGCGGCGCGTGAAGTAAGGGCTTACGATAGGTTGGTCTTCAACGCCTTCGGTGACGTTGAGCGCCGTGTCGTGATGGGTATCTGCGTACTCTTTTTCGTAATGGTTTATCTTCGTGAAGGACATGGTGCTATTTACTTGATTTTTCGATGATTTCGGGTGTCAGCTGCAGTGAGTTGCCCATCCACAGCGCCCGGTTCCGGCTGTCGACCAGCACCCCGAACGGGACGTACTGCACGTTGAATGCCGAGAATATCCTGCCTCCGGTGTCCAGTGCGACGGAGATGTGCCGCGAGAGGAACGGCGAAAGCAGGGGGGCGATTTTCTCCTCGTTTTCGCGCGTGACGACCACGACGCGGAGTTTGGCGCCTAATTTGTCGGTTATCGCCCGAAGTTGTTCGAGCGACGCAGTGCAGGCCGGATTCGACGAGTGGAAAAACTCGACGTAGGTCAGGCGCGGGGTGGCGGCGGGTTTCTCTCCCCCGAGCCATGCCGGAACCTTGACCTCGGGTACGCGCTCGCCGAGGGCGATGTTTTGTGCCACGGCCGCCGCAACGGGGAGCGCCAGCGCCAGGAGTAAAGTGAGCAAAACTTTCTTCATAAAAGGCAGCCTTATTTTCAGCGAAGATAACAATTATTTGCCATATGGACGAAAAATTTTACATAGAGTTATGAAAATCGGATTCGAAGAGACCCCGGCCGCGCCTGCCGGGACTTACTCCCGGCACCTTGCCGAACTTTTGGCCGAATATGCCCCCGAGCACGAGTATATCGTTGACAGGGCGCGTTATAAGGAGCTCGACCTCTACCACGGCTTCCGCCCCGGGTTGCCCCTGCCGCTGCTGCGGAGGATACCCAGCGTGATGACCGTCGACAACCTCAATTTTCTGCGCTACCCGCATCTCTATTCGCTGCCCGAGCGGCTGGTGCTGCTGCGGTTCTACCGTCGTGCGCTGCGCTCCGCCAGCCGTCTGATTACGGTCAACCGCGATGCCCGCGAGGAGTTGTCGGAGCGGTTGCGGATCGACCCGGGGCGCATCGAGGTCGTCATGCCCCTCGCCGCGCGCGTCCCGCACGAACCGCCTGCCGGTGCGCAGCTCGAGGCGGTGCGGCGCAAATACATGTTGCCCGCCGAGTTCATCCTCATGCTCGGCACCGTCGAAGAGCGCCATAACCACAAGGTGCTATTCGAGGCGGTCGGCTCGCTCGGCGAACGCGAACGTGCGATCCGTGCAGAGGGGCTCGGCGCGGCGCAGCGTGAAGCCGTGGCCGCAGACCCGGAGCTGCCTGGGCTGGCTGCCGGACGTGCCCGGGGGTGGGGAGCCGCCACAGCGGCAGGGCGGGGCGGCATCGCCACGGGCATGCGCGGCGAGACCCCGGCGGATGCTGCCGTGCCGCCTGCCGCATCTTCCGCCGAGCGGGTCGGGATCGTGGTCTGCGGCCGCCGTACGGTCTATGCGGATTCCCTGCTGGAGTATGCCCGCGGGCGGCATATGGCCTCGCGTGTCGATTTCATCTACGAACTCAGCCCCGACGACCTGCCGGCGCTGTTCCGCCTCGCCCATGCCTTCGTCTACCTGCCCGATGCCGGGATCGAGGCGTCGATCGTGCCCGTGGTGGAGGCGATGCGTGCCGGAGTGCCCATGGTGCTGAGCGACACGCAGCTCAACCGTGAGGCCGCCGGCGACGCCGCGGCCTATGTCCGCCCTGAGGCGGCGGGGGAGGTGGCCGCTGCGCTGGAAAACGTGCTGTCGGACGCGAATTTCCGCCGCGAGATGAGAGCCCGCGAACGCCGCCGCGCCGAACTTTTCTCGGAATATGCCGTCGCCCGTCGGCTGATCGACATTTACAGTTCGCTGTGAAGCGCTTGGCCTTCCCGAAAGGAGCAGTAATCCGGAAAAAAATACCATAAAACGCTTGGGTATTTCCAATTTAATACCCTATCTTTGTGTTCGCAAAATAACAAGCTGCTATTTGACGTGAAATATTCACTAACTTAAATTTTATATTTGCTATGAAAGTTTCTCATATCGAGCATCTTGGCGTCGCAGTGAAGAGCCTCGATGAAGCAATTCCCTACTGGGAAAACGTATTGGGCCTGAAATGCTATGCCATCGAAGAGGTCGCTGACCAGAAGGTGCGCACGGCGTTTTTCATGTTGGGGCAGACCAAGATCGAACTGCTGGAACCCACTTCGGAGGAGTCGACCATCGCCAAATACATCGAAAACCGCGGCGTCGGTATCCACCACATGGCGCTTGCCTGCGAGAATATCGAGGAGCAGCTCGCCGATGCCGAAGCCAAGGGCATCCGCCTGATCGACAAGACCCCGCGCAAGGGCGCCGAGGGAATGACCATCGCCTTCCTGCACCCCAAATCGACCCAGGGCATCCTGACCGAGCTTTGCGAGAATAAGAACAAATAGTGTAACAAGGAATATTGCGGAATCTCCGAATTCCGCCAAAGGCGGAACAGAAGTCCCTCCCGAGGGAGGGATTTAGGGTGGGGTCAGACCTGTAAACGCGGCCGCAGGCCGCGGGCGATACCTGCCGGGAAATTCCGGGGTTCGGAAAAATTACAAACCTACATACTTATGAGTGAAATTCAGAACAAGATCAACCAGCTGATCGAGAACCGCGAAACCGCGCGTCTCGGAGGCGGTCAGAAGCGTATCGACGCCCAGCATGCCAAGGGTAAGTACACGGCCCGCGAGCGCATCCAGATGCTGCTCGACGAAGGCTCCTTCGAGGAGTTCGACATGTTCGTGACGCACCGCTGCTATGACTTCGGGATGGACAAGAGCCATGCCTTCGGCGACGGCGTAGTGACCGGTTACGGTACGATCAACGGACGCCTGGTCTATGTTTTCGCACAGGACTTCACCGTGACGGCGGGTTCGCTGTCGCTGTCGATGTCCGACAAGATCTGCAAGGTCATGGACATGGCCCTGCGCAACGGCGCCCCCTGCATCGGCATGAACGACTCGGGCGGTGCGCGTATCCAGGAAGGCGTGAACGCGCTGGCCGGCTATGCCAACATCTTCCAGCGCAACGTGATGTCGTCGGGCGTCATCCCGCAGATTTCGGCCATCTTCGGCCCCTGCGCCGGCGGTGCCGTTTATTCGCCCGCGCTGACCGACTTCATCATCATGAAGAAGGAGACCTCGAACATGTTCCTCACCGGCCCGAAGGTCGTGAAGACCGTGACGGGCGAGGACGTGACGCA
>ENA-UEQB01002152-UEQB01002152.1-human-gut-metagenome-genome-assembly--contig:-NODE-2152-length-14956-cov-17.328987_pt1 | contig 14956 bp, 9 predicted proteins | sample MGYA00242901_ERZ507918 | MGnify/ENA primary metagenome ERZ507918 (study PRJEB26167, sample SAMN06115405) | human gut metagenome | host: Homo sapiens | place: China:Sichuan | collected 2016-04-06... | reverse complement strand
ACGCTAAGTGGAATGAGCGGACGCCAGAAGGGAAAAGGCGCAAGCAGATGGCGCAGATGAATCTGGAAATAGTATCAAGGTTTCTTGCTGGGGAAGTGGGGAAAGGGGTGTTTGCCACGGCGCACGAAGGAGCAGCGCAGTACTGCCGCAAAGTGGACAAGCGTGAAATTCCGGTCTGTCCGATTTTAGGGGTCAATATTGCTGTCATCAACATGAATTGGCTGCTGAAATATTTGGCGCAGAACATTCATCAATTGCAGGGAGATTACATCTGCGTATCGAATGTACATACAACCGTCGTCAGTTACGAGGATGCGGACTACCGTGCCGTGCAGAACGGCGGTTTGATGGCGATTCCGGATGGCAATCCGTTGGCGCAGGAGGCGCGGCGGCGCGGGTATCCGCAGATTCAGCGGACAACCGGGCCTGACCTGATGATGGAGGTCTTTCGGCAGTCAACGGCACACGGCTGGCGGCATTATTTCTACGGCAGCACGCAGGAAGTGCAGGAGAAAATGATTACGCGCCTGCAGCAGGAGTATCCGGGGCTGATAATTGCGGGCACAGACGTGCCGCCTTTCCGCGAACTGACACCGGAGGAAGATGCGCTTGCCGTGGCACGCATCAATCAGGCGCAGCCGGATTTTGTGTGGGTCGGGCTGGGAGCGCCGAAGCAGGAGCGCTGGATGGCGGCGCACCAAGGGCGTGTGCATGGGCTGATGATTGGCGTCGGCGCGGGCTTTGATTTCTTTTCGGGCAACGTCAAGCGCGCCCCGTTATGGATGCAGAAGCACAGCTTGGAATGGCTCTATCGCCTGATGCAAGACCCGAAGCGGCTATTCCAGCGCTACTGGAGTACGAATCTGAAATTCATCTGGAACGCGGCCATCAGGAGAAAGTAAATGCAGCAAGCGACAAAACAGCCCGCTGTACTGCTGGTACACGACTATTATCAGGTTCCCGGCGGCGAGGATGTCGTTGTGGCGAACGAGAAGCACCTGCTGGAAACGCACGGTCACGCTGCGGCGCTGTATGCGCGGCGGAACGAAGAGATTTCGCGCATGGGAGCGCTGCAGAAAATCCGCAGTGCGCTGGGGATGTTTTTCAGCATCCGTACATACCGCGAGGTTCGACGGAGCATCCGCGAAAACCGGATTTCGCTGGTGCATGTGCACAACACGCTGCCGCTGATTGGCCCGGCAGTGTATTACGCGGCATTGCGCGAGGGCGTTCCCGTGGTGCAAACGGTGCACAACTTCCGCCTGCTCTGCCCGAACGCGCTTTTCTACCGCGACGGCCATATCTGCGAGGACTGCACGAAAAAGGGGCTGCACTGCGCGGTGAAGCACCGCTGCTACCGCGGCAGCCGCCTGCAGACGGTGCTCTGCGTGCTCAGCACACGTTTGCACCGCGCCCTCAAAACGTACAGCCGCCTGCATTATATCACCCTGACGGACTTCAACCGTCAGAAGCTGCTGGCGCTTAAGCAGATTCCGCCGGCAAACGTGTCCGTAAAGCCGAACTTTGTGGAACCGCCGGAGACGATTGTGCCATATGCGGCGCGCGAAAATCAGGTGGTGTACATCGGTCGGCTGGATGCGCTCAAGGGCATTCGGCTGCTGCTGGAAGCGTGGGCGCGCTACGAGCGTTCAGGCGGGGGCATGAAGCTGATCATCTGCGGTACAGGGCCGGAGGAAGCATGGTGCCGCGAATATCTGACGCGGGAAAAGCTGAAGCAGGCGGAACTGCGCGGCTTTGTGCCAAATTCGGCGGCACGGGCGCTGATGGGGCAGTCCAAGGCGCTGATTCTGCCGACACAGTGGTATGAAGGCTTCCCAATGACGATTGTGGAAGCCTTCAGCGCCGCCACGCCGGTGATTTGCTCGGATTTAGGCAACGCAGGTTCCCTGATTTCGGACGGCGTGACGGGCTTCAAGTTTCTGGCGGACTCGGCGGAGCAGCTGGCGCAGACGCTCAACCGGCTGCAACACGCGGAATCTGTCAGCGAGGGCGCGCTGAAAACGTATCAGGAGAATTTCACGGCGGAAGCAAATTATCGTCAGCTGATGGCGATTTACAGCAAGGCGATGCAGAAAAGCGGCGAAAGGAACGAACCATCATGCGGCTGATTGTGGCAGATGTACGGAGCACCAGCACAGACGGCATTGCCGCTGGGCATTATTTCACCGTCGCGCAGAATTATCTTGACCTGTTCGGCGCGGAGATGGATGTGCGCATTGCGGGCGGGCCGGTGTACGGCGACCGCTTCGGGGACAAGCTGATTCGTCTGCCGCATGATTACATCGTGGGCAGTTCGGCGGTGCGCAACAAACGCGCCGTGTTCCAGAACGTGCGCGCGCTGCTTCGGGAAGCGCAGGATGACGTGATTGTCCTCCAATGCAGCGCCGTCGCAACAGCGTATCTGGGGCTTGCACTGTTCAAGAAGAAAGAAACGCGGGTCTACGCCATCCAGTACAGCACCGACAGCGTCAATTCGGTGCTGAAGCGGGGGCTGTATGCGCTGTGCAGGCGGAAAATCAGCGGCGTTATCTGCCCCAATGCAGCCATTGGCGCGGCGTATGGGCGGCCGATGTGCGTCGTGTCCGATTACATCAGCACAGGAACGATGCAGCCGCCTGTGCCGTATGCGCAGCAGCGCTATGATTTCGGCATGGTCGGGCTGATTACGTCGGACAAGGGCGTCGTTGAGGCGGCAAAGCAGCTGCGGAACACGCCGTATCGGGTGCTGATTGCGGGGCGGGTGCAGGAAGCGCCGCTGGAAACGGAACTGCGGGCAGTCTGCGCGGGGGCGAAGAACATCGAGCTGCGGCTGGAATACCTGTCCGAAGCGGCGTATGACGAGGCGATTCGCCAATGCCGCTACTGCATCCTAAATTATTCGGAGAATTACTCCCTGCACAGCAGCGGCGTTGTGTTCGATATTCTCTTCCGGGGCGTGCCGATTGTGGGCAGCCGCTGCGGGACGCTGCAAATGGTGGAAGCAAACGAATTGGGCAAAACGGTATCCAGCATAGCGGATTTTGTGCCGGAAAGGCTGCTGGATGAAGCCGTGCATGACCGCTATGTGCGCAACATTGCGCGCTACTGCCAATCGCAGGCGCAGGAGCGGGAAAAGCTGCGGGATTTTCTGACGCGGGGCGCGGTGGAATAACCATGCCGCACAGCGCAAAGTGAAAGGAGGGGCTGAAGCGTGAAGGTCATGTGGATGGGGAATATTATCCTCCCTGCCATTGCGGAAAAAGAATCGCTTCCCCCGGTGTATATCGTGGGCTGGCTGGTCGGGCTGTCGCGGCGGCTGACGCAGCTGCCGGATGTGGCGCTGACGTATGTGTTTGACGCGCCGAAAGCGCTGACGGGCGAAGTGGACGGCTACCGCTATTACGGGCTTGTCAACCCCACACGCCCTACGCAGCGCTGCGGCGAAGCCTACACCCGGCAGCTGGAGGATATTCTGCGCAAAGAGCAGCCGGATGTCATTCACCTCTGGGGCACGGAAAATCAGCACACGCTGGCCATGGTTGACGCGGCGGAACACATGGGGATGCGCGAGCGGATTGTAATTTCCATTCAGGGGCTTCTGTCCATATACGCGGAGCATTATCGCGCTTATCTGCCGGAACACGTCTGCCACGGGCACACGCTGAAGGACTTGGTGAAGGGCAATATCGTCCGGCAGGAAGCAATCTACCGCCGCGTCGGGCAGTATGAACAGGAAGCCCTGCGCAGGGTGCAGCACGTCATCGGGCGCACCGACTGGGATGCTGCCTGCATGGCGGAGCTTGCCCCGCAGTCGGCCTATCATTTCAACAACGAAACGCTGCGGGACGAGTTCTACACCGGCGAATGGTCGCTGAACAGCTGCGAGCCGCACAGTCTCTTCTGCAGTCAGGCGCATGTGCCGCTCAAGGGGCTGCATCTCCTATTGCAGGCGCTGGCGATTGTCCGCAAGCGCTATCCCGATGTCAAGCTCTATGTGGGACGCAAGGACTATGGGCGCATTCCGTCGCTTGCGCGCAATGCCTATGAACGGTACATCCACCGTCTGCTGCGCGAAAACGACCTCTACGGTCATGTTGTTTTTACCGGCAGCCTGAATGCACAGCAAATGAAGGAGCGGTATCTAAAAAGTCAGGTGTTTGTGCTGCCGTCGAGCATTGAAAACTCCCCCAATTCGCTGGGCGAGGCGATGCTGCTTGGCGTACCGTGCATTGCGTCGGATGTCGGCGGCGTGCGCTGTCTGATGACGCACGGCGTGGAAGGGCTGATTTATCCGGCAGACGACCCGCATTTGCTGGCGCATGATATCTGCGAGATGTTCGCGCATCCGGAAAAAGCGGCGCGGATGGCGCGCGCCGGACGGGAACACGCCGGAAAAACGCATGATGCGCAGAAGAATCTGGAGATACTACTTCAGATTTATACGGAGATTGCACGATGAAAATCCGAATCACAAAGAACCATGTGGATGCACTCTGTGTGCTGATTGGCGTGCTGGGCATGGGCTCGCTGTATTTTCAGGTGCTGCGGATGCCGCTGATGGCAGCCATGCTGATTGCGTCGATTCTGCTGCTGACGCGGGCGCATCATCCGAAAATCAGCGTCCAGAATGTACGCCTGACGCTGCTGCTGACGGCGGCGCTGCTGCTGACGAGCTTCGTCAACCCGCAGAACGGCATCCACATCAACGATATTGTCATTTGGCTTTGCAACATCGGCTATGTGCTGGTTCTGCAAAGCTGCATCGGGTATCGGACGTATATGCGGCTGTATACCAAAGTCATGCTGGCAGAGGCGGCCATCAGCCTGATTTCCTTCGTCATCGGCGATTTGCTGTCGCTGCCGCTGCCGCTGCTGCACTACGAAGTTTCCAGCGTCAACGGATTTTACTTGACGCCTTATTTCACCTTAGGCTGGCTGAACATCCCGGTTTTCCACCGCAACGCGGGCATGTTCAACGAACCGGGCAGCCACCAGATTTTCCTGAACTTCGCGCTGCTGTTCCTGATGAGCGACGAAATGCGCATGGGCATGAGCAAGAAGAAATACCGCTGGGCGATTGCGCTGCTGATCGTCACCATCCTCAGCACGCTGTCCACAACAGGCTTTATTTGTCTGGGCGTTGTGCTGCTGACGGTGGCATTCCGCAAAAAGGGCGGGAAAATGGCGCGCAGCATCAAGATGGCGGCGTTCGTTGGGCTGATTTTGCTGTTTGTCATCGAGTCTGCCACGGGCGTGGTGGAAAACAAGATTATCGGACGAAATTCCGGCGGTTCATTCTACACGCGGTGGAACGACACCTTCAGCGGCTTTGAAATCGGGCTGGAATCCCCCATTGCGGGGCAGGGCGTTTTCTCGGAGCGGAAGGCGGAAATTCTGCTGGAACACAGGGTGCAGAACATTTCCAATGGCTTTGCCGCCTTCGTCATGGATACAGGGTTGATTCTCCCGGCAGTTTGGCTATGGCTGATGTACCTCGGTATCCGCACCAAATTTGCCAAGGAGCGGCTGCTGTATGTGCTGGGCGTTTTCCTGCTGTATTTCCTGTGCATCAACACGGAGGGCGTTTTCCTGAACATACTGTTTCTGGGACTGCTGGGCAAGTGGCAGCCGGAGGACGCGGCGCAGGAGCAGACGGGCAAAACAGGCGGAGAGGAATCATGAACACAGCATCAAGGAGCGAAAACACAGCGCGCAACATCGGTGTAGGCGCAGTGCGGCAGGTGGTTACGCTGCTGTTGGCTTTTGCCGTGCGAACGGTGTTTGTGCGCCGGCTGGGCGCGGATTATACGGGGGTCAACGGGCTGTACAGCAACATTCTGGCCATGCTGTCACTGGCGGAGCTGGGCGTGGGCAACGTGCTGGTGTACAGCTTGTACGCACCGCTGCACCGGGGCGACACGGGCGAAATCCAGCACCTGCTGGGCTATTATCGTCGCATTTACCGCCTGATTGCGCTGGCGGTAGCGCTGCTGGGCGCGGCGGTAATCCCCTTCCTGCCGCTCATCATCAGCAGCAAGCTGCCGATGGCGCAGCTGATCGTCTACTATGTGCTGTACCTGGCGAACTCCGTGGCATCCTATCTGGTCATCTACAAAACGACGCTGATTCAGGCTGACCAGAAGGCATATTTGCAGAACATGGTTTCCGCTGCGGCGCTGGTGGTGCAGTATGCGGCGCAGATGGCGTGCCTGCTGATTTGGGGCAGCTATCTTGGCTATTTGCTGATTCAGATTGCCTGCACCCTCCTGCAGAATGCGGTGCTGAGCCATTTAGCGGATAAGATGTACCCCTTCCTGCGGGAAAAGCAGAAACACGAGCCGATGCACCGCAAGCAGGAGCTGAACGACAACATCCGCTCCATGTTTCTCTACAAGCTGGCGACAATACTCATCAACAACACGGACAACATCCTGATTTCCATCATGCTGGGCACGTTGTTCGTCGGTTACTACTCCAACTACGCGTCGCTGACGACGTATGTGACAACGTTCGTTTCCATCGTGATTACCGGCATTTCCGCCAGCTTGGGAAATCTGAATGCCGAGAAGAATTCGGAAAAGTCGTACACCATGTTCCGCAACCTGATTGTCCTCTTCGGGGCGATTACAGGCTTCTGCGTCGCCGCATACGGCGCGGTTGTGCAGGACTTCATCCCCATCTGGGTGGGCGAAGAATACCTGATGGACACAGGGACGGTAGCAGCGGTGCTGTTCACGTTCTACCTGAGCACCATCGTCGCGCCTGTGTGGATGTACCGCGAAACGCTGGGGCTTTTTCGGCAAATGAAGTATGTTATGTTTATGACGGCGCTGGTCAACATCCTGCTGTCCATCCTGCTGGGGCACTTCTTCGGCGTGGCGGGCATCATCGGCGCAACAGGGCTGGCACGGCTCTGCACCATCTTCTGGTATGAGCCGAAAGTGCTGTTCTATCGCACCTTCAGGCGCAGCGCTGCCGCGTATTTCAAGGCACAGGGAGGCTTGCTGCTGCTCAACGGCGCGGTGATGGCGCTGTCGCTGCTGCTGTGCGCGCGGATGGGGCATACGCTGATGTGGATTATCCTCAAGGGCATCACCTGCGCGGCGGTGACGGCGCTCCTGTACACGCTGGCGCTGGGACGGACGGCAGAATACCGCTGGATGCTTGAAAAAGGGCGGAGTTTCTTGCGCAAATGGAGGAAGAAGGCATGATCGATCAGGAAATGCAGCACTGCCGCAAAATTGTGCGTTTTGACCCTACCATCTCAACAGCGAATCAGGGAGATTTCATTATCCGCAACGCCTGCGAGCATGTGCTGCACGACTGCTTTCCTGTGCAGCTGTCCGTCGCCGTTCCGGTTCGGGACAGGCTGTCGAAAGTGTCGATAAAGCACGTCGGCAGTGCGGATTACGCATTTGTCTGCGGGACGAATCTGCTTTCCTCGGACATGCGCCGCCAAAGGATGTGGAATATCCGCCTGCGGGACGCGGTGATGATGCGCTGCGGCGATTTGCACAAGCGGGAGCTGCTGAATTTCCGCCTGATTCGTGAGAAATTTCAGCGCACGCATGTCATTTTGCTGGGCGCGGGGTGGTATCAATACCAGGACGAGCCGACAGGATACACGAAGCGGATTCTAAAAACGCTGCTGGATGGGCAGTACCTGCACGCGGTGCGCGACGAATACACGCGCCAGCGCCTGCTGAAGCTGGGCATCACGAACGTGCTGAATACGGCGTGCCCGACAATGTGGGGGCTGACAGCCGACAAATGCGCGCAGATTCCGACGCACAAGGCGGAGCGCGTCGTGACAACGCTGACAGACTACCGCAGCAGCCCGGAGCAGGATGCGCAGATGCTGACCATGCTGCAAAAGCACTATCGCGAGGTGTATGTGTGGCTGCAAGCAGTTGAGGACTACGCCTGCCTGCGCCAAATGGATGCGCGCGTGACGCAGAATTTGCACCTGATTCAGCCGAATCTGCGAGATTACACAGCGCTTTTGGCATCAGGCGGGATTGACTACGTTGGCACGCGGCTGCACGGCGGCATCCACGCAATGAATATGGGCTGCCGAAGCCTGATTCTGGCGGTAGACAACCGCGCAAGTGAAATCGCGAAGGACACGAATCTGCCCGTCCTGCCCCGCGGCGGGAATTTGGATGTGCTGGAGGAGCGCATCTGCTCCGCATGGGAGACGCAAATTGATTTGCCGACCACGGCAATTCGGCAATGGAAAAATCAGTTCCGCGAGACAGATGCAGAGAAAGTGCCTTGATTTTCGTATAAAATTCGGCTTTCTGCGCGGTAAGTATTGACAGCTGACTTGTAATTTGTTACAATATAGCTGGAATTGGGAAAGAGATTGCTATATCCACTGGGAGCACTGCAGCTCGCCGCGAAAAGAAAATGGAAAGCAGCAGTCTCTTGCCACTGGCACAACCATACGTCGTGCCGGAAGATTGCACGGAACAAGGAGTGAGGACGATGAAGGACAAAAAGTGGATGCGAAAGGCATTGTCTTTCCTGCTGGCTGTATTCATGGTGACGGGCAGTATGGGAACAGTGCTGACGGCGGCTGCAGAAGAGCCGGAAACTCCGCCGACGGAAACGGTTGAGGTCGTGCCGACGGAAGCACCGGAAGTGACGGATGTTCCCGAAGCAACGGAAGCACCCGAAGTGACGGATGTTCCCGAAGCAACGGAAATCCCCGAAGCGACGGATGTTCCCGAAGCAACGGAAATCCCCGAAGCAACGGATGTTCCCGAAGCGACGGATGTTCCCGAAGCAACGGAAATCCCCGAAGCAACGGATGTTCCCGAAGCAACGGAAGCGCCCGAAGCGACGGATGTTCCCGAAGCAACGGAAATCCCCGAAACGACGGATGTTCCTGAAACAACGGAAGCACCCGAAATCGTGGACGAAGCAGCCGTAGATTACAGCCGCTCCGTGCTGGATAACGAGTTCTTTGACTCCGGCTTTGCCGCGACGTTCAGCAGCGCACAGCTGTACCTGAATCCGACGGGCGATGAGCTGGTTGGTCGTGTAACCGGCGTGGTGTATGTGACGCATCGTCCGCAGAAGGGTCAGCTGAATGAACGGATTTCCGTCTGCGTGTATGACCAGACGGCTGGCGTTGCATATGGCTATCTGGCGGCGGATGCAGTGCATCCCGTGCCGGAAGAGGGCATTGAGAATCAACGTCACACCGGTGTTTTCGCGAGCGGCGTGGAAATGCCCAGTGCCCTGCTGGTGCTTGCGGCTGCGACGGAAGAACCCGTGCCGACCCCTACACCCACGCCCGTGCCGACGGAAGAGCCTGTTGTCGTGCCGACCGAAGAACCTGTTGTCGTGCCGACCGAGGAACCCGTTGTTGAGCCGACCGAGGAACCTGTTGTCGTGCCGACCGAAGAACCCGTTGTCGTGCCGACCGAGGAACCCGCTGTCGTGCCGACTGAGGAACCTGCTGTCGTGCCGACTGAGGAACCTGCTGTCGTGCCGACCGAGGAACCTGCTGTCGTGCCGACCGAGGAGCCCGCGTCGACCCCCGCGCCTACGGACGTGCCGGATGACCTCGAAAACATCGACCGCGCGGATGTGATTATTCCGGGCAAACCGACGTTCGAAATGGACAAGGCGACGGCGGAGCTGGGCGAGAATATCACCTTCACCATCCACACGAAGAACGCCACCAAAATTTTGATGTACATTGACGGCAGCGTCAACCGCTACATCTACGACGTGCCCACTGACACGTCGACGCTCACCATGTCCTTCTCCTCAATGGGGAGCAACGGGGGCAAGCGCACCATCGCGTTCCAAGCCTACAACGGCAATACGCCCGGCGAAAAGTCCGCTGAACAAACGATTACGCTGACGAAGCCGTCTGTCAAGCCGCAGGTGACGGTGAAGAATATCGACAAGACGACCGTGGGTCTGGGCGAAAACATCACCTTCACCCTGAGCGTCAAGAACGCCACGAAGGTGCTGATGTACATCGACGGCAGTGTCAACCGCCGCTTCGAGAACATCACCCCCGATATGACGGAATACACCTTCACCATGTCCTTCTCGTCGCTGGGAAGCAATGGGGGCAAGCGCGCCATTGCGTTCCAAGCCTATAACGGCACGACGGCGGGCGAAAAGACCTCCGAACGTGTTGTGACTGTCGCAAACGAAAGCCCGAACAAGCCGACCGTGACCAGCTGGAGTTTGAACAAATCTACGGTTGATTTGAACGAAACCATCACCTTCACCATCAACACCAAGAACACGACGAAGATGCGTGTCTACATTGATGGCAAGCTGAACCGCTACATCTACGACGTGAAGGACGGCGCAACGACGTTCCAGATGTCCTTCTCGACGCTCGGTTCAAACGGCGGCGTGCGCACGGTGGCGTTCCAGCCCTACAATGGCAACACGCCCGGCGCTATGTCCGACACCAAGACGATTACCATCAGCGTGGCGAACAAGCCGCGGGTTGAGCTGCTGAAAATCAGCAATCCGAACGCGACGCTGGGCGAAAATATCACCTTCACCCTGCGCATCAAGAACGCCACGAAGGTGCTGATGTACATCGACGGCAGTGTCAACCGCCGCTTCGAGAACATCACCCCTGATATGACGGAATACACCTTCACCATGGCGTTCTCTTCGCTGGGGAACAACGGGGGCAAGCGTACCATTGCGTTCCAAGCCTACAACGGCGCAGTCGGCGGCGACAAGACCACCGCAACCACCATTTCCCTGATGAGCGGTTCGTCTGCTGCCCCCGTGATTGCGAATGTCAAGATTGACAAGACGATCGCGGTGCTGGGCGAGCAGATTAAATTCACTGTTTATCTGGACAACGCGACGAAGCTGCTGATGTATGTCGACGGGCAGGTGAACCGCCGCTTTGAGGACGTAACGACCAGCATGTCGAAGTACGAGTTCACGATGTCGTTCTCGTCGCTGGGGAATAATGGCGGCGTCCGTACGATTCAGTTCCAGCCTTACAACGGCACGACGGCGGGCGAAAAGTTTAAGGCGTACACGATTACACTGACGACGACCGTGGTCAACAAGCCGGAAGTCGTCAACTTCACCATGAATCCCAGCCGCGTGAAGCTGAATGTGCCGGTGACGTTCACGGTCAACACCAAGAACGCGACGAAGGTCGTCCTGTATGTGGACGGCAAGGCAAATACCAGCTATCCGACGACTGGCGATGTGACGGTTATCGAGCGCGCCTTCGCTTCGCTGGGCAGCGGCAACGGTGTCCGCACGATTCAGTTCAAGCCCTACTACGGAACGACCGCTGGCGAACTTTCCCCGGCGCAGTCCCTGACGCTGTATGTGACCGACGATCCGCTGACCGTGACCGTTCCTGCCGCGAAGCAGGGCGACGACCTGACGGTGACGTGGACGGCTGCTGGCGGCGCAACGAAGTATCAGCTGCTGCTGACCACGCCGGATGGCACGGCTGCGCTGCTGGGCGAAACGGCGGCGCTGAACTACACGGTGCCGGGTCTGAAGCTGCTGCAGCCGGGCGACTACACCATCACGATTAAGGCACTGTCCGGCAATACGGAGCTCGAATCTGTCAACAAGGCATTCACCGTGACAGGCGACTTCGTGTTCGCGGTTCGTGACGACTCAACGGGCATTGTGGTCGTCAAGTACAACGGCACGGCATCGACGCTGACCGTTCCGAACACGGTGGCGGGTCTGCCGGTGGTGGAAATCGGCGCGCAGGCGTTTGAGGGCAACACGAAGCTCAAGAGCGTAACCCTGCCCGCGACGATTGAAATCATTGGCCGCCGCGCGTTCGCGGAATGCAAGAACCTGCTGGAAGTTAAGTAAGGGTTCATTGGGATTACGAAAGCCGGGGATTGCTGGAAAAGCAGTCCCCGGCTGTTTTGTGCTTCATACGATTTTTTCAATTCGCCTGCGTTATCTGCTTGCCCTTTTCTCCTGCTCCATTTTCCACAATTCTTCCACAGAAAACTCCGCATGGCAGTTCGGGCAGGCAAAATACGGATTGCGGAAGTCAACTGTGCCAATCATCCTGCCGTCTTCCGTGGAAAAATCGTAGTTCTTCGCTTCTTCGGAACGGGAGTTCACCAAATGATGCGCCGTTTCCACTGTGAGTGCTGCCTTGCAGTGCGGGCAGAAATGCTTCTTCATGAACACAAAGATAGGATGCGTGACGGTGTACTTGATATTTTTCATCAGGACAGCCTCCTTCCCCCTTGATTGTAGCAAAAGCAGCAGATTTTCGCAAGTCTCTCCATTCCCCCTGAAATAATAACGCAAAATCCCCCGGAAGCTCATGCCTCCGGGGGACAAACTATCTTATTCTGCCTTTGCGCTCTCTCTTGTATAATTCAGCAGCCCGCCATAGAGGATGCAGCCCTGCTGGCGCGCGGTCAGCGGCATCAGCACAATGTAATCCTCGTCCTTTGTGTCGTTATGCAGCACGAACGTGTCGCTGCCGCTTTCCACCGTCTCGCGGACGTTCGGCAGGCTCAGCGTGTCGCCCTGCGCGATGCGGTCGTAATCCGCCTCATTCTGGAACGTCAGCGGAAGAATGCCATTGTTGATAAGGTTCGCCTGATGAATACGGGCGAACGACTTCGCAACGACAGCGCGGATACCCAGATACAGCGGGACAAGCGCGGCGTGTTCGCGGCTGGAGCCTTGCCCGTAGTTCATGCCCGCAACGAGGATGCCGCCGCCTTCCTTCTTCGCGCGCGCCGGGAACGTCGCGTCCACGGGCGTCAGGCAGAAGTCCGACAAGTACGGCACGTTCGAGCGGAACGGCAGAAGCTTCGCATCCGACGGCGCAATGTGGTCGGTGGTGATGTTGTCCTCCATCTTCAGCAGCACCTTGCCGGAAATGGCATCCGCCAGCGGCTTGCCCAGCGGGAAGGGCTGAATGTTCGGGCCGCGGACGACCTCCACCGTGTCCTCTTCGCCCGGCGCGACCGGGGGAATGACCAGATTGTCGTTGACGGTGTACGTCTCCGGCATCGGGATGTCGAGGTCAATGTCAAGGCAGCGCGGATCCGTCAGCACGCCAGTCAGCGCCGTGACAGCCGCCGTCTCGCAGGAGACCAGGTAAATACCGGCGGACTTTGTTCCGCTGCGGCCGTAGAAATTGCGGTTGTTCGTGCGAACGGAGACGGCGTTCGTGCGCGGCGACTGCCCCATGCCGATGCACGGCCCGCAAGCGGATTCCAGAATGCGCGCGCCCGCCGCAATCATGTCCGCCAAAGCGCCGTTGCGCGCCAGCATCGTCAGCACCTGCTTCGATCCGGGGCCGATGACAAGGCTCACGTCCGGGTGCACAGTCTTGCCCTTCAAAATGCGGGCGACGCGCATCATGTCGGTATAGGAAGAGTTCGTGCAGGAACCGATAAACACCTGATCGACCTTAATCGGGCCGCACTGCTTGACGGTTTCCACGATGTCAGGCATATGGGGCTTCGCGACGAGCGGTTCAAGCGCGGTCAAATCAATGTCGAGGATTTCGTCATACGCCGCATCCGGGTCTGCGGACAGCGGCACGAAGTCCTGCTCACGCTGCTGCGCTTTGAGGAACGCATGGGTGACTTCATCCGACGGGAAGATGGAGGTCGTCGCGCCGAGTTCCGCGCCCATGTTCGTAATCGTCGCGCGCTCCGGGACACTTAACGTTTTCACGCCGTCGCCGATGTACTCCATCACCTTGCCGACGCCGCCCTTGACGGTCAGCCGGCGCAGGACTTCCAGAATAATGTCCTTCGCCGCAACGCCGTAGGACAGCTTGCCACGCAGGCGCACGCCGACGACACGCGGGCACGCCAGATAATACGCGCCGCCGCCCATCGCGACCGCAACGTCCAGTCCGCCCGCGCCGATGGCAAGCATCCCGATGCCGCCGCCCGTGGGCGTATGGCTGTCCGAGCCGAGCAGCGTGTAGCCCGGCACGCCGAAGCGCTCCAGCTGCACCTGATGGCAGATGCCGTTGCCGGGCTTGGAGCAGTAAATGCCATGCTTTTTCGTCACCGTTTGGATGTAATAGTGGTCATCCGCGTTTTCAAAGCCAGTTTGCAGCGTGTTATGGTCAATGTACGCCACGGACTTCTTTGTCTTGACGCGCTTGACGCCCATCGCCTCGAATTGCAGGTACGCCATCGTACCGGTGGAATCCTGCGTCAGCGTCTGGTCAATGCGGATGGAGATTTCCGAGCCGGGGACCAGCTCGCCGCTGAGCAGGTGCGCGGACAGGATTTTCTGGGTCAGATTCATCGCCATGAGGAAAGGACTCCTTTCATAATAAGAAAAAGCAGTTGCACAATGCCCAAACGGGCAGAAACAGCCGAATGAACAGCTTCATGATACAGGATTCGGCGCGGTGCGTCAATGCTTTCGGGCGGAAAGAACACAAAAAGCGCAGGCTATGAAAAACTCGCCGGATGTTTTAGACATACAGCCTCTTGACAACAAAGCTCCTATATGGTATTATTTGAAGCAAACTACTATATAGGAGCATTCGCATGAAAATGAACGGCGGATTTCTTGTTACCAAAATAAAACAGCTTGGAGACCGAATCTTTGAGAAGATTCTCAGCGAAAAGAATATTGATGCGTTCAATGGAGCCCAGGGGCGCATTCTTTATGTGCTGTGGCAGGAGGATGGAATCTCGATCAGGTCGCTCTCGATGAAATGCGGATTAGCGATAACATCTCTTACGACGATGCTGGAAAGAATGGAACATCAAGGGCTGATAAGCCGTGTTCAGTCTGAAACGGACAAAAGGAAAACGCTCCTGTTTTTGACTGAGAAAGCACATGCCTTAAAGGGCGAGTACGATTCTGTATCTGATGAGATGGGCAGCATTTACTACAAGGGTTTTTCAGAGGAAGAAATTACCCGGTTTGAGGAATGCCTCGACCGCATCAGAAAGAATCTTGAGGAGTGGCAGAA
>ENA-UEQB01002138-UEQB01002138.1-human-gut-metagenome-genome-assembly--contig:-NODE-2138-length-15024-cov-8.594634_pt1 | contig 15024 bp, 12 predicted proteins | sample MGYA00242901_ERZ507918 | MGnify/ENA primary metagenome ERZ507918 (study PRJEB26167, sample SAMN06115405) | human gut metagenome | host: Homo sapiens | place: China:Sichuan | collected 2016-04-06... | reverse complement strand
TATTTATAAAACAAAACCATAACATTCCTGAAATGGTATTTTGCACGACTGTTGTAAATTTTTAAATTCTGAAAACCTGTTATGCAAACTAGTACATTTTCTTGTTTTGTTTGCAAAACCTGTTCCATTTTATTTTTTAATTCGTCAGAAGCTTTCTGAAAGCCCGGATGACCCATTCCGGTAAGAATCGAAAATTCTCCATCACCAAATCTTACGCATGAAGAGTTGCTATTTAACAAATATTGAACAGTTTGGATGGCTCCCATTGTCTGTATTTTGGACATTTTCTTCTGTAGAAAAAAAACAAACAACGGTAACCAAATGTATTTTCTAAAAATTTTTCTCAGGAAACCCATTTTCCCCTCTAATTAATCTATTTTTTACAAATTAGTAAAAATCTTTGAGTGTTCGATGGTTGCAATACCATATTTAGTCAAAGATCAAGTGCAACTCAGTAACTTATAAAACAAAATTTTAGAAATCTCTGTCTTATTTTGCTCGCTTATAACGATACTGACTGTCGCTTCTCAAAATCCTATGCGTCTTTACTATGCCAAAATTTTTTAATTTATAAAACACTGAGTCGTAATATTAATAGAGGGCATTTACAAAATCCTTTAAATAGAGGCTGTACTCTGTAGAATTTCTTTAAAATTGTGCTTTTTCAACGGACAACTGGAAACCAGTTTGAGATTTCTCATTTATTCGCACCGTGGTGCGAATGCGTAATAAATTCCAATCAGTTTGAAAATGAAATAAACGAAAAACACCTAATGTGAATCTTGTTAGTGGGCTTTAAAGTGATAACTAGGCACTAAACGAGAAGTAATTATCAATCAATGTTATTTTGAACGAATACCACTCTAGGAAAAATACATAGTTTCTTCAGTCGACTTTCTATAAATTTTTAAATAATGAAACTTCTTACATATAGAGCCTAGCGCTCGTAACCTAAGAGGCATTTTTTTCCTATATTGCGTTGCGTCCGCAATAGTTGTTTTAAAAAGATTCTCTTCGTCAGTCGTTATAACGGACGGATTGATCCTATAAGAATCAATTTTTTTCGAAAAATCAGACAAAGGATTAAAAAGAAATTCATCTACTGGAGCATAAATCCTCTGACTCATTTCTAATGCCTGAGCTGCGGCTTTCTTAGAAATAATGTATCCGAGAGTACCCCAAAAAACCGGAAAATAAGGGTGCAATAACTTATCACCATTATGCAATATATATGTTTTCCCCACTCGGGCCTTTTTCCTTTGCGAAGGACGCGTTGAACAAAGTTGGATCAAATTTATTTCTTTGGGTATCCAATCTTCACTTGATAAGTAATATCTTGCCCGTTCAGAGAATTGAATATCATCTTCTAAGACAAGAGCAAAATTATGATTTGAATCACAGAGTCTTTCCCAACAAAGCCTATGGCTAAGAAAACACCCAATTTCACCAAGGCTTAGATCTCTAGGACATAAAATTCTTCTTTTTAATCCTTTAGTTATCAAAATTTTTTGTCTTTCCTGATAGCTTAGTTTTTTGCCCTCAACTGCAGAAATACGTTCGGCATCCAATCCAAGACAAGCTAATTTTTTGATCATACTCTCGTATCGATCTGGAGATCTATCTAGATTGATAAGTAATCTGAGCATATAAAAAAGAAAGTGTGGGAAACTTTTAGATTCTACGACAAAGATTATAGAATGATATTCAAAACAGTATCCATAATAGATGTTGAGTTTAGCTCTATCTTTAGCTGGAATCACGACTTCGTAAAACCTATGTAATATTATCCAGTTTAATCTACAGGTATTTTTTATGAATCCGCTTTTATCTATTAACGATCTGATCGACTTTCCTTCTATTAAACCCGAGCACGTTGTCCCCGGCATGAAAGCCTTAATTGCCGAGGCTCAAGCTGTCCTTGACAAGGTCACAAAGGAATCTACTCCTGCAACATGGGAAGACGTCATTACTCCTCTTGAAAAGAAAACGCTCGCGTTATCGCGCGCCTGGGGAGCTGTGAGTCATTTAATGAGTGTTTGCGATGAACCTGAATTGCGCAAAGCCTACAACGAGGCGCTTCCCATCGTCACACAATTTTGGATTGGACTTTCTCAAAGCAATCTCTCTCAAAAATATAAAGCTATACGAGAAAGCGATGCTTTTAAAAATCTCTCTGCCGTTCGTCAGCGCATTGTCAATGAAGAGTTGATTGACTTTAAGCTTGCCGGTGCGTTCTTGCCTGAAGACAAAAAGGCAGAACTTAAAAAAGTCAAAGAAAGTCTTGCTCAGGAAAGTCAAAAGTTTTCTGAAAATCTTCTTGATGCCACAAATGCCTACGGTCTTTTAGTGGAAGATGAAAAAGAATTGGCCGGGATTCCTGCTGATGACATCGCTTCCTTTAAAGAAACGGCACAGGCAACCGATCAAAAGGGTTATCGCATTACCCTTCAGATCCCTCATTATCTTGCCGTGCTGCAATACGCAGATAATCGAAAGCTTCGTGAAACGCTTTATCACGCTTATGTCACGCGCGCCTCAGAATTAGATTTTGAAGGCAAATTTAATAATAACGACGTGATGAAACGAATCGTTGAGCTGCGTGCTCGCGAAGCTTCTTTATTGGGTTATCACAACTATGGCGAAGTCTCTTTAGCCACGAAGATGGCCAATAGCCCACAGGAAGTTGTCAGTTTCCTCAGAGACCTCGCTCAAAAGAGCCTGCCTCAGGCTAAAGCAGATATGGCTGAAGTGAAAACCTTTGCCAAGGAAAAATTAGGCATTGACGATCCCCAAAGCTGGGACTTGCCCTACGCGAGTGAAAAACTTCGTGAAGCGCAGTACGCGTTCTCGGATCAGGAAGTTAAACAATACTTCACCTTGCCGGCAGTCTTTAAGGGGCTTTTCGGACTAGTGCAAACGCTCTTTAATATCAGAATCGTCAAAGACACAGCCCCCGTGTGGCACCCTGACGTTCAGTTCTTCCGCATTGAAAATGAAAAAGGTGAAAAGATCGCCCAGTTCTACATGGATCTTTATGCCAGAGCCAACAAGCGGGGCGGAGCCTGGATGGATAATGACCGGACACGCAATCGCCTCTACGGAGAACTTCAGACTCCGGTTGCTTACCTCGTATGCAACTTCGCCAAACCCGTAGGTGACAAGCCCGCACTTCTGACCCACGACGACGTGCTCACGCTTTTTCATGAGTTCGGGCATGGCCTGCACCATATGCTAAGCCGCATCGAAGAGCCTGCTGCCAGCGGTATTAACGGAGTTGAATGGGATGCTGTTGAGTGCCCGAGCCAATTTATGGAAAACTTTGCCTGGGACTGGACGGTGATTGAAAATCTGACCTCTCACGTTCAAACGGGTGAAAAGCTTCCCCGTTCTTTGTATGACAAGATGCTTGCAGCGAAGAACTTCCAAAGTGCCATGGCCATGGTTCGTCAATTGGAGTTCGGCCTTTTTGATATGCTGCTTCATACTGAATTTGATCCAGCAAAAGACTCAATCCAAGGACTGTTACTTCAAGTTCGTAAAGAAGTAGCGGTCACTCACCAGCCGGACTACAACCGTTTTCCCAATTCCTTCAGCCACATTTTTGCCGGAGGCTATGCAGCAGGCTACTACAGCTACAAATGGGCTGAGGTTTTAAGCAGTGACGCATTCTCCTTATTTGAAGAAACCGGAGTTTTAAATCCGCAAACCGGGAAAAAGTGGCTTGATGAAGTGTTATCGGTCGGCAGTTCCCGCCCTGCAATGGATTCATTTATTGCTTTCCGCGGAAGAGCCCCGAGAATTGATGCACTTTTGCGTCACAGCGGGATCAAACCCATTGCCAAATAAGGAACTTTGAGATGAAGATCGCCACCTGGAACGTTAATTCCCTCAAAATGAGATTGCCTCATGTTTTGGAGTGGTTAAAACTCTCTGAAACAGACATTCTCTGCCTTCAAGAATTGAAAATGACCGATGACGTCTTTCCGATTGAAGCACTTAAAAATGAAGGTTATGGGGCTGTCTGGTCCGGTCAAAAGACCTATAACGGGGTGGCGATTCTCTATCGAAAAGACAAACTGTCGGAGCCAAAGGATATTCAAAAAAACATTCCATCGTTTCCTGATGAGCAAAAACGCTTAATCGCTGCAACCTTTCAAACCGGTTCTGAAAGCTTAAGGATTGTTTGCGGCTACTTCCCCAATGGCTCTGAAGTGGGCTCTGAAAAGTATGCCTATAAACTCGCGTGGTTAGAGGCACTCCGTGAGTGGCTTAAGTCCGAACTGCAAAAATCTCCTAATTTAGCTCTATTAGGAGACTTCAATATTGCACCGGATGACAGAGACGTTTGGGATCCCAAGGGCTGGGAAGGCAATATCCTCGTCTCCCCGCAGGAGCGTCAAGCGTTTCAAAACTTACTGTCTTTGGGTTTAAGTGACTCCTTTAGACTATTTGATCAGCCCGAAAAACGCTATACGTGGTGGGACTACAGAATGCTCGGATTTCAAAAAAATCACGGGTTAAGAATTGACCTCATTTTGGTTTCCGAAGCTTTAAAAAATCATATTCAAGCGGTTGATATTGACAAAGCGCCGAGAAAATGGACTAAACCCAGTGACCACACTCCTTACTGGATTTCTTTTCAAGAAAAGAATTAACTGAAATAATTGGAAGTTTATAAAACGTTAATTATTCGCTCATGGCTTCGAGTAACACAACTTATAAAAGTGACCATCTTTGGCGCAATGACATTACCGGCTTGCGTGCTTTAGCGGTATTGCCGGTCATTTTTTATCATGGCTTCCCCTCCTTTATTCCGGGAGGCTTTTTCGGGGTCGATATCTTCTTTGTCATTTCCGGCTATTTAATTTCCGGGATCATTTTCAGAAATATCTATCGGGGAACTTTCAGTTACTTAAAGTTCTATTCCAAGCGAATTAAAAGAATTATTCCGAATTTATTCCTTCTTTTGTCGTTTGTGTTAATTGCGGGATATTTCCTTCTATTTGAAGATGACTATAACAATTTAGGCCGGCACGTTTATTCAAGCGCCGTCTTTATTGAAAACTTCCGCCTTTTGAGTGAAATTGATTACTTTACTGAAGACGCTATCAGAAAACCGTTGTTGCATCTTTGGAGTCTGGCCATTGAGGAACAGTTTTATATCGTGTTCCCCATTATCAGTGTTCTCATGTGGAAATTGGCCAAATCCATCCGACTGATGGGTATCTTAGTTTTTAGTATCGCTATAGCTTCTTTAGTTGCCTGTTTATTCGTTACCGATAAGAATTTCGCTTTCTATTTTCCTTTAACACGCTTTTGGGAATTAGGCGCAGGTATTGTCCTAGCTTATCTGGAAACTTTCCAACTCTTTGATCCTAAAAAACTTACTTTGGGGCTTCGCCATGGACTTTCAATCATTGGGTTGATATTGACCTTAGGGCTAATGCTTTTTTACAAACCTTCTTGGTCGCATCCCGGATTGATTACCCTCTTACCGGTCATCGGAGCTGTATTATTGATTGCCGCTCATCCGAACGCGCTGGTCAATAAATATCTCTTAGGCTGGTCTCCGATGATTTTCATCGGGCTCATCAGTTACTCGCTGTATTTGTGGCACTGGCCTTTGTTGTCTTTCTTAAATATTTGCTTACCGTCGCCTGCTTACCAATTTACGTTATTGGCCATTGCTCTATCTTTTATTCTTGCTACGCTCGTTTACTATTACGTGGAAAATCCCATCAGGCGATCGACATTTAAGCTTTCAATTGGGAAATTTAGAGTTCCGGTTGCAGTTTTATTGTTAATAGCTTTAATTTTGCCCTCTTCTTTCGGTTACATTTTAAGAAAAACTGAAGGCTTGCCCAGCCGCTCCATTAATCACGAATTCCCGGAACTTACAAAAATCCGAGAAGATATTAATTGGTCCAAACTACCTCAAATAAAAGTTGAAACTGTTGATGTATACGGTATTGATTCAGGAATACCTGAAATTATTTTTGCCGGAGATTCTCATGCCAATCAGTATTACTATCGAATGGCATTTCTTTCCAAAAAATTCTCGAAACCTGCCGCAATGATCCATACTTCCGGTTGCTTTCCCTTGTATCAGGGCGGAAAAGAAAAATGCCAGAAAGCTTCTAAAGCTTTTTACACGCTAATTGAAAATCCTCAAGTTAAGAAAGTTGTAATCTTCAACAAATGGGGATCAAACTACGACAAAGATTACTTCCAAGAAGGTGTTAAAAAATTCAAACAAGTTCTTTCAAAGCGCCCCGACTTAAAAGCCTATGTTGTACTGGATCCACCTTGGGATGAAGGTGTTGGTGGAGCACAGGGTAATTTTGATCCTATGAGGCACTTTAATCGTTTTAAACCTGATATGAAAAATTACTTCGTCAGCTACGATGATCATGGTCTATGGAAAAAAGGCAATGATGGGGTTACAGCAGCTCTAGGAGATGTTGCGACCATGATTGATACTGAACATCACATTTGTAAAAACTACAAATGCAATGTTCTTGAATGGTATCGCGATGATGACCATTTACAGCCGAGCCAATTAGGTAAGAAAGCAATCTGGTTAGATGAAATTTTTTATTAAATTCAAAAGATAAGCATTTGAGAGTTAAAAATATGTATACACGTTGGAGTTCTGAGCTGACTGAATTATTGGATAGCACATCCGGCACGAAATCTGTTCGGATCGGCAATCTTGACTATCGTGTGTTAGCCGGATCGTTTCAGGACACACTACTACCCATTGCCTCAGATATCGATGACATCATCGAAAATGGCAAGCTGCAGAAACACTCCAAAAAGTCGACAGCCAGTTTATTTACTGTCAACAATCAAATTTTTTTTGGAAAACACGTTCGCTTTCATCAAAAAGCTTTCGGATTGCGTTTCCGCTATTTCATTCAGCCTTCAAGAAGCTACTGGACTGCTGTAGTCGCAAAGAAACTTGAAGAAGCCGGGATCGGAACACCCAAAGTTTTTGCTATGGGTGAAAGAAGAACGCTGCAGTTAATTTCTGACTCTTACATCATCACAGAGGCTCTAAAAGACGCTCAAACAGCAGATTCAGTTTTAAAGCAACAGCCCAATTCTCTTGACTTACTTATTGATGCCGGAAAATTATTGAGACGCTTACACGATGCTCATATCAAGCACGGCGATATGAAATTAGCCAATTTCTACGTTCATGGCGATGAAATGGGCTTTTGGGATTTGGATTCAGCTCAAATTTTCTCATCAACTACCCCAATGAAATGGGTTGTACGTGACCTAGGACGTGTTCTTGCTTCATTTATTTGGATTGTGGACAGTATGCCTGAAACCAAGCCGGAATTTATGAATGCTCCAAAAATTGCCAAAGCACTGGCTCAAGCCTATGGTATTGACGTTCAGACATTCCTGCCGTCTTACTATAGCTATTGGCTAAAAAAGATTAAACTCAATCACGATTTCGGTTAAATCAAAGGCCTCTTATGAAAACAATTGCTGTGATCGGCGCCGGTGCGCTAGCAAAGATTTTTTGTACACAAACCCAAAGACTTTTAGCAGATGACTATCGTATTGTCGCGATCATGGCTAGAACCCCTGAACACGCCAATGCCTTAGCGCAGACTTTAGATGCCGATGCCTGCACAAGCATTGAAGAGCTTTTATCTGGCTTCCCGGATATCGTGGTTGAATTTGCCGGACGCGATGCCGTTAAGGAATATGCCCTGCCGGTATTGGAGCACGGCTCAGACCTCGTCATTGCCTCTATCGGGGCTTTAGCAGATGATCAATTTCGCTCTGATTTAACCAAATGTGCAGGGAAAAATCATCGCAAAGTTTATCTTCCGAACGGCGCCATCGGAGCACTTGATTTAATGCAGACATTTGCCTTAATGGGCAACGCAGAAGTTCAGATTGGCAACAAAAAAGCACCGAAAAGTTTAGAGGGTGCTCCTTATCTTAAGGGAGTATCTTTACCCACAGATCGCCAAGAAATCATTTTTACCGGATCTGTACCTGAAGCCATTAACGGGTTCCCCAAAAATGTAAATGTTGCCGTCGCTGCAGCACTCGCATCTGATTCCTTAAAAACTGCTACCGTTCAAATTACAAGCGACCCGAACACTTCTGAAAATATTCACCACATCGTCTTGAAAAATAACCTTATGCGTGCTGAGTTAACGGTTGCCGGTCGACCGGATCCTGCCAATCCCAAATCCAGTACCTCGACTGCTTGGAGCGTTGTGGCACTACTGAAAAATTTAGCCTCACCGATAACCTTTTTCTAGATTTTCGAGTTGATGAGATTCTTTGTTAAACTGCTCAACTAAAGATATCTATTTTGAGCGTCATAATGAATACTACGTTTCAACCCCGAAGAAAAACCATCAGTTTGTGTTATTGGAATACCATACCCAACTTCGGAGATAGTCTTTCTCCCTATCTTATTTCCAAAATTACGAGGTGTGAAGTAAAACATGCCAGCTTGAAAGGTAAAGATAACCTTGTTGGAATCGGCAGTCTTATCCGTTCATCAACGTTATTTAGTCAAAGTCATATTTGGGGTTCCGGTTCACTGACAAGTGATCCTTTCAGAAAAATTCCCTTTTATAGCATTCACAAGCACTTACAAAACTGGTACAAACAAAGTTTCAAACGATCATTTATTTATGCCTTGCGAGGACCTTTGACTGAAAAAGTCTGCCTAAATGCCGGTTTTAAAGTTCCCGGAATATATGGCGATCCCGCCATTCTGCTTCCACGTTTTTACGAACCAAAAACAGCGAGACAAGAAAAACACAAAATAGGCCTCATCTTGCACCATAGTCAAAGCAACAAACTTCAAGGCATCAATAGTGATACATTTGAAATCATTAATATTACTCGTCAAACGCCTCAAGAAATTGAAAGTTTTATCAATGAACTCTGCTCTTGCGAGAAAATTTTTTCTTCCTCATTACACGGTGTTATTGTCGCTCAGGCATATGGGATTCCGGCTCAATGGATCACAGTTAAAAATACCCCGATTCATCAAGATCAAAACTTTAAGTTTGAAGACTATTTCTTGGGTGCTAGGCAAGAGGTGCAAAAGCCGATTCCAATTGAGTTTCGGGCTGATGATATAGAAAATTTAAAAGAGGTTGTTCCACCCAGAATTAAAACAAAAGAGCTGCAAGAAACCGCAAATCTGCTTTTAGATTCGTTTCCTGCCTTAGATTTGATTGCCAAATAACTTATGATTTTTCAGTAGTGATTTCGGTTATTTGGAAGTAGGCGTCAAGGACGCTATCAATTGCTACGCTCAAATTATTTCACTTAGCGGACAAAGAGTTCGTTTGATTCATAACTAAAATTACCTATTCCGGATTACGTAATCAGCAGAAGCATTTTCTGTATTATTCAGTTTTGCTCCCTTTTTTTCCTTTTTTTGTGACGCCTTGACAGTTTTTTGACGTGTATTTGACACGAATACTAAAATGGAAGGCTATATTCTGAGAATCGTTCTCTTTGCCCTTAACTATAACCTGCGTTGAGACAAAGTTATTGGAGTCACTATGTCAGAAGAAAAGCGCCCTCGTGTCATGGTGGACATGTCTGCCACCCTCATTCATCACGGTCATATCCGTCTTTTGAAAAAAGCCGCTGAGATCGGTGATGTGATTGTTGCATTGACCACCGATGATGAAATCAAGCGCACCAAGGGCTACACGCCGGAGCTCACATTTGACGAACGTAAAGAAATCCTTGAATCGATCCGCTACGTCAAAGAAGTCGTACCCAGCCCCTGGCTGATTTCTTACGAATATATGCTTGAGCAAAAGTGCGACTACCTCGTGCACGGTGCAGATAATTCCAACCACATCCCTAAAGAAAAACTCGTGATTTATCCCCGCACGGAAGGCATCAGCTCTTCAATTCTGCGCGAGCGAGTGCTCGACAGCTTAATTGAAATGAATACGGACGCAAAACCCTCCAAAGCCTCCGACAAGGTTGCACGTTTTCTTATTGAATCCATCAAAAAAGAATTCCGTCTGGAATGATGCATTTCAAAAAGGGACTCTTCGCGTTTTTGAGTACTTTTTTACTGGCACTTGGCCATTCGGCCTGCGCCAAAGAGCCCCTGCTCGTCTATACGGCTGTCGAGCCTGAGTTTTTATCCGTCTATAAAAACGCTTTTGAGGTTCAGCATCCCGACATTGAAATCACCTACATTCGGGATTCGGCAGGCCCCATAACAGCGAGACTTTTGGCGGAAAAAGAGCACCCCAGAGCTGATGTGATTTTAGGGCTTTCAGCCATTGCGCTTGAAAGGCTGAGACTTTTCGGTGTCCTTACTCCTTATAAGCCCAAAAATGCTGACGAAATCAATCCCCTCATGCGTGCCGAAGACTTTTCCTGGTTCGGGATTAATGCCTGGGGTGGTTCCATTTGCGTCAACACTGAGCTATTGAAAAAAGCCAATTTACCGATTCCGAAAAGTTGGGAAGACCTTGCCGATCCCCGCTATAAAGGCAAGATCGTGATGCCGAGTCCTGTGGCTTCAAGTACCGGCTTTATGTTTCTTATGGGCTGGATTCAGGGCCTGGGAGAAGAAAAAGGCTGGGAGTACGTAAGAAAACTTCACGACAATATTCTCTTTTACACCGCTTCGGGGGCGCGTCCTGCTTCCATGATTGCGCAAGGAGAGATTCCCATTGCGCTCACTTCAGAAGCCTTTGTTCGTCCCTTTATGCGGTTTTCAATCCCCGTTCAAACGGTAGAACCTAAAGAAGGGATTGCCTGGGACGCAGAAGGCTCAGCTATGCCCAAGGGATCTCGTCATCCGCAGTCGGCAGCCAAATTTCTTGACTTTTGCGCGTCTGACAGTGTTGCCCAAATTGCCGCTTCATTTAGCGGCATTGCCGCCATTGATCGATTCAGCACTCAAAAGGGACGGGAACTGTCTTCTCGCTTTTTACCGATTGACTTTGAAAAAGCAGGCACTGACAAAGCCCGAATGCTTTCTCGCTGGCAGGCAATTGCAAATGAATAAAGGGAGAGGCCATGCAAAATCAGTTTCTTAAAATCGAGCATCTCTCAAAAAGCTTCGGCCAAGCTCAGGTTCTCAACGACATCAGTGTGGACATCCCCCAAGGGTCTTTTACCTGCATACTGGGCCCCTCGGGAAGCGGAAAAACGACACTATTAATGATTTTGGCGGGGCTTGAATCAGTCACCCACGGGAAAATCTCTTTTGAAGGTGAAGACATCACAAGTGTTCCCATTGAAAAAAGACGCATCGGCATTGTCTTTCAGCACTATGCGCTTTTTCCCAACCTCACGGTTAAAGACAATATTCTTTACGGTTTTTCAAAGAAAAGTTCAGAAAAAGAGAAAAAAGAAAAACTTGATCACTTAGTTGCTCTTACGCACTTGGAAGGCCTTGAAGGGCGTTTCCCGCATGAACTTTCGGGCGGTCAGCAGCAGCGCGTCGCGATTGCCAGAGCCCTTGCCATCAATCCCAAATTTTTGCTCTTGGATGAACCGCTCTCAGCGCTTGATCCAACGAACCGCGCCAATCTCGGACGTGAACTGCGGGAGATTCAGCAAAAAGCAGGCATCACAACTGTCATGGTGACGCACGACAGAAATGAGGCGCTCGCGCTTTCAGACTTTATCGTGATATTAAATCACGGAAAAATTGAGCAGGCCGACACCCCGAGCCGCCTTTACGATCAGCCCGCCACACCTTTTGTTGCAACGTTTGCAGGCGGCATGAATCTTTTTAAGTCTCAAAAAATTAACGGCGGGCGGCTTACCGGTGTGCGCTACGCCGATATTGAAGTGATGAAAGCCACCGAAAGAGTGCTCAGTGAGTCTGAAACCTTTACGGCAGAGCTTTTAAGCCGCGAATTTACAGGTGACTTTGTCATTGCCCGCTTTCTTTTAAATGACTTTGAAACTCAGGTTACCGCTCAGGTGCCGCGCACAAACCCTGTTACCGATACGCTTACGGTCGGCAAACTTTATGCCGTGCGCATTCCTTTGCTCCGGGCTTGCTCTTGGGGAGAAGCTGCATGAGGCTGGAGCGGACCGCGCAGGCGGTTTTCCTTTTGCTGCTGATTCTTTTAGCCGTGGGTCTCATCTGGCCGATGGCCAGTCTTTGCTTCACGCTTTTTGAAGCACCGACTTTCGCGGAATTTTTCACAGCGCACAACGCTAGAAGCTTCACAAACACTATGCTGATGGGTGTCGGAGTGGGTCTCTCTAGCGCCATCGCAGGCTTTCTGATCGCTTTTAGCCTCGTCACTTTAAAGGGACCTCAGGCCTATCTGATGAAGGCGTTTTTTCCCTGTGCGCTTTTTGCGCCGTCTGTGATGCCTGCGATCGGCCTTATTTATTTGTTCGGTCACAACGGCATTATTTTGCAGTCCTCTCTTTACGGTGCGCTCGGGATTTTCTTAGGCGCTTTTGTTTTTACGCTGCCGCACGCTACGATGCAGTGCCTCTTGGCTTTGGAGCGCTTTGATGCCAAACTTTTTGATGCCGCGCGCTCCCTAGGAGCAGGAAGTCTCAAACAACTTTTCACTTTACTGGTACCCCACTCGAAAGGGGCGCTTATTAATGCATTTTTAATTGCCTTTGTTCTCACTATTACCGATTTCGGTGTCCCGAAACTCTTGGGCGGTCCCTTCCCGATGCTTGCCACCGAAATCTACAACCAGGCAATCGGCACACAAAATACGGCTGCAGCCGCCTTTTTAAGTCTTTGGCTCTTGGCGCCGGCAGCTACTGCGTTTTACTTCACTGCCCGCTTTTCTAAGAAAAAACCTACCCTTGCTGCCGCTAAAACACTTTCAGGCTATAAAACAGCCTGGGGCAGACCCTGCCTCATTTTTTCCTGGGGTTTTATCCTTTTTGAAGTGATGACGATTGCCATTGTCATCTATGGGTCCTTCGTAACCTTCTGGCCCTATGTGCCCGAGCTCACCTTAGCCAATTACGAATTTAAAAATTCCACTTACGGCTTAAGCCCCTGGGTCAATAGTTTTATTTTGGCTGCAGGTGTGGCGGTCATAGGCACCCTCATTGCTTTTATCGGTGCTGTCATTGAAAAAAGGCTCTCTTGCATACCCTCCGTCTTTTGCTCACTTTATGAAGCAATGAGCCGTTTTTCTCTTTGCATTCCCGGAACCGTTTTAGGCTTGGCTTTTGCATTAAGTTTTTCGGGACTGAGCTTTATTGAAAGCGCTGTGGGCGCCATGGGGCTTTTGATTTTTAATACCGTGATTCACCTTTTCACCGTAAGCCACCTGACTGCGGTCAATACTCTCGATGGCATTAACCCGCGTTACGAAACTGTGGGGTTAAGTTTAGGCGTCCCGCGTAGTGAAACTCTTTGCCGAGTCGTTCTTCCTTTATCAAAGACGGGTTTCAGAGAAGTATTCTGTTATCTTTTTGCTTCCGCTTTGACCACCATCTCGGCAGTGGTCTTTTTGTATACTCCGCAGACGATGCCCGCAGCGGTGGCTGCTATCCAGATGATTGACAGCGGTTTTATTTCTGAAGGCGCTGCCATGTCAACCCTAATATTTTGCTCGGCTCTTGCTGTGCGCTTTATCATGCTAAAGCTTATTCGATAGGTTATGAAAATACTCGATAAATTCCTCAAAGTCTTTGCCATCATTGCTGCGGCTTACTGTCCGCTTGAAGCTTGGGCTTACCTTGATCCGGGCACAGGCAGCATGCTTCTGTCCGTTTTAATCGGTCTCACATCAAGCGGCTACTTTTTGATCAGAAAACTGCCCGGCATGATGCGCTCGGTCTTTTTTAAACTCAAAGGCAAAGAAGACGAACTCAAAAATAATTCCATCGTCTTTTACGCTGAATCGGCTGCCTATTGGTCTACGTTTAAACCGGTGCTCGAAGCGCTTGCAAAAAAACAAACTCGAGTCACGTATCTCACAAGCGACGAAAACGATCCGGTCTTCAATAGCGGCCTTGATCAATGGGTGCATGCCAAATTTATCGGTAAGGGCCAGACCGCTTACACGGCTTTAGGCTTTTTGGAAGCCGACGTTTTTGTGCTCACGACGCCCGGCATCGACGTGCTTCAGATCAGACGTTCTGCGGGCGTTAAAAAGTACGTCCACATTGTGCATGCTGCAGGCGACATTCACACCTACAAGTTCTACAGCTTTGACTACTACGATGCGGTTTACTGCGCAGGGCCCGCACAAGCCAAAAGCCTTCGCTGCCTGGAAGCTTTACGGCACACTGCGGCCAAAGATCTGCCGCTTCTGGGGTGCCCCTATTTTGACGGAATGGTTGCGAGAAAAACGCCTGACATGAAACCTGATGAAAACACCATTCTGATTGCGCCGACCTGGGGTAAAAACGGTCTTTTAACCCGAACGGGCTCCATGATTCCGAAACTTTTGGCGCAAGCGAACTATCACGTGATTTTGCGTCCTCACCCGCAGAGCTTTATCTCGGATAAGGCGCTCATGGATCAAATCGCCCAAGAGCTCAAAGGCTATACAAACATCGAGTGGGACCGCAATCCTGACGGCTTTAAGAGTTTAAGCCGTGCACAGCTGATGATTTCTGACGTTTCAGGGGTCATTTTCGACTTTGCCTTTATATTCCTGCGGCCCGTCATTTCTGTGGGCAGCGGCCCCATGAAAGACGGCTTTGAAGCCTGGGAAATTCCGCACGAGGCCTGGGAAATGCAAGCTTTGGATAGCCTCGGCCGCAGAATTTATCCCGGTCAGGAACAGTCAATTCCTGCCACTGTCAAAGATCTTTTATCACGGCACGAAGATTTGGCGGGCCGTATTGAGGCGCTTCGTGACAAAAATGTAGTGAATTTCGGCTCGGCAGGTGAACCTATTGCCCAAGCAATGATTGACTTGGCTCAAAGTCTTCAAGCGGAGAAAAAACAAAAGTCAACTACCTCGGCCTAAAGGCCGAGGCTTGAAAAAGCCTCTGGTTGACTAGCCTCAGTCTGCTTTTGGCAGGCTACGTTGGTTGGGAATGTAT
>ENA-UEQB01002116-UEQB01002116.1-human-gut-metagenome-genome-assembly--contig:-NODE-2116-length-15148-cov-5.070997_pt1 | contig 15148 bp, 8 predicted proteins | sample MGYA00242901_ERZ507918 | MGnify/ENA primary metagenome ERZ507918 (study PRJEB26167, sample SAMN06115405) | human gut metagenome | host: Homo sapiens | place: China:Sichuan | collected 2016-04-06... | reverse complement strand
TTCCGGTACAGCACCAGAGTTGGGATGTCCTCGATCCCCTCGGCCCCCGCCAGCCGCGGCTCCTCGTCAATGTTGATCTTGCCGACGGCGAGGCTGTCCGCGTATTCCTCTCCGATCTTCTCATACGCGGGGCCGATCCTCCGGCAGTAGCCGCACCAGGGCGCCCAGAAATCCACCAAAACGGGCTTTTCCTCCCGGATCGCCTGCTCAAACTGTTCCTGATTCATATTCATAGCTGCCATATCTGCCAGCTCCTTTCCTTTGCTTGGGTATAGTATACCGCATGACAGGCGGTTCTACTGTGACGGCGTCACATAATTTGAAAAAATCGGCGCGGCACCCGTCGGGGCCGCAATCCCCACACCGGCGAAGCCATCGAGATTGCCGCCGCAAAAGCACCCGCCTTCAAGCCCGGCAAGGCATTGAAGGACGCCATCCAGTAATTTCACAGCGAATACCACAACGCCACTCAGACGAAAAGCCGTCTGAGTGGCGCTGCTTTTTTATCCGCAGACTTGGACTGTTTCTCTTGCTGCGCGGTCACTAAAAAAGAATTCCAGAGACAAAATCTGCTAAATTGCAAAGACTAACCTCGACTTTATTTTTAGGAGGATAGTGCATCGACAGGAACATCGCGCATCGCGTCTCATACTTTGGACGGATTTACATTTTTCAAGGGCTTTGGTATAATGAAACGAAAAAAATTATAGGGCAGAGGTTTATGACAGCGAGGGTACCCTCGCTGTCCCACGGGGTTCCCCGTGGGACAATTCCTCTCTGCCGCAGGGAGGGAAATCCGTGACCGACAAAAGTGCCATCATCGTCAAGCCGTCTACCGCACAGGCGTTTGAGACCCTTTGGAAACGCGGCAGGGTGCTCTTTTTCAGCGCACCCTGCGGCTTCGGAAAGACAGTGCTGGCCGATACGCTGTTGGATGGGCGGCCCGTTCTGCGGCTGAACGCGGCAGATACCGGCTTTGCGCTGTCCTCTCTGGAAGATGCGTGGGACGTCCTGCTGATCGACAACATTCAGGATATGCAGGAGGAACGGGACTGGCAGGCTCTGTGCGCGCTGATCCGCGAAAGCACCGACCGACGCTTCGTGCTGCTCTCACGCAGCATACCGCCCGCCTGCCTGATGGCGTTTCAGTACGCGGGCATGATGACCGTTCTCAGCGCGGAGGACCTGCTGTTTGATCGCGAGGACATCCGCCGGCTGCTGCAAGCCTGCGGCGCAGAGGCGACGGACTCCGAGATCGGCGCGATTTTGAAGGAGACCTCCGGCTATCCGCTGTGCGCGGCGATTCTCGCGCGGCACATGGCGGCGGGGCAGCCCTATGGCACGGAGCTGACCGCACAGGCATACGGCGAGGTATTTCTTTATTTTGAAACGGCGGTCTACCGGCGCTTCGACCTGCCGATCCGCCGCTTTCTGCTGGAGCTGTCGCCCTTTGAGTGCTTTGATCTGGAGTTGGCCCGCATGGTCAGCGGCGACAACAACGCCGCCGCGCTGCTGGATACGCTGTGGCGGAGCACGACCATGCTACAAAGCCGCGATATGAGAAGCTACCGCTTCTGGCCGCAGTTCCGCCAATTCCTGCTCTGGGAGCTGGACCTGAAATACACGATGGAGAAGCAGCGCGCCCTGTTTATCCGCGGCGGGCTTTACTATGAGTTAAAGGAGGACTTCTCCAGCGCGCTGGACTGCTATACCAGGGGCGGCGACCATGCCAAGGTCTCCGAGCTGCATCCCGGCATGGGGCACTATGCGGAGATGGAGCAATACTACCGCGCACTGCCGGAGGCGGAAATACTCGCCTCCCCATCGCTGATGCAGGGCATGAGTATGCTCTGCGCCCTGAGCGCGGACTATGACGGGTCGGAGCGCTGGTACGGATGCCTGAAACGGTTCGTGGAGCGCTGCGGCAAGGAGGACGCCGCAGGTCGGCAGGCACGCGGCCGTCTGGCATGGCTGGACATCTCGCTGCCGCAGCGGGGCGTGAAACGCCTGACGGACACGATCCCTGCGGTGTTCCAACTGCTGACAAATAAGGAGCTGTCGCTGCCGTCCTTCTCCGTCACCAGCGCGCTGCCCAGCATCATGAACGGCGGCAAGGACTTTTCCCTGTGGAGCAAAAAGGACGACCTGCTCTACCACACCATGCGTATCCCGGTGGAGGCCGTTCTCGGGCGGGACGGCGTGGGTCTTGCGGACTGCGCCATCGCGGAGAGCAAGTTTGAAAAGGGCGAGGACATCTCGCCCCGGATGCTCCCCCTTGTGCAGCGCATGAACGACATCCGCCGCGGCGGCACACCGGACATCGAGTTTGCCGCCAACGGTCTGCTGGTGCGAAGCCTGCTGGCAGGCGGGCAGAGCGCGGACGCGCGAAAGACCGTCGCCGACCTGCACAGGCAATTCGAGGAGCGGGAGCTGACGCGGTTTCTTCCCAACATGGACGCCATGCTCTGCCGTATCGCGCTGCACACCGGCGATCTGGACGAGGCCGACGTATGGTACCGCGTCAAGGCGCCGCGGGAGCCGATGCACATCAATATTCTCAAGCGCTATCAGTATTTCACACAGGCCATGGTGGAACTTGCCAACGGCAAGCCGGACAGCGCCCTGCTGACGCTTACGCCCATGGAGCCATACTGCACCGCCTGTATGCGCTACATCGACACCATACACCTGAAGGTGCTGACCGCCATCGCCCTGTATCAGAAAAGGGATGAGGCGTGGCGCGAGCCGCTGACAGCGGCACTGGCGCTGGCGGAGGAATACCGCTTCATCCGCACCGTCAGCGTTTACGGCGCGGCGGTGCTGCCGCTGCTGGACGCGCTGGAATGGTCGGGAAACGCGAAATGGCACAAACGGCTGATGGCGGATGTGCGGGCACAGGCCGCCATATATCCCCGTTTTTTGCAGCCAAGGCTTTCCATGAGTGAGGCACTGACGGCAGCGGAGATGCAGGTGCTGCGGCTGATCTGCGCGGACAAGAGCAACGCGGAGATTGGGGAGATCCTGAGCATCCGGGTCTCCACGGTCAAGAGCCATGTGAGCAGTGTGCTCAGTAAGCTGGGTGTGAACCGCCGCAGCGAGGCCAGGACAGCCGCGAAAAAGCTGTGGCTCATTTCCGAGGACCAATAAAACAATGCCCGCACAGAGCGGGTTTCATATAGAGGTATACACATATTCCGGAGGAGGATCATATGAAGAAACGAGTATTGAGCCTGTTCATGGCACTGGCGCTCTGCCTGACGCTGCTGCCCACGGCGGCGCTGGCGGAGGAGAACACCACCGAGCCGAGCACCCAACTGACCGAACCCACCCCCGTCCCCCAGGAGCCGAAGACTCCGGACCAAGGGGAGAACACGGAAACCCCCGACCAGCCGGAGGAACCTTCCCAGGACGAACCGCCCGCAGGCGCGGACGCACCCGCCCAGGACGAAGCACCCACCGTTGAACCGGAACCGCCCGCCGCAGACGAACAGCCTGGGGTTCAGTCGGAGCCTGCGCCCCAGGCGGCGGTGCAGGCGGCGGAAGTCCCGGCGGAGAACGCCGTGGCACAGGTGGGGAATGTGAACTACGCCAACATTACGGACGCCTTTGCCGCAGTGAAGCAGTCTAACGGTGGCACGCTGACGCTGCGGGCGAATTGCATAACACCGGATACGAGTAAACGATTCGATATTTCCGGCAATTACACGCTGGATTTGAACAGCTGCACGCTGACGGGACAGCTGTATCTGAGCGAAACCAGTACGTCCTTGACCGTCAAGGATTCCGGCACAGGCGGAAAAATCCAAGCTACTGCCGGCTGGTCGCCACTGTGGGCCAACGGCGGAAATGTCACCATCGAGAGCGGCACCCTTGCCACACAGAACGAGAACGCACAGGCATTGGTTTTTGGTGATAATGATGCCTGCAAAACGCTGACGATTACAGGCGGGTCGTTTGAAACCGGATACGTTAACATTGGAGCCAGCGGCGGCAAGACCGTGATTTCCGGCGGTGCGTTCCATGAACTGCGCGTCAACGGCGATTCTAAACGGGTGACCCTGTCCGGCGGTACTTTTGACACGGTGAAGCGTCGCAACGGCAGCACCATTGCGCCCACAGACCTGTTAGCGGACGGTTATACCTTTGTCGACCGGGAAACCGGCGCGGAGGTCTCTACATCGCAGGTAGCTGCCCTGACCAACGTCAAGGTCGTCTCCAAGGAGACTGCGAACGCTTCGGCTTCGCTGACGGTGGATGGAACCGAGACCATTTACGGCACCTTTGAAGAAGCCCTGACCGCCGCCCAGGAGCAGGGCGGGACGCTGACCCTGCTGAACAACGTGAACCTTGTGACACAGGTCTACGTCAACAGCGGCACGTTTACCCTGGACTTGAACGGCCATACGCTGACGAGCGCAGCTTTCAATACCATGGTTGTCAAAGGCGGCAGCATGACCATTCGGGACAGCGCGGGCAACGGCGTTATCAGCAACACCAGCAGCGACGACATAGCGGTTTTCTGCTACGGCGGGAACGTCACGATTCTTGGCGGCTCCTTCCCGTCCAAGCTTCACTGGGAGGAGTCCGGTACGGTCTCGCTTCAGGGCGGGGCGTTCCGCTCCTTGGACAGCAAGGCTGGCTCCTGGCTGTCGGCAATCCCGGAGGGGAAAGCCCTGGAAAGGGACGGCCAGATTACGGATGCCAGCGCAAAGACAATTATTGCGCCTACCGGCTTTTACGAACTGGCCGACCACAAAGAACACACCTGGGAGAACGGCAAATGTGCCTGCGGACGGGAACACACTGACCACAAATGGAAGGACGGCGAATGCACCGTCTGTCATCTTACCTGCTCCCACCACGAAATCGGCGGGGACGGCGTGTGCAAGACCTGCGGCACCCAGTTCACGGCGAAGGCGAACGGCACCTATTACAAGAGACTGGCCGACGCACTTGCAGACCAGAACGTTGATGATGTGACCCTGGTGGCGGACGATACCCTGTCGGCGGATGTGACGCTTGTGCGCGACATCAGATTCTTCCCGAACGGCCACACCGTCAGCGGCGGCGGAAGCATCGTGGTGCCCAGCGGCGAGAGGCTGGGACTCGATGGAACCGGAAACGCCGGCGCGATTTGGGTGAAGGACGGCGGCACGCTGGTGGTCGACGAAGGTTTTACAGGAACTGTCCAGACGCTGACCGTCTCGGAGACGGCAGATGTCAATCTTCGCGGCGGTACGTATAGAACCATCACCGGCTCGAGACAGAAGGCGGGGACGCTGCTGTATGGTGGTAATGATGCCGTGGCGTTCCAAAAGCAGGACGGCTCGTTTGTGCGGTATGACCAGAGGATTTCATCTGAAACGCCGCTGGAAAACGTGACCGTGGCTTTCTGCCGGCATGAACAGCTGACGGAAGCGTGTGACGGAGCCTGCGAATACTGCAATGGAGCGCTGGGCGCCAGAATCGGCAGTCAGGGATATTGGAACCTAAACTCAGAGGGGGATGGAGCTGTCTACAAAGTAAAGAACGGCGAAACCATCGTACTGCTGAAAAATTCCGACCCGAATTTCGGTTCGTATCTCAAATCTGACTGTGCGTACACCATTGACCTGAACGGCTACAGCACCATCAAGGGCTGGACGGTGTATGCCGGTGCGCCGAAGATTGTAGATTCCAAGGGCGGCGGCAACATCGGCCAGCTGTCCATCGACAGCAGTCTTGACCTGACGTTGGCCGACCTGCTGCCGAAGGGCTGGGACTTTCAGAAGAGCGACGGAAGCTGGCTGAGTACGACGGAGCTGAAAGGAAAAACGGCGTCCAATGTCACCGTGGCGCAGCTCCCCATCCAGAGCATGAACTATCCCACCGAGATGAGCATGACTTATGGTGGTACGGGGACGCTGATTGTCAATGTGAAGGGCACTGGCGCTGTAACCTTCCAGTGGTACAAGGTGGAGGACGGCAACGAGAAAGCAGTTGGCAGCGAGACAACAAAGAATCAATTTGATTTTTCTGCACTAAAGCTGCCCGCAGGCAAGCACATCTTCCGCTTTTCCGCCACCTGCAACGGCTACAAGAAAATGAGCCAGGATATTGTTGTAACGGTACAAAAGGCCGACATCAGGTCAGGCCTCATCACGCCTCCCACAGCGCAGGAAAACCTGACCTATACCGGCCAGGCGCAGGCGCTCATTACCGCGGGCAGCGTGACCAGCGGCGGCACCATGCAGTACAGCCTGACCGAGAACGGCACATACAGCCAGGACATCCCTGTCGGCACCGATGCCGGAGCATATACCGTGTGGTATCGGGTGATTGGCGATGAAAACCACAACGATACCACACCCACCAGCGTGGCGGTCCGCATTGGGACGAAGCCGCTGGCAATCACCGGGGTAACGGCTGCGTCCAAGCCCTATGATGGCACGACAGACGCGGACATTCCCAGCGTGACCTTCGACAACGTGGCCTTGGACCGAGGCACAGACTACACCGTCACCGCCAGCTTTGACGATGCCGGTGTGGGCAGCGGCAAGAGCATCACTGCCACAGTGACCCTGCTGGGGCAGGCCGCGAAGAATTACGCCCTGGAGCAGAGCAGCTTCCCCACCACTGCCAGCATCACCAAGGCCGCCGCGCCTGACTTCACCAAGGAAACCGCGCTCGTCATTGTAAACGGCCACGAAAAGACCTACACTGTGACGCTCCCCGCCCTGCCCACGCTGGAAACGCCCAAAGAGTACGGTGCACCCACCTATGAGCTGGGCGACATCAAACTCAATGACGGCTACTACACCGGCGGCGCGAAGGTGGAAAACGGCGCGCTGACCCTGCCCATTCAGAAAAATGACGTGGAAACCACCGGCCCTGTGGGCACAGTGAGCGTGGTGATTAAGAGCGCAAACTATGAGGACATCACGCTGACCGTCAATGTCAATGCCACCAACAAGCTTGTCCCCACCGTGACGGCACCTACGGCAAACGCCCTGACCTACAACGGCGCAGAACAGGCTCTGGTTACAGCGGGCAAGACCACCGGCGGCACGATGCTCTACCGGCTTGGCGATTCTGAGTGGAGCGAGCAGCTCCCCACAGCGAAAAACGCCGGGAAATACACCGTTTGGTATAAGGTGCAGGGAGACGCGGAGTACGCAGATGTGGCAGAGCAGAGCTTGACTGTGACCGCAGCGAAGAAAGCCGTCACCGTTACGGCGCTTGACAAGAGCGCCCACACCGGCAGCACCGCGCCCGACCTGAGCAGCCCGGAAGCAGATAAGAATTACAAGGTGGAAGGTCTGCTTGGTGCAGACACCCTGAGCGGCACGGTAACATTGACTTACGCGCAGACCCCGGATATGAGCCAACCCGGTAAAACTGCAATCAACATTGCGGGTACGCTGTCAAATGACAACTATGAGGTCTCCTATGTTCCTGGAACGTTGACCGTTTCCGATCGGCCTTCCAGCGGCGGAGGCGGTTCCTCCAGTGGCGGCTCATCCTCCGGCGGCGGCACGGTCAAGACCGAAACCACCAAGAATAACGACGGCTCCGTTACCAAGACGGAAACCAAGAAGGACGGCACCAAGGTGGAGACCACCACCGGCAAGGATGGCTCCGTCACTAAGACCACCACCAATCCCAACGGCAGCTCCGTTACCGAGACCAAGGCCGCTGATGGCTCTACCGGCACCGTCAAGACCGACAAGAACGGCAACACCGAGGCGGAGACGAAGGTCAGCACCAAGGCCGTGGAGGATGCGAAGAAGTCCGGCGAGGCGGTGAAGGCTCCCGTGGAGGTCAAGGCCTCCCGTGATTCCAGCACCGCCCCCACCGTCAAGGTGGAGTTGCCCAAGAATTCCGGCGACACCAAGGTGGAAATTCCTGTTTCCAACGTGAAACCCGGCACGGTGGCGGTTCTTGTCCACGCGGACGGCACCGAGGAGATCGTCAAGAACTCCCTGCCTACCGAGGACGGCATCCAGCTCACCGTGAACGGCGGCGCGACGGTGAAGATTGTTGATAATTCTAAGGATTTCGCCGACACGAGAAATCACTGGGCCAAGGACGCCATTGACTTCGTCAGCGCCCGGGGCCTGGTCAGCGGCATGAGCGGGACGACCTACGCCCCCGATGCCTCCACCACCCGTGCCCAGCTGTGGACGATTTTGGCGCGGCAGAACGACGCAGATCTGAACGGCGGCAGCGTTTGGTACGAAAAGGCGCAGCTGTGGTCCAAGGATAAGGGCATTTCCGACGGCACGGAGCCCAACGCCGCCATCAACCGCGCCCAGATGGTCACCATGCTGTGGCGCACCATGGGTCAGCCCGCGGCGGGCGGTGCGGCGAACTTTACCGACGTCCCCGCTGACGCTTACTACGCGCAGGCGGTGGCTTGGGCCGTGGAGAACGGCATCACCTCCGGCGTGGGCGGCGGACGCTTCGACCCCGACGCCACCTGCACCCGTGCACAGATCGCGACCTTCCTCTGGAGGGCCATGGCTGAGTAAATCAAGCAACTGCCAGATCATCCATTCGCTGGCATAATTCCACAAAGGACAGCGCGGCGGACGGTCAACAACACCGGCCTCCGCGCTGTTCCCTTTTCGCCACAGGAAACTCTGTACGCCATTCACACACCGACCATTCAGGCCCAGTCCTCCGGCGGTTCTTCCTCCGGTGGCGGAGGATCTTCCTCTGGCGGCTTCAGCAGCTTCGGCGGCGGTTCGTCCTCTGACCGTGACAATTCCGGCAGCACCGGAAAGGTGGAGACCACCACCAAGCCCGACGGCACCAAGATGGAGACCACTACCGCCAAGGACGGCAGCACTTCCAAGACCACAACCAATCCCAACGGCATCCGGCCCACCGTGGACGGCAGTGCAACGGTGAAGATCGTGGACAATTCCAAGGACTTCATCGACACCCGTGAGCACTGGTCGAGGGATCAGGTGAACTTCGTTGCCGCCCGTGAACTGTTCCAGGGCGTAGGCAACAGCCAGTTTGGTGTGGGACACCCCATGACGCGCGGTATGGTAAATACCGTACTGGCACGGCTGGCCGGTGCGGACACCACCTCCGCTGCCGGGCAGAACTGGTATGATAAGGGCGTCGCGTGGGCGCGGGAAAACGGCGTTTCCGATGGAACGAACCCCAACGGCAACGTCACCCGTGAGCAGCTTGCCACCATGCTTTATCGCTATGCCGGGTCTCCCGCTGTGAGCGGCTCCCTGCCGTTCTCCGATGCGGGCAGCGTGAGCGATTACGCACAGAACGCCCTCATTTGGGCGACGCAAAGCGGCATCCTCAACGGCTATGCGGATGGGCGCGTTGTGCCTGCGGCAAACTCCCAGCGCTCGCAGGTGGCGGCTATGATGGCGCGGTTTATCCAGAACGCACAGTAAACAAACCACCTTCCCATCAAAGCAGCTTTCACAAGGACGAATCGGAGGGCACTTATGATTGGATATTGGATGAATTCGCTTGTCCCCATCTCCGCCTCTGTGCGCGGCCAAATGGGCCGTAAGGACCGCCCGACGAGATAAATTCCGGTCAGGCAAAGCTGTAAAGTGAGGGCATCTGCGTTGCCCGCAAGGGCGGCCGGCTTCTTCTAAACCATGGCAGGATAGCGGGGCGCGCAGTCCTGTGGCCGCCCCGCCGCCTTGCCATGTGCAAGTACAATCGCATAGAAAATGAGAGCATCGCTGTTGGTATGTCATACCGCGGCGATGCTCTTTTTCATAGCCATGTCATTCTCCGCTGCCGCGGCCCGCCTCCGGCTTCTGAAATTTGGAACCTTCAAATTTTTCAGAAAATGGAGGAAAGAACATGGGCTTTGAACAAGGGGCTTACGGCGCGAGGATCAAGCAGCTCCGCATCGGCAAGGGACTCACGCAGGAGCAGCTTGCGGAGAAAATGAACGTGACAGGAACCTATATCGTGAAGATCGAAAACGGTCAGCGGACGGGATCGGTGGAGCTTGCGGTTGAATTGGCTGTTTACTTTGGCGTTTCTCTGGACTATCTTTTGCTGGGCGGAGAGCACAGCGACAAAAAGCGGGCTGTCCAGACCGTAATCGCGTTTCTCTCTGAATTGGAGGCAGAACTGTAAAACCTGACTAAGAGTGTAAGAAACCTGCCATCTTGTCTCTGTTGTGCGGCAATATTTAGAGCTACAATTAGACCAAAGCTAAAGACAGCTTTTCATCTGAACCTTGAAAAACACCGCACAGGCGGTCATATCCGGTGACGAACAACAACGGCAGACGCTCTCCTGACGAGGGGGGAGAAGCGATGCGGCGGATGCGCCAGGACCACCTGCGTCGGACTCAGCTTCGGCGTCAATAAACGGCAAGAAAGGTGCATAGCGATCATCATCCAGCCAAAAGCAGGCGTGGCGGCCTGTTTCGCAATGATCTCGTCTGCCCGGAAGTAACAACCTGTCCAGCCACAGTCTCAAGCAATGGGGGCAGCTCGAGAGATCCTCGGGAGGTGAGAGTCCTGCTGGGTGCTGCCAAGCGCCGGTTCGTTCAACCGCCCGACAGTCCGGGAAGTAGTGGCGAATAGGACGGAGCAAAAGAAAATTTCAGAAACGGCGAGGGCCGCTCCATATTTAGGTATAGCAGTATGCTTCCAACCAAGACAGGAGCGGCCCTTTCCGCCTTGCGGCAGAAGTATGGGGATCGTCCACTTCTTTCTTTATTTGGACGGCCTGTGATCGATTTTTCTCCTTATCCACCGGACGATCCTCATATTTGTACCGCAGGGCAAAATTCAGAAAAGAGGTGCTGACATGGATCAGAACGTCAATTATTACGGCATCATCCTTCTGCTGCGCCAGCTTTTGGAAAGCGGCAGCTTCAGCGAAAAAGAGCTGCGGAGGGTGGCGGCACGGATCGCCGCGGACAGCGGCGCGGACATTATGATTTCTCTCTGATTTTCTTCATCTTTCAGTAGCTTTCTGAACAAGGTTGTGGTAGTGTTTGTGTTGCAAAAACAGGAGGTGAGCAGGCATGGCGGAAAAGCATCTGACAGACGGCACAACGGCGCTGGCAGCGCAGCCCCGCGTCATCAAGATCGAGGCGGCGGAGAAGCCGGAAAACACGCGGCTGCGGGTAGCGGCCTATACCCGTGTCAGCTCGGACTCCGATGACCAGCTCAACTCCTTCGCGGCGCAAAACCGCTACTACGCCGAGCTGATCTCCGGCAAGGCTGAGTGGCGCATGGTGGATATCTACGCCGACGAGGGCATCACCGGCACCTCCACCGCAAAGCGGGAGGACTTCCAGCGCATGATGGCGGACTGCCGCAGAGGGCTCATCGACCAGATCCTCGTCAAATCCATCTCCCGCTTCGCCCGGAACACCAAGGACTGTCTGGAGGCAGTGCGGGAGCTGAAGGAGCTGGGCGTCAATGTCCGCTTCGAGCGCGAGGGCATCGACACCGCCAATGTGAGCAGCGAGCTCATCACCGCCATCTATGCCGCCTTCGCCCAAAAGGAGAGCGAATCTATCTCCGGCAATATGCGATGGAGCTATCAGCGCAGGATGGAAGCAGGGACTTTCCTTCCCTCGTCCATGGCTTACGGCTACAAACTTGTTGGCAGGAAAATAGAAATCGACGCTGACGCCGCGCTGGTGGTCTGCCGTATCTTCCAATGGTACCTCAACGGTGTTAATAGAACTGCAATCGCAAAAAAGTTGAACGAGGAGGGCATTTCCAGCGGCCAGTGCAAAAAATGGCACGATGCCTCCGTTCGATACATCCTCACCAACGAAAAATACACAGGAGATTCCTTATGGCAGAAAACCTACACCAGCGATACACTTCCAACGACCCGCCATAAGAACAAGGGTGAACATGAACAGTATTACGCGGTTGGGACGCACCCCCCTATCATTCCAAGAGAAATCTTTGACCAGGCACAGAATCTGCTTCAAAAAAGAGAAACCGACTATAGAAAAAGGAACTGTCCGGGATCGCATCCCCTAACGGGAAAAATCGTCTGCGGATGCTGCGGAAGCACCTTCCGCCGAAAGGAGTATCGCGGGGAGATCCGGTGGGCCTGCATGGGTCACGAAAGATCCGGAAAGGATTGCCCCATCACACCGATCACCGGAAAAACCATTTATGAAGCCTTCTGCCGCCTCTACTATAAGCTCAAGCATCAGAGCCTCCCCATTCTGGAGCAGATGCTGGAAACCCTCCAGACGATCCGTGATCGCAGACTGCTCTGGAGCGAGGACATCGTTTCCCTCAACAAAAAAATATCTGAACTCTCCAGTCAGAATCAAACGCTGGCCTTTCTCAAGCAAAACGGCCTCGTTGATCCTGACATTTTTATATCCAAAAGCAACGAGCTGACCCGCCAGCTCCGGCAGGCCAAGCTGGACAAAGAGGAACTTATGGATGCCGAGGGGGATACCACCGCCCAGCGGACGCGGGAGCTGATAGCCCTGCTGGAGGATGGGCCGGACTTCCTCGACCGCCCCGACGCGGAACTGATGGGTGAACTTGTTGAAAAAATTATCATAGAGAGCAACGATACCCTCCGCTTCCGCCTGCATAATGGGCTGGAGCTGCGGGAATCCATTGAGAGGACGGTGCGATAGTGGGAAACCGAAAGCAGCCCTTCGGCTACCGTATGACGCTGGGCGAGATCACGATCCTGCCGGAGGAGGCGGAAACGGTACGGAGCATCTATCTGCAATACATTGCCGGAATCTCCTTCAAACAGCTTGCCGAACAGCTTCAGGCAGAGGATGTTCCCTATGATGAGGACAAGTCCTGGAACAAAAACATGGTCTCCCGCATTTTAGAGGATGACCGATACATCGGCCAGAAAGAATTCCCGGCACTCATTACGGCAGAGCAGTTCGATGCCGCGCAGAAACGCAGGAAGGAAATGCGTCCTGCGTACAAGCAGACACCCGCGCAGAAGGCCCTGCGGCGGCTCTGCGGCGCGCCGCCTTCCGAGCGGACGGAGCGAATAGTTACAGACCTGCTCAACAAGCTCATACGCTGCCCCGACCGTGTCCAGCCAGCGGTCTCCCAAGTAGTCGGCGCAGCCTGCGGGAAAACGCGGGAGGAGCTGACCTCCGCGCTGGAGCGGCAGCCCATCGATGAGGACAACGCCAAAGCACTGCTCCTTCAACTGGCGGCAGAGCAGTACGACGCCATCGGGAACACGGAATACGAAACCGTGCGGCTGCGGCGGATGCTCACCGGCCGCAAGCCCATGACAGAGCTGGATGCGGAGCTGCTGCAAAGCGCGGTGTCAAAGGTGCGTGTGACGAACAACTGCGTGACCGTGACGCTGAAGAACGGACAGACCATAGAGAGGAGAGATCAGCTGTGAACGAAACCGCCCCAAGAGTCATTAAGATCCCGGCAAAGCCGGAGTCGGTCCGGCAGGCGGAGCTGCAAAGACAGCTCCGAGTCGCCGCCTACTGCCGGGTCTCCACCAAGGAGGAGGATCAGGCAAACAGCTACGAGGCGCAAAAGGAATACTATACCGATAAGATCATGTCCAACCCCGCATGGACCATGGCAGGCATCTTCGCCGACAAGGGCATCACCGGCACCTCGGTGAAAAAGCGCGAGGACTTCATGCGTATGATCCGCCACTGCCGCCAGAAGAAAATAGACGTTGTCCTCACCAAGTCAGTCTCCCGCTTCGCCCGCAACACGGTGGACTGCCTCTACTACACACGGGCACTCAAGGAGCTGGGCATCGCCGTCATCTTTGAAAAGGAGAACATCAATTCGCTGGAGGAGGACAGCGAGCTGCGCATCACGCTCTCCGGCGCCTTCGCGCAGTCTGAGAGCGAATCCATCTCCGCCAATGTCACATGGGGGAAACGCCGCGCCATGGAGAGCGGAAAGGCGACCATCCAGTACAAATACCTCTACGGCTACCGCAGGGGTGCAGACGATAAGCCGGAGATCATCCCGGAGGAGGCGGAGATCGTCCGCTGGATCTACGAGCGGTACCTCGCCGGAGCCAGCACACGGATGCTGCGGGACGAGCTGCATGAGCGGGGCGTGATATACACGGAAAAATCGCCGCAATGGACGCTGCCTCATATCAAGAGCATCCTGCGGAATGAGAAATACTGCGGCGATGTGCTGATGCAGAAGACCTTTCAGCAGGATGTCATCAACCGCAAGGTCATCAAAAACACGGGGCAGCTCCCAATGTACCTCATAGAGAACCACCACGAGGGCATCGTCAGCCGCGAGAAGTACGATGCGGTGCAGGCGGAGATGGCGCGGCGCAAGGCGGCAAAAAGCCCCTCCAAGAGGGCTTCCACCGGTCTTGCCGCCTACACCAGCCGCTACGCCCTCTCAGACCGGCTGGTGTGCGGAGAGTGCGGAACGCTGTACCGCCGCTGCACATGGACGCGCCCCGACGGAAAGCGCGTCGTGTGGCGCTGTGTGAGCCGTCTGGACTACGGTAAGAAATACTGCCACAGTTCGCCCACGCTGGACGAGACGCCGCTCCAGCAGGCGATCATAGCCGCACTCAATACCGTCCTGCCGGACTTGGATGGCCGCATCCGCCAAATCACGGAGGCGTTGGAGGCGGAGGTCATCCCGTTCCCCGGCAGCGGCATGAGCCTTGGCGACATCGACCGCAGGCTGGCGGAGCTGGAGGCACAGTTCCAAAAGCTGCTGGAAAAGGCGGCGGATGATCCCGTCGCCTATGGGGATCAGTTCAAGGAGATATTGGACGAGCAGACCGCGCTCAAGGAGCTGCGGGCAACCATCCTTGCTGAGAATAAGGAACACGCCGAAGCGAATCGGCGCATCAGGGATGCCGCGGGGATGCTGGAAAACGCTGTGCCCCACATCGCGGAATGGGACGAGAGTGCCATCCGGCAGCTGGTGGCGCAGGTGAAGGTGCTGTCCAAGAATGAGATCAGCGTGACGCTAAAGAGCGGCATCGAGATCCGCCAGAGCATATCAAACTAAAAAATAGGAGATGGAAAAATGGTATTTGTGACCGGCGATTGCCACGGAAATTTTGCAAGGTTTGAGCAAAAACACTTCCCGGAGCAAGCTAACATGACGAAGGATGACACGGTCATCATCACCGGAGACTGCGGCGGCGTGTGGTTTGGCGACAGCCGCGACGATGAAACGCTGGA
>ENA-UEQB01002110-UEQB01002110.1-human-gut-metagenome-genome-assembly--contig:-NODE-2110-length-15188-cov-4.358745_pt1 | contig 15188 bp, 6 predicted proteins | sample MGYA00242901_ERZ507918 | MGnify/ENA primary metagenome ERZ507918 (study PRJEB26167, sample SAMN06115405) | human gut metagenome | host: Homo sapiens | place: China:Sichuan | collected 2016-04-06... | reverse complement strand
GCTAATGCTAACCGAAGATACAACAACTGTGCCGGTAGAAGCAAAGATGATCTCCGCGCTGCCCGTGTCAACCTCACCGCCTTCATCGACAACGAGGCGCCACGTGACCGGAACCACTCAGGCAGGAAAGATCACCGCCTTGAGCACCCAAGCCGGGAATGAGCAAAGGAGCATCCGGAATACGCTCCAGAATACTGGAATCTGCATTGGTCAAACCAACCACCATGCCTACGGAAGTTTTACAGCCTTCCCGGACAGAGCGGAGCACCATGTCTCCCACCAGTTCAAAAACCCTGCGGCCCCCTGCCAGTTCCTGCCGTTCCACATCCGCAGAACCGGGATTGGAAGTAACTGCCAGCAGATAAACACCTTTACCTTCATAATTCAGAAAAGGCTCCAGCGTATCATATCCCATAAAAGGACTCAACGTCACAGCGTCCACACCCAGGCGTTCAAAGTAAGCATGAGCGTAATACTTCTGAGTCTCTCCAATATCTCCACGCTTAGCATCCAGTACCACCGGAACATCCTTAGGCATATTCGGACGCAAATCCTCAAGTATTTCCAGGCCGCGCAACCCCATGGCTTCAAAATAGGCAATATTCGGCTTAAACGCCGCCGCATATGGAGCGGTTTCCTCCACAACCTTCCGCAACAGCGCAGGAATCGCCTCCAAATCATCTATGCCGGGGCGCGGATCCAATCCGACGCACAAGGCGGAACCGGTCTCTTTAATGCGGGCGGCAAGTTTATCCGTAAAAGATTGGCTCATGCCGCCCATTAAACCACGGCCGTCACAAGCACGCAAGTCTCAAGCAGAAGGAACGCCGAAAGCAGAGAAAAACAGATACGACTTTTCCACCACGCCCGCAAATGCTATACTATGAACTGTATGGCATCTACGTCCTCCCAGTCTTCCAGCCCTCTCCCCTCCTGCTTGGAAAAACCGCTGCCTCTGGATGGATTCCAAGGCACTCCGGATGAAGTAGAACAGCAATGGTACGATCAAGTTTATCTGGGTTCCGGAGACAGAATGAAGCAGCTTACCTGGAGAGCCGTCATCGTAGGCATGCTCCTAGGCTCCATCCTTTCCCTCACTAATCTGTACGCCAACCTCAAAATGGGATGGTCCTTTGGGGTGGCGCTGACGGCAGGAATTATCTCTTTTGCCCTCTGGAACGCCTTTGTGCGCCTGGGCATTTCCAAATCCCCCATGACTATTCTGGAAAATACATGCATGCAGTCCGCTGCCAGTTCTGCAGGCTATTCTACAGGGGGAACCCTCACCTCCGCCGTAGCCGCCCTGCTCCTGCTGACAGGACAGCACATGCCTCTTGGCACTACCTTCGCCTGGATATTTTTCATTGCCGTACTGGGTGTCACCATGGCCATTCCGATGAAACGCCAGATGATCAACATTGAACAAATAAGGTTCCCAGACAGTATTGCTACGGCGGAAACCCTCAAAGTTCTCTATTCTGAAGGCAAAAAGGCGGCGGGACAGGCCAAAGCCCTTCTTTATTCTGCCCTTTTCGCCGCCGCTAATGCCATCGCCATGGCTGCAGGAGGAGAACGATGGCTTGGAACGGTCCAGCAACATATCCTCGGCAACTGGTACCAGCGTACTATCTTCTTCAAATGGGATCTCATGTTCGTGGGTGCGGGAGCTCTGGTAGGCATGAAAACATCCCTCAGCCTCTTCATCGGAGGAACCGTTTGCTGGGCTCTTTACGTTCCGTGGCTGGAAAGCCAGAAATTGCTTCCCGCGGGAGCAGGTTATCGGGAGAGCGTAAGCTGGACCCTGTGGGGAGGAACCGCCTGCATGGTCGTCGCCAGCATTGTGGCTTTCCTGTTCCAATGGAAAAGCATTGTTCGTTCCTTTTCTTCCCTGGGTGCCATGTTTTCCCTGAGTAAAAAACGAAAACTGACAGATGTGGAAAAAATAGAAACGCCCATGAGCTGGTTTCTGACAGGCCAGCTTATCTCTCTGGGAGCTCTCGGCTATCTGGCTCATACCTCCTTTAACGTTCCGTACTGGATGAGCTGCATCGCGGTAGTCATATCCTTTTTCCTGGCGCTGGTCGTCTGCCGAATCACCGGAGAAGCCAATATTACACCCACCGGAGCCATGGGAAAAGTTACACAGCTCATCTTCGGAGGGATTGCACCCGGGCACGTAACAGCCAACCTGATGGCGGCCAATATCACTTCAGGAGCGTCCAGTTCCTCGGCAGACCTGCTCGTAGACCTCAAAGTAGGCTACCTGCTGGGAGCTAACCCCCGCAAACAATTCATCGCCCAGTTTTCCGGAATTTTTCTGGGAACCCTCGTCTCCGTGCTGGCCTTCCGCTCCATGGTTCCGGATGCGAACGCTCTCCAGGCTTTCAATGCTCCGGGAGCCAGAACATGGGCGGCCACAGCGGAAGCACTGGGCATGGGGTTCAGCCATTTGCACAGCATCAAGGTGCTTTCCATCATTGCAGGCGGTATTCTAGGACTCATTCTGGTGCTTATTCCCCGCTATATTCCCCGGACAGGAAAATGGCTCCCCACCCCCATCGGCTTCGGCCTGGCCTGGGCCATCCAGTGGAACGACTCCTTCCTTTTCTTTACAGGAGCTGTGCTCGGCTGGGCTGCGGACCATCTTTTCAAGGCCAAATCACGGGAATATAAAGTCCCCACCGCCTCCGGCATCATTGCAGGCGCAGCCCTCACGGCTATATTCAAAAAAAAATCCATCTCTACAAAAGATCCTGTACAGCTCATCTTTTGGAACCGGAGCATAAATTGGGGCAGTACAATAAGAATATCGACAAACGGGTTGCGAATCCGAGGTCAATATTTACTTTTAAAAGAGAATAGCTTGTGTAGGCTGACCATTCCGCTTCGGGAAGCAGGAGTTTTCTGAAGACGGAATTTTTGCTATGTGTCGGAGTAAGGAAAATCTAGAACCGGTATTTACCGTTGGGTCATGAATTTTTTTCGGATAATACTGATAATGAAACAAAAAAGACTATTACTAATCGTTTTTTCATCCAAAATTTTCAAGGATTTGAAGATTTCTTTATAACATCAACACATTTCATGTTTTTCAAAGCCGATTCGAAATTCTATAGATTTTTTCCGGTGAATATCAATGTATCAAGTTATATTTCCATCCCAAAAATGAAACCCATTATTTCTGTTATCTCCATTTTTTTATCGTTGGGAACCGCCCAAGCAGCCACCATATTCTCCACCACGAACACTAACACCGCCAACAACGCAGGTAACAACCACTTTGGTTCTGCGACCCAATCGTCTTCTTCCGTTATGTCCGCCGCCACGAATAGGAAGGAAGCAACACTTCCCGAAACCGTTTATTTAAACAGCCTTTCTCCGGACATGCATAGCGGCTGCAGAACCGGCACCTATAAAAACAATACCCTGAACTCTTGGGAGGGCATGTATTTGTCGGCAGTAAACTTCTCCACAAGTAATGAAGTGGTTCCGGAACCGGCAACCGCTACGCTGGGTCTGTTCGGTCTTAGCACTCTATTGTTACGCCATCGCCGATAAATTTTATCATCATGCCATCTTTCAAGGAAGAAAGGGGGAAATCCCCCTTCTTCCTTTTTTCGGCGAGGGAAACAAACTGATTCCGGAACAAATGGAAGAGCCTGCACGTATAACCGCCTTTTCTCCCATCCCTGCACAACTTCCTGTCCACTTCTCAATTCACCAGTTTTTTCAACACCATTTCTCCTTTGGAAGCGCCCTGAGAAACACCGCTTACTTCTGCCTTCAGGATATAGGAATCAAGGTTGGTTCTGTACTTCTTCAATTCCAGTCTGTAAATATTATCCTTATTTTCCACGCCAGTTCTGCCCTCATGAACATCGGAAGCCACCTCCCTGTTACCCTCGTATAATCTGACAGAATGAATTTTCAAGGCGCTGGGGCCATTCTTCCACTGGAAAGTAGCAGTATACGTGCCAGAACCAGTCACCTGATCCGTCACATCAAACTGCAACGGAGAACCTTGCTGGAGTTCCCATGGACTTCCCGAGGAATGCTTTTCTTCCGCACTCAGGGCGTCCAACATTTCCCGGTGGGTATTCATCACGCGATTAGCAACGGACAAAGTATCTCCCGCCGGTTTGGCAGAATATATTTTCCCATTTCCGGCAAAGGCCAGCTCATCCCGAACCATCTTATCCATAAATGCGGCATGGGCGGCATCACGCGTCTTCTTTCCAGTCAGGACATCCATCTGAAATTCAAAAAAATTCTTCCACCGAGGCAAATAAAAATCGGAAACAAGCCCGGCCCACTGACGATTGGAATAATCATTCAGCGACCGGGGAACCTGATCAATCCACGTAGTGATAAGCATCTTCGCAGACTTGTCCATCAAGGCTTTTTCCTGCCGGGAATCACCCCAATTCAAAGCTCTTCTCTGCCAAGTTCCTAATAGGAACTGGCTATCCGTCGCCAAAAGGGCATCCATATCTGAAATCAGAGACAGGAAACGCTTTACCTGCTTCCTGTACGCAGCCAAATCTCCGGAATCAAAAGCGCTCCTGACCTGTTGAAGCTGGTAAAAAGCAGCGTCCGCAAGAACCTGACGCACAACATCCACCAAATCATAACGAAACGTCTCCTTTTTGACCAAATTCGGCTGATCATTCGCGGCCTTCAGATAACCGCGCGCCGCCTTTACAATATCGCCCAGGTGATAATATCGCTCCCCGCTGGACCATGTGGATGCCTTTCGAACATTCCAGGACGGGCGGGCGCAAATAATAGACTCCGTACACCCTTCCTGAGAACGAACGGGGTTATAGATGGAGGAAGACAGAACTTCCAATGCCTTCACGACAGCCTTTGGTGCGAAACCGTAACGCTGGCGCGCGTACTTTCCAAGCCACTCCCGGACAGAAATATCCTCCCTAGTCCACAAACGGTCGCTGAACAGGGCGTAATGCAGGGGGTTCGTCTCAAGCCCTTCGGACAAAGTTCCCATGCCCACCAGTCCCTTATCCTTATAGCCGGACAACTCACTTCCGAGCCGGGACAGAAGGGGAATCCCCCCGTACATTCCCGTATTGCCTCCAAAGTTCGCCAGTTCGCACCAGACCCACGGAATACCATTAAAAGTCCTTAAATTCTTTCCCCCGTTAGCCATATCCTTGGTAAGCTGCAATACAAGCGCACGCTCCGGATCCAACCCGGACAACAACTCTCGGGTAGGATTTCCACCCCAGGCCTGAATCACCCAGAAAGCCCCCGGAGAAGCCTTTTGCATGGCTTTCTGCACTGCCTGTGCCGCCTGCGTTACGTCAATATCCCCCTTCCGCCCCCCCTCATGAAACAAATCCCCGCCAAACATCTTTCCAGGAATGCCGTATACCTTGCGGAGAGCCTTGTACCAGTCCGCGGCCAGTTTGGGAAAAGCCTCGCAAGTGGGATCCACCACCCACGGCCTCCTGAAATTAACCCATTCCCCCTGAGGAATAAGCTTCAATCCGTCTATCCGGACATTTTCCTGAAAGTCAGAAGGAACAAATCCCACATACCCCTGAAGTACAGGTGTCATCCCCAACTGTTCCATACGGGAGACAATGCGCCTTCCCATCTGGGCCATTTTATTTATCTGTTGCTGGCTCAGCGGACCACCGTGGCCTTCCAGGTTTCCCATATTCCACCAGGCGGCAAATGCCGGATTAGGGATAAAACGAAGAGCTTTTTCCCGAGGATACCCCAAGCCTGTCAAAAAATCTTCCCATGTCTTTTCCAAACCCGCCGTTACCAGCGCATGCGTAAACCCATTCAACGCCAGAAAATCAATCTCCCGCTGCCATCTGTTCCAATCCCAAAAAGCCGCCGTATAAGAAAGGGTGCAGTAATTATAGGCAAAAACGATATTCCACGGGCTTTCTACCGTAACCGAACTGGCGGGAACCGGCAAAGGGGAAGGAAGCGTTATCCGATTTCCGTTCCACGAAAAATGGACCTTGGCTATATTCTTTAAATACCATCCATAACCCGCCACCAAGCGGCGCACATCTGACGCCTCCACCCGGATACCTCCGGCAATACCGGAAATAGTGATCTTGTTGCCCTGATCCGGATTTAAGTGGAACAAGACAGCCCCCTTTGCCGAGGGAGTTACACGCGCCACTACATCTTCAGCCGCCGCCACAGGCGATCTTTCTGCGGCAGATACGCAAACAAGCGGAGAAATGGCAGTTCCAAGAAGCGCCCCGGCGGCAAAAGCATGAGAAAACATAGTAACACTAATACATACAAAAAATACGACATCTTACAAGAAGGAAACTAACTAAGAGAATGTAGGGGGGGGAGAACGGGACCGAGCAAGAAAAGAACAGGCCCCGCGAGTCAAGTGACTGGCGGGGCCTGATGGAAAAAAATCCCGGCGGCGACCTACTCTTGCGGGACCTATCGTCCGACTACCATTGGCGCGGCAGCGTTTCACTTCCGGGTTCGGAACGGGACCGGGTGGGACCACTGCGCTCTGGCCACCGGGCTTCAGGGGGAAGAGGTGATTTTTTCTTCATCCTGCCTGCCCGGGAGCCCTGCTTTTTTGGGGGCTTCTGAGTGAGGGATTTTTTTCAGGGTATGTGTGTGGCGGCTAAGAAGATTTCCGTCCTTTGTGTGGGGAGGGATTCAGCGTAAACTGACATCTGCGTGGCTGGTGGTTGATGAACATGCACAGGTAAATGAGACAAGAGCAAGTTGTCATTCACGACGGGGAGTGATGTAATATGATGAAGTCAATTGGTAATTAGTATCGCTCGGCTCAATACATTGCTGCACTTACACCTGCGACCTATCAACGTGGTGGTCTTCCACGAACCTGTAGGGAAAACTCATCTTGGGAAGGGCTTGGCGCTTAGATGCTTTCAGCGCTTATCCCGTCCGCACTTAGCTACTCGGCCATGCACTTGACAGTACAACCGATGCACCAGTGGTGCGTCAGACCCGGTCCTCTCGTACTAAGGTCTGAACCCCTCAATTTTCCAACGCCCACAGAGGATAGAGGACCGAACTGTCTCGCGACGTTCTGAACCCAGCTCGCGTGCCGCTTTAACCGGCGAACAGCCGGACCCTTGGGACCTTCTCCAGCCCCAGGATGCGACGAGCCGACATCGAGGTGCCAAACCACGCCGTCGATATGAACTCTTGGGCGTGATCAGCCTGTTATCCCTAAGGTACCTTTTATCCGTTGAGCGACGGCAATTCCACTTTCTACCGCCGGATCACTTGGGCCTGCTTTCGCATCTGCTCGACTTGTTGGTCTCACAGTTAGGCGGGCTTATGCCCATGCACTCGACACCCGGTTGCCAACCGGGCTGAGCCCACCTTCGCGCTCCTCCGTTACTCTTTGGGAGGATACCGCCCCAGTAAAACTGACCGGCTGACACGGTCCTCTGGCCGGATTCACGGCTCAGGGTTAGATCCTCCAGTTTCAAAGGGTGGTGTCTCATTGATGACTCGGACGCCCCCTAAAGGGCGTCTTCAGCGTCTCCCACTTACTCTGAGCATTAAAACCGAAGAAACAATGACAGCTTACAGTTAAGGTCTATAGGGTCTTTCCGTCCTTCTGCGGGTAGGCGGCATCTTCACCGCCACTACAATTTCACTGAGCGCCTGGTTGAGACAGTGCCCAACTCGTTTCACGATTCGTGCAGGTCGGAACTTACCCGACAAGGAATTTCGCTACCTTAGGACCGTTATAGTTACGGCCGACATTCACCGGGACTTGGGTTTAGAGCTTCGCCTTGCGGCTAACCCCTTGCCTTAATCTTTCGGCATTGGTCACGTGTCACACCCTATACTTCGACTTGCGTCTTTGCAGAGTGCTGTGTTTTTGATAAACAGTCGGTTGGGCCATTTCTCTGCGGCCTGCATCGCTGCAGGCACCCCTTCTTCCGAAGTTACGGGGTTATTTTGCCGAGTTCCTTAACCAGGTTTCACTCTTACGCCTTGGTATATTCTACCCACCCACCTGTGTCGGTTTGCGGTACGGGTCGCTTAGCATACGCTGGGGCTTTTCTTGGCACTCGATCCAATGATGCGCTGAGTCCGTGGACTCAACTCGGAATTCAATAACCTAGTCATCTTTTCTCATGCGTCCCCCCAGTTTAAGGGTTGCGAGCTCAGGATTATTAACCTGATGTCCATCGCCTACGCCTCTCGGCCTCGGCTTAGGTCCCGGCTAACCCAGGGACGAAACACGTTGCCCTGGAAACCTCGGGTTTACGGCGGCCGGGGATTTCACCCGGCTTAACGTTACTCATGTCTGCATACTCACTTGCATGTGCTCCAGGGTCAGTCGCCATCGCCCTTCGACGCGCATGCAACGCTCTTCTACCACTCTGCCTTGCGGCAAAGTCCAGAGCTTCGGTATAACGCTTGATCGCCAATCATTTTCGGCGCAGGATCACTCGATGAGTAAGCTATTACGCATTTTTTAAATGGTGGCTGCTTCTAAGCCAACATCCTCACTGTCTGTGTAATCCCACATCCTTTCCACTGAGCGTTATTTAGGCACCTTAGCTGCTGGTCTGGGTTGTTTCCCTCTCGACAATGAAGCTTATCCCCCACTGTCTCACTGCCACGTTCCATTGCACGGTATTCGGAGTTTGATAAGGTTTGGTAAGCGGGTGTGCCCCCTAGCCTTGTCAGTGCTCTACCCCCGCGCATCAGCACGTGACGCTGCACCTAAATGCATTTCGAAGAGAACCAGCTATCACGGGGTTTGATTAGCCTTTCACTCCTACCCTCAGCTCATCAGAGAACTTTTCAACGTTCACCTGTTCGGTCCTCCACATGGTTTTACCCATGCTTCAACCTGGCCAAGGGTAGGTCACCTCCGCTTCGGGTCCAGTACCTGCGACTTATTGCGCCCTGTTCGGACTTGCTTTCGCTGCGACTCCGGGCCGGAAGCCCTTAGTCTTGCCACAAACACTGACTCGCAGACTCATTAAACAAAAGGCACGCCATCGCAGATTGCTCTGCTCTGACACTTTGTAGACATACGGTTTCAGGTTCTATTTCACTCCGCTCACAGCGGTTCTTTTCACCTTTCCCTCGCGGTACTTGTTCACTATCGGTCGCCAACTAGTATTTAGCCTTGCGCGGTGGTCCGCGCGGGTTCATACATCGTTCCACGTGTGATGTATTACTCAGGATACCACTAATTCCCACTCTGGATTTCGTCTACAGGGCTTTCACCTTCTCCGGCCAGCCTTTCCAGGCTGTTCTACTATCCAGTATGGTCGAATATGACGTGGTCCTACAACCCCGAAGGAATACCTTCGGTTTGGGCTCCATCCGCTTTCGCTCGCCACTACTTACGGAATCGATTTCTCTTTCTTTTCCTCCGCTTACTGAGATGTTTCACTTCAGCGGGTTTCGCGTTTCATACCCTATGTATTCAGGTATGAACGATCGAGTATTGCCTCGATCAGGTTACCCCATTCGGATATCCCCGGATCATCGCTTGCTTGCAGCTTCCCGAGGCTTTTCGCAGCTTGCCGCGTCCTTCTTCGCCTGTTGGCACCAAGGCATTCACCGTACGCCCTTACTTACTTCATCATATTGCAAAAGCTGTTACCACTTCCACAATACCACAAAGCCCTTTCGTGACTTACTGTATTGTCTCATTGCTTGGTATGCATGTTTATCTTGTGTTTTGTAGTTGTTGTTCAACTACCCACTTTGTTGGAAAGCGATTGCTTCTCAGCAATCGTTTTCTTTGCCACGCAGATGTCAATTTTCGCTTTCCCTCAATAATCGATTTTGTTGGTGGGCCTGACAGGACTTGAACCTGTGACCCCGCGCTTATCAAGCGCGTGCTCTAACCAACTGAGCTACAGGCCCGGCTTTGGGTCTCTTTCCCGAAACTGGTGGAGGCACGGGGACTCGAACCCCGGACATCCAGCTTGCAAAGCTGGCGCTCTACCAACTGAGCTATACCCCCAGTTGCGGTTCTCGGTGAAAAAAGGTCGTCACGCACGTCGTGCCAGGTTTCGCTCCAGGCGTCTGGCTGTTTACACATCTTTGGTTCGTTGCGGGCCCTCGCGGGTTCCGCTCTCTCTCCCCTCGGGAAGAGATCCGACCTGTGCACTTCCGTGCACTTGCTCCATAGAAAGGAGGTGATCCAGCCGCAGGTTCCCCTACGGCTACCTTGTTACGACTTCATCCCAGTTACCAGTCTCACCTTAGGACCCTGCCTCCTTGCGGTTGGCTTCAGATACTTCGGGTGCGACCGGCTTCCATGATGTGACGGGCGGTGTGTACAAGACCCGGGAACGTATTCACGGCGCCGTAGCTGATGCGCCATTACTAGCGATTCCGGCTTCGTGTAGGCGGGTTGCAGCCTACAGTCCGAACTGGGCCCAGTTTTTAGGATTTCCTCCGCCTCGCGGCTTCGGCCCCCTCTGTACTGGGCATTGTAGTACGTGTGCAGCCCTGGGCATAAGGGCCATACTGACCTGACGTCGTCCCCACCTTCCTCCCAGTTGATCTGGGCAGTCTCGCCAGAGTCCCCACCTTCACGTGCTGGTAACTGGCAACAGGGGTTGCGCTCGTTGCTGGACTTAACCAAACATCTCACGACACGAGCTGACGACGGCCATGCAGCACCTGTGTAACGCCTCCGAAGAGTCGCATGCTTTCACATGTTGTTCATTACATGTCAAGCCCAGGTAAGGTTCTTCGCGTTGCATCGAATTAAGCCACATACTCCACCGCTTGTGCGGGTCCCCGTCAATTTCTTTGAGTTTTAATCTTGCGACCGTACTCCCCAGGCGGCACGCTTAACGCGTTAGCTCCGGCACGCAGGGGGTCGATTCCCCGCACACCAAGCGTGCACCGTTTACTGCCAGGACTACAGGGGTATCTAATCCCTTTCGCTCCCCTGGCCTTCGTGCCTCAGCGTCAGTTAATGTCCAGGAACCCGCCTTCGCCACGAGTGTTCCTCTCGATATCTACGCATTTCACTGCTACACCGAGAATTCCGGTTCCCCCTCCATTACTCTAGTCTCGCAGTATCATGTGCCGTCCGCGGGTTGAGCCCGCGCCTTTCACACACGACTTACGAAACAGCCTACGCACGCTTTACGCCCAGTGATTCCGAACAACGCTTGAGACCTCTGTATTACCGCGGCTGCTGGCACAGAGTTAGCCGTCTCTTCCTCTTGTGGTACTATCTTTTTAATTTGCTCCCACATGACAGGGGTTTACAATCCGAAGACCTTCATTCCCCCACGCGGCGTCGCACCATCAGGGTTTCCCCCATTGTGAATGATTCTCGACTGCTGCCACCCGTAGGTGTCTGGACCGTGTCTCAGTTCCAGTGTGGCCGGACATCCTCTCAGACCGGCTACCCGTCATCGCCTTGGTGAGCCGTTACCTCACCAACTAACTAATAGGCCGCGAGCCCATCCCCAAGCGCATTGCTGCTTTAATCTTTCGATACTATGCGGTATTAATCCCAGTTTCCCAGGGCTATCCCGCTCTCGGGGGCAGGTTACTCACGTGTTACTCACCCGTGCGCCACTAGAGAATTATTAGCAAGCTAGCAATTCTCTCGTTCGACTTGCATGTCTTATCCACGCCGCCAGCGTTCGTTCTGAGCCAGAATCAAACTCTCCATCAAATTAATTTTTGAAATTGCTGGACCAAATGGAATCTTGCGATTTCATTTGCGCCATGCTTCAGCCAGCTCTTCCTTCAAGTTGTGTCTCTTGAAGGCCTCTTCGCTCCGCCTCGCACGGCGCGCGTCACGACCTTTTTTCTTTCCCCTTGCTTCTACCAAACCACCCCTCTCAGAGCTAGGTCGCTCCTTCGGGCTTTTACCCCTCAGGCACCTCTCGGCACCCTCGGAAAACCCTCGGCGGTTTCGGTAGTCATTCCCTTGAAATCTTCTTATCGCAACCCCTTCCGGGGGTTTCTCCGGGTGGCCGGCCCCAGCCGCTTCCAGCACTCTTCCGAGCCCTTCAGCCGCCGGGCTTTTCATCCCGTCGCCGTGTTGGCGTGCCGAGAAATCTATCATACCACACCTTTTTGTCAATTTTTTTCGTGCTGTTTTTTGCGTCCGCTTATTCCCGCCACCCCCTCAATACCCACATAACCTACATATCATGAATAGTATATGCTTTTGTCATACTGCCTCTTTCCACCGCATCTTTTTTTGAACGTTCCTCTCTTCCCTGCTCTTGTCCCCACCTTTCTTCGAGAGAAACTCAGACAATCTCCGCCACTTGCAAAGAAGCCTCGATTCCGTAGCCGGGTTCCCAAACTGATGAAGGCAGCCCTGATATGCCGAGTTCTTTCCACAATTTCTACTTCGTTATGCCGGAATATTCCGGCTCAGCGCAGATTTGAACGGAAACCGTGCCTATTCCGAGAAGAAGAAATAGGAGCGCGCAGATTCCATACGCGGCCTTTCCGCACCATTGGAGCAATAAACAGGGGCGCAGCTAACGCCGCGCCCCTGTCCGCTCCCGGCAACACGCCGGCAAGCATGCTTTTCAGTTATTTTTTCTCCTTGGTGAAGTCCAATTTGCCGCCTTTTTCCCGCACCACGATTTCCGTTCCTTCCGGGAAGTCCCCTTCCAAAAGTTTAAGGCTGAGCGGGTCCAGAAGATCATGCTGGATGGCCCGCTTGAGAGGCCGGGCTCCATAAACAGGATCAAAACCGTGATCCGCCACCAGAGCCGTAGCTTCCGGAGTCATGCGCAAAAACAGGCCTTTGGCTTCCAGGCGCCTGCGGACACGCTGAAGCTGAATGTCCACAATGCCCTTGAGTTCCTGCGCCGTGAGCCGGTCAAAGATGATGATTTCATCAATGCGGTTCAGGAATTCCGGACGGAAGTGGCCGCGCAACGCCTCCAGGGCCTTGGCTTCCCGCTGTTCCGCATTGGCTTCATTGAGGATATACTGGCTGCCGATGTTGGAGGTCATGATGATGACCGTGTTGCGGAAGTCAACCGTACGTCCCTGGCCGTCCGTAATGCGGCCGTCGTCCAATACCTGGAGCAATACGTTAAAGACGTCCGGGTGGGCCTTTTCAATTTCATCGAAGAGAACCACGCAGTACGGACGGCGCCGCACGGCTTCAGAGAGCTGACCGCCTTCTTCATACCCCACGTATCCGGGAGGCGCCCCGATGAGGCGCGCAACGGAATGTTTTTCCATGTATTCGGACATGTCAATGCGGACGATGGCGTTTTCATTGTCAAAAAGGAATTCCGCCAGCGCCTTGCTGAGCTCCGTCTTGCCGACGCCGGTGGGTCCCAGGAACAGGAAAGAGCCAATGGGCCTGTTTTCATCCTGCAACCCGGCGCGGGCGCGTCTCACAGCGTCGGATACGGCCTTAACGGCCTGTTTCTGCCCGATTACGCGGGCGCCCAGGCGTTCTTCCATGTGCACCAGCTTGGCACGCTCCCCTTCCTGGAGACGGGCGGCGGGAATGCCGGTCCAGGTGGCAACCACTTTGGCGATGTCTCCTTCCGTGACTTCCTCCTTCAGCAGCCCTCCATCTTCCTTCTGCATTTTACTGAGCTTTTCCTTGCCTTCCGTCAGGGCGCGCTGGGCCTCCGGAAGTTCTCCATAGGTGATTTCCGATGCGCGGGTCAGATCACCCATCCGTTTGGCCCGTTCACTTTCCAGCTTGAGGGCTTCTATTTTTTCCTGTTCCCTGCGGACGGCGTCCAGCACTTCCTTTTCACTTTTCCATTTGGCAATCATGGAACCGGATTTTTCCTTCAAATCGGCCAGGTCCTTGGTGATTTTTTCCAAACGCGCCTTGCTGTCGGCGTCTTCTTCCTTCGCCAGTGCCTGCCGCTCCATTTCAAGCTGCATGGCTTCACGTTCAATCTGGTCAATTTCCGTGGGCATGGAGTCCAGCTCAATTTTGAGGCGGGCTGCCGCTTCATCCACCAGGTCCACTGCCTTGTCAGGCAGAAAACGGTCGGAAATATAACGGTCGGAAAGGGTGGCGGCCGCCACGATGGCAGCGTCCGTAATACGCACCCCATGGTGAACTTCATAGCGTTCTTTCAGGCCGCGCAGGATGGCAATGGTATCTTCCACGCTGGGCTCGGAAACCATGACGGGCTGAAACCGGCGTTCCAGAGCCGCATCTTTTTCAATGTATTTGCGATATTCGTCCAGTGTCGTCGCGCCGATGGTCCGCAGTTCCCCGCGAGCCAGGGCGGGCTTGAGCAGGTTGGACGCATCCACCGCCCCTTCACTGGCGCCCGCGCCTACGATGGTGTGCAGCTCATCAATAAATAGAATGATTTCACCGTTGGAATCCGTTACTTCCTTAAGGAAGGATTTCAAGCGCTCTTCAAATTCGCCGCGATATTTGGCCCCGGCGAGCATGGATCCGATGTTGAGCGAAACAATGCGCTTGTTGCGCATGCTTTCCGGCACGTCGCCGTTGACTATGCGCCGCGCCAAACCTTCCGCAATGGCGGTTTTGCCAACGCCGGGTTCCCCGATCAGGACGGGATTGTTTTTCGTCCTGCGGGAAAGAATCTGCAAAACACGGCGGATTTCCGTATCGCGGCCGATAACAGGGTCAATTTTACCGGCACGGGCGCGGGCCGTCAGGTCCGTCCCATATTTTTCCAGCGTCTGGTATTTGCCTTCCGGATTGTCGTCCGTCACGCGCTGGTTGCCGCGCACTTCCTTCATGGCGGCCAGATAATTATCCTTGGTCAGGCCAAAGGTGTCCGTCAACTGGTGCACTTTGTTTTGCGTGTCCAACGCACCAAGCATGAAATGTTCCACGCTGAGGTAGTCATCTTTGAGCTTTTTGCGTTCTTCTTCCGCAGCCTGCATTACCGTAGCCAGGTCACGCCCCATCTGGGGCTGGGTGGTGGCACCGCTTTGGGTAGGTTCGTGGGAAACTTCCCTCTGGGCCGCCTGGAGAAGCAACCCCGGGTCGCAAGAGGCCTTGCGGAGAATAGGGGAAAGAATTCCGCCTTCCTGCTCCAGCAACGCCACCAGAACGTCCAGAGAGGAGATTTCCGGTTTTCCAAGCCGTCCTGCAGTTTGCTGCGCCTGCATCAGCGCTTCCTGAAATTTTGTTGTTAGATTGTTAAGCATGGTATGTTGGTATTTTAGACATAAGAATAACTCCAACCGTTGAATGGAAAAACAGGATT
>ENA-UEQB01002101-UEQB01002101.1-human-gut-metagenome-genome-assembly--contig:-NODE-2101-length-15205-cov-4.965098_pt1 | contig 15205 bp, 10 predicted proteins | sample MGYA00242901_ERZ507918 | MGnify/ENA primary metagenome ERZ507918 (study PRJEB26167, sample SAMN06115405) | human gut metagenome | host: Homo sapiens | place: China:Sichuan | collected 2016-04-06... | reverse complement strand
GGAAGTCTACTTTTTGATGAATGAATGTTGTAGTGGTATATGTAGACTTGTTACTTGGGATGAAATTAAAGATGGAAGTGCATTTATTACTAGATCAAAGAAAGAATAACCCCATCATATTAAAGCTCTTTTTTGCGCCGTTCTGCTCTACCTCTCAAAACTTCATGCTTATTTTTTGCTGTAAATAGTAAAAAAGTGAGGAATATGATATCTGCAAATGAATTGTTTCATTAGAAACTGTTGATATTTTCAATTAAAATGCTGCCCCTTGTATAACTTTCTGCACAAAATGCTTTTTCATGCGCAATATTATTGTACCTTTGCGCCCGAAACAATAAAAAAAGATTTAGATGAGAAAAAGTTTATTGATTAGTATTGCGATGCTAATCGTTTCAATTCCAACTTTCGCAGGAGATTATCTAACTAATACAAATCAGAATGCTGCTTTCTTGCGTATGATAGCACGTGGTGCTTCTATCGACCTCGATGGTGTTTATAGTAACCCTGCCGGTCTGGCATTCCTTCCCAAAGACGGTTTTCAAGTAGCTCTTACCATACAGAGCGCCTATCAGACACGTGACATTGCCGCTACAAGCCCTGCATGGACTTTGGACGGACAGACCACAACCCGCACTTATAAAGGAAAAGCATCTGCTCCCGTTATTCCTTCCATACATGCTGTATATAAGAAAGGTGACTGGGCACTTTCCGGTAGCTTTGCCGTAACGGGTGGTGGCGGAAAGGCATCTTTCAACCAGGGTTTGCCTATGTTCGATGCTGCGGCTATCAGTCTGGTAAATGCGGAAAGTCAGGGAATGCTGAAACCTAATATGTACAATATTAACTCCGCTATGGAAGGTCGCCAGTTCATCTACGGTTTCCAGTTGGGACTGAGCTATAAGATCAATGAGCACTTTTCTGTTTTCGGTGGAGCACGCATGAATTACTTTACAGGCGGCTACAAAGGCTTCTTGAACGTGAAACTGAAAGATGGTGTTGCCGAGCAACTAGGTGCTGCTATGGTGGGACAGCTTGTGCAGGGTGGAATGCCTCTGGAGCAAGCCCAACAGGTGGTACAACAACAGTCCGGAGCATTGCTTCAGAAGCTGGACGATACGAAGATTGAACTCGATTGCGACCAGACCGGTTGGGGACTTAGCCCGATTATCGGTGTGGATGCCAAGTTTGGCAATCTGTTGTTGGCAGCGAAGTACGAGTTCAAAGCTAACATGAACATAGAGAACGATACACACAAATTTGATTATCCGGATGCTGCCGAGGCTTATATGGAGCCTTTTAGAGATGGTGTCAATACACCGAGCGATGTTCCTGCTATGCTATCCGTTGCAGCAAGTTACGAGTTTCTGCCTTCGCTTCGTGCAGCGGTAGAGTATCACTTCTTCGACGACAAGAATGCCGGTATGGCAGAAGGTAAGCAGAAAGCGCTGACACATGGCACGCATGAGTATCTGGCAGGTGTAGAGTGGGACATCAATAAGTTGCTCACTATCAGCGGTGGTTATCAGAAAACTGATTACGGATTGGCAGATGACTTTCAGTCGGACACCAGTTTCTCTTGCGATTCTTACTCGGTAGGTCTTGGTGGCCGTATCAACCTCAGTGAAGCATTGAGCTTGGACGTGGCTTATTTCTGGACCACATACAGCGATTATACCAAGTCGAGTCCACGCGGACTGGATGCCTCAGTGGATAAGGACGTTTACAGTCGTTCCAACAAGGTATTCGGTGTGAGTGTGAATTATAGATTCTGATTTCACAATCCATCCCTTCATATACGGAGAAAGCCGTCGCCGAGCAATGCTCGGGGCGGCTTTCTTGCTTTATAGAGCGGTTTAGAAAGAATATTGCAACAACAGGTTCATCCGGTTGGCATGGTTTGTGGAGTCGTCGAAGTTGGTGCGCCAGCCGCGCAGGTATTCGGCTCCTACCTGCATATTGGGAGTCACGTTCCAGAATACGTTGGCAACGAAGTATTGTCCGTAGCGGTAAGTGCTTGGTACGTCATTCGGATAGCCCTTCTCCGAGTAGAGACGGGACATACTGTAAGTGCTGGACAGGAATATTTTCGGACTGATGTTGTACTGCAAACCTGCATACCAACCCAGCATGGGCAGCGCCTGCATCTTTCCTTCTTTTTCGGGATTGGGCACGATGTCTACGTTCAGGTTGCTGATATCGTTCAGGTATTGTCCGATGCCCTTTCCGTAGTTTGCCTGGCCGAAGAATTGCCATTTCTTGCAGATGTTGAAGGTGGTGGAAGCTTGTACGCCGTAGCCGGTGACGCTGGATGCCTTGTCACTTTGGGCGCTGGTGTACGTCATGCTGCGGATGATACCGCCCACACGGAAATGGCTGCTGCTGTTCCAGCCGTACTGCGCATAAGCGGTGAAGTCCGGCATGCGTTGCTGGGCGATGGTGAGCGAGCTGTTGGTGGTGCCGTCCACTACCGGGGCTTCGATGGAAGCGTTGAAGCGGAAGTTTTTCAGCCCTTTGTAGGTGTACGCCAGTTGCGTGGCACGGTAGAAGGCAGCGCCGTTAGGCCCCTGGAAGTCGATGGTAGAGGGTAGGGCGCCCAGGTCCATGAATCCGCCGTAGTTGTAGCCCACCGTCAGGTTGCGGAAGGACATGTAGGCGTTGCGCAACTGGAACGTTTTGCCGCCGCCGCGGAAGTTACCGGCGGTATATACCACGAAGTCGCCCAGCAAGCGGGTGTGCCCCACCAGTTTCAGGAAGATGGTGGCGGTGCTGGCATCCATCTGGAACTGGTTTTTGATTTTGCTGCCGGCGGGGATGTCGGCAGGGATAAAGTCGATGTTATCTACGATGCCCCCGAAGTCGTATTCGCCGGTGGCACGCACGTAGCCGCCTATACCCAGCGCAAACTTGCCCTGCTTGTCCATCAGCAGGAAGCGCGGTGCCTGCGGGTCGTGGATGTAGGGCAGTTGCGACTCGTTCATGATGCGGATTATTTCGTCGCCCGCCTTGTCGATGGTAACCATGACGATGCCGTTGGACGCCTCGTCGTCAATAACTACTTTTTTTTGCGCGTGGGCGGCGGACGTAGACAGTCCGATGCCACACAAGAGAAACATTGCTTTTAAGATTGTTTTCATTTAAGTTAGGTTTTGGTGAATGTGCTTTCAACAACTTAATTCCGAAATGGTTTTGCAGAAAACGGAAGAAACCGTACCTTTGTGCCCGATTTAACGATGTATGATGCCGTGAATAGCGGTCGTGTATTCTAGAACACCACGTAAAAAACAGGAGTATGAAGCAAAAAGTATCTGTACCTTTTATGCTGCTGGGCATTCTGTTCAATGTCTGTCTGATAGCGGCGAATCTTCTTGAAACGAAAGTGATTCAAGTCTTTGGCATCACCGTAACCGCGGGGCTGCTGGTTTTCCCTATTTCTTATATTATCAACGATTGCATTGCCGAGGTCTGGGGATTTCGCAAGGCGCGTCTGATTATCTGGAGCGGTTTCGCCATGAACTTCTTCGTGGTGCTGCTGGGGCTGATAGCCGTGGCATTGCCTGCCGCGCCCTTCTGGGATGGGGCGCCTCATTTCAATTTCGTTTTCGGCATGGCGCCGCGCATTGTGGTAGCCAGCCTGTCGGCATTCCTTGTCGGTTCGTTTCTGAATGCCTACGTGATGAGCCGTATGAAGGTGGCGAGCGGGGGACGGAACTTCTCTGCCCGTGCCATCTGGTCGACGGTGGTGGGCGAAACGGCGGACTCGCTGATATTCTTCCCAGTGGCGTTCGGCGGAATTATTGCGTGGAAGGAACTGTTGCTGATGATGTGCATACAGATTGTGCTGAAATCCATGTACGAGGTACTGATATTGCCGGTGACCATCCGTGTGGTGAAGGCGATTAAGCGGATAGACGGCAGCGACGTCTATGACGAGGGAATATCTTATAACATACTGAAAATAAAAGAAATCTAACAAGATATGGATAGAAAAAAAGCATTGGTAGTGTTCAGCGGCGGGCAGGACTCTACCACTTGCCTGTTTTGGGCAAAGCGTGAGTTCGAGGAAGTGCATGCACTGAGTTTCCTGTATGGTCAGAAGCATCGGAAAGAGGTGGAACTGGCAAGGGAGATAGCCAGTAAAGCAGGGGTGGAGTTTGAGGCGATGGACGTTTCGTTCATCGGCAGGCTGGGACATAATTCATTGACCGATACGACAATGGTGATGGATCAGGAGAAGCCGGCGGACAGCTTTCCCAATACCTTTGTGCCGGGACGCAACCTGTTCTTTCTGAGCATTGCCGCCGTATATGCCCGTGAGCGGGGTATCAGCCATATTGTGACGGGCGTTTCGCAGACGGACTTCAGCGGGTATCCCGATTGCCGGGATGCCTTCATCAAGTCGCTGAACGTGACGCTGAATCTGGCGATGGACGAGCAGTTTGTGTTGCATACGCCGCTGATGTGGATTGATAAAGCTGAAACCTGGGCGCTGGCGGATGAACTGGGCGTGCTCGACCTTGTACGGCACGAGACGCTGACCTGCTATAACGGCGTGCAGGGCGACGGGTGCGGACACTGCCCGGCGTGCAGGCTGCGTCGGGAAGGATTGGAGAAATATCTGGCTTCGCGTAACTCTTAAAACATACCATTATGACCGAATTGAAAGACCAACTTTCCTTATTAGGAAGAAAGACAGAATACAAGCAGGACTATGCTCCTGAAGTGCTGGAAGCGTTTGACAACAAGCATCCGGACAACGATTATTGGGTGCGGTTCAACTGCCCCGAGTTCACCAGCCTGTGCCCCATCACCGGGCAGCCGGACTTTGCGGAGATACGCATCAGCTATATCCCCGATGTGAAGATGGTTGAGAGCAAGAGCTTGAAGCTGTATCTCTTCAGTTTCCGCAATCACGGGGCTTTTCACGAGGACTGCGTAAATATTATTATGAAAGATCTTATCCGCCTGATGAATCCGAAATACATTGAAGTGACGGGAATCTTTACCCCTCGCGGCGGTATCTCCATTTATCCTTATGCCAACTACGGACGCCCCGGCACGAAGTACGAACGGATGGCGGAACACCGGCTGATGAATCGGGAGTAACCCCCTTCTTTTACCTACAAATAGCGATTGCTGCATATACTATAACCGGTATGTGCAGCATTTTTTTTACCTGCTTCTTGCGATTGACTTGCCTTCTTTTTATAGTGACCTTTGCACCGGTATTAGTAATAACGTTTTAATCATTATAAAATTGAAAGCGCATACATTAAAACTTTCCCTTCTGCTCATGCTTTTATCGGCTTCCTTGTCCGCCTACTCTCAGAGAGGGGATGAGGGAATGGTTTCGGGCAGAATCCTGTCTACCGAGAAAGAAACGGTGGACTTTGCAACCGTTTACCTGAAAGGTACAAGCTATGGCGGCACTACCAACCACGAAGGACTCTACCATCTGAAGGCTCCCGCAGGCAGCTATACGCTGGTCGTGTCCGCCGTGGGATACCGGACGGTGGAGATGCCCGTAAAGCTGGCAGCAGGCGGCAGGGTGAAACAGAATCTGACGATTACCCCCGAAACGCAGTTGCTGGACGAAGTCACCATCGTGTCAACCGGAGTAAGCCGCATCAAGCGGTCGGCATTCAATGCCGTGGCAGTAGATACGAAGGAGTTGCAGAATACGACGAAGAATCTGAGCGACGCACTGACCAAAGCGCCGGGTATGAAACTCCGCGAAGCAGGCGGTGTGGGGTCGGATATGCAGCTGATGCTCGACGGTTTCAGCGGAAAGCACGTGAAGGTGTTTATAGACGGTGTGCCGCAGGAAGGAGTGGGCAGCTCCTTCGGGCTGAACAATATCCCCGTGAGCTTTGCCGACCGCATCGAGGTGTACAAAGGCGTGGTGCCCGTAGGTTTCGGAACGGATGCCATCGGCGGCGTTATCAATATCGTAACCGGCAAGAAGCCCCGGCGGTGGTTCCTCGACGCATCCTACTCCTACGGCTCGTTCAATACCCATAAGTCGTACGTCAACCTGGGACAGACTTTCAAGAACGGCTTCACGTACGAGATCAATGCCTTCCAGAACTACTCGGACAATGATTATCACGTGGACGCCCCGGTGAAGAACTTCGAGACGGGCAGCTTCAACGAAAGCGAGAAGTACCGCGTGAAACGCTTTAACGATACCTATCACAACGAGGCGGTGGTGGCCAAAGCGGGACTGGTGGACAAGAGCTGGGCAGACCGGCTGATGTTCGGCTTTACCTACTCTCACATGTACAAGGAGATACAGACCGGCGTGCGCCAAAAGACGGTGTTCGGCGAGAAGCACCGCCGGGGCCATGCACTGATGCCCTCGATGGAGTACAGCAAACGCAACCTGATGACGAAGGGGCTGGACCTGGTGCTGACTGCCAACTACAACCGCAATGCCACCACCAATGTGGACACCGCCCGCTACGAATACAACTGGCGCGGCGAGAAGCATCCGCTGAACAGTCCCGGTGAGCAGTCCCACCAATACTCCCGTGCCAACAGTGACAACTGGAACGGTACCCTGACCTTGAACTACCGGATAGACCGGGCGCAGACGTTGACCTTCAACCATGTGTTGAACACCTTCCGGCGCGATAATACCTCGCTGCTGGCAGCCCAGGAGCAGAAAGACCCCATTGCCAAAGAGACCCGCAAGAATATCTCCGGCCTGTCCTACCGGTTGATGCCCTCGGAGAGATGGAACTTCTCCGCCTTCGGCAAGTACTACCGTCAGTATGTGGCAGGCCCGATAGCCGAAACGGAAACCAGCAGCAACTTCATCCGCACCAGCCGTACGGTAGATTCGTGGGGATACGGCGCTGCGGGAACTTACTTCCTGCTGCCCGGCCTGCAGGCGAAGCTCTCTTACGAGAAGGCTTACCGCCTGCCCACCATCGAAGAAATGTTCGGCGACGAGGACCTCGAGAGTGGCGATGTAGGCATCCGCCCCGAGAACAGCGATAACCTGAACCTGAACCTGAGCTATTCCAAAGCCCTGGGCAAGCACTCCATTTATGTGGAAGGCGGTGTGATATACCGCAATACCAAGGATTACATCCAGCGCAATATCCAGGACCTGAGCGGCGGAAAGGAAGGCGCTACCTATATCAACTACGGCAAGGTACTGACGAAGGGATATACAGTGTCGGCGCGATACGGGCTGGGGCGCTGGCTCAGTGCGGGCGGAAACTTCACGCAGATGAACGTGCGTGATAACGAGAAGACGCAAATCGGAACCGGTGGCGCTACGGAGAATATCGGTTATAAGTCGCGGGTGCCGAATGTGCCTTACCGTTTTGCCGATTTCGACGTGAACCTCTACTGGCATGACCTTGGGAAGAAAGGCAATGTGCTTTCGGTGACTTACGACAACCAGTATATGCACAGCTTTTCCTACTACTCGCAGGCAGTGGGCAAAAACAGCGACTTCATCGTGCCCGACCAGTTCTCGCACAACCTGGTGCTGAGCTACAGCCTGAACCGGGGGCGCTACAGCTTCTCCCTGGAGTGCCGCAACTTCACCGACGAAGACCTGTACGACAACTTCAGTCTGCAAAAGGCGGGACGGGCGTTCTACGGGAAGGTGAGGATACACTTTGGAGATTAATGATATTTTAATAGGTAACATCTTAATAAAAAAACAAATGAACAAAAATTATCTTTTGGCCGGCCTGTTTGCAATGGCAATGACCGGAGCGACTTTAACATCTTGTACAGATACCGATGAACCTGGTTCAGGCTCCGGTTCCGTATCTAAAGGAAACTATGTGATAGCCACCATGTCCAAAATTGGCGGTACGGATACGCATGTGCTGCTGACGGCGGAGTCGTTGGAAAGCGGTGAGGTCAGTCCCGCCGGCAACGGGCTTGTGAACGAAGGCGCTTCTTACTGGGTGTTCTACGGAAACAAATATCTGTACGCCTTGAACTATAACCAGGGAAATGCAGGCACTACCCAGTCCTTCGTCATGGATGCCGGCAACGAACTGGTAAAGCGTACTCAGGAGTATAATGTCAACCGCTTCACCACCTACGGCTACTATGATAAGTACATCATGACGACTTCTACCGGCACCGGTCCTACGGAGTTGAACGACGAGAACGGCTATACCCCGAAATCATTCCTGATTTCCTATCTGGATGTGGAGAGCCAGACCTACACGAGCAACAAAGTAACCAAAGACACTCCCTTCCTCTCCGAGAACTTCCTGGGCAATGGCGAGTATGTCACCCTGGCAGGCATCGACCAGGTTGGCAGCAAAATCTATGCGGCTGCCATTCCGATGGGATTGAGCCAGTACGGTGGCATTCAGAAAAAGGAAGACGGCACTTACAAATGGGTGCTCCCCGGAAACGAAGACTTGATAAAGACCGAATCGGGCGGCAGCAACAGCAGCGCCTATAAGAAAGATGAGTTGCAATGGACCCAATATCCCGACGAGTGCTGGATGGCTATCTACGACGACCACACGCTGACATCGCACAAGCTTATCCGGACGGACCGCATCAGCTACGCCGCCGGACGCTTCAAATCGCAGTATTATCAGATGAACTGGCTGGCGGACGATGGCTACGTCTACGTCTTCTCCCCAAGCTACGCCAAGACCATGAGCGACGCCCGCCAGCAGACTGTGCTGCCTGCCGGAGTGGTGCGCATCGACACCCGGGCGGAAGATTTTGATCCCGACTACTACTATAATCTGGAAGAAAAGGCGGACGGTCTTTCTTTCCTGCGTACCTGGTACGTTTCGGACCATTACTTCCTGCTGCTGATGTACGACAAAGCCATTACGGATTCTGATAAAGTAGCCAACCGGCTGGCGGTCTTTAACGCTTCTACCGGAGCTTTGACATACGTAACCGGTCTGCCGGATGACGTTTCCGGTTTCGGCAATACTCCATATATTGAAAATGGCAATGCATACGTGGCTGTGACTACCACTTCGGGCTCTCCCGCCATCTATAAGGTGGTGCCTTCCAGCGCAACGGCAACCAAGGGCTTGACCGTAAAAGTGGATCAGCTGAGTGGCGTAGGAAAATTAGTTCCGTAATGAAGAAGCTATTCCGAAAAATACACCTGTGGTTATCAGTCCCCTTCGGACTGATAATTACTGTGATCTGCTTCTCTGGGGCAGCACTGGTGTTTGAGAACGAGGTGATGGAACTGTGCCGTCGCGACCTTTACTATGTAGATAAGGTGGGAGCGGCTACGCTTTCTGTGGGTGAGATAAAGCAGAAGGTCTCCGCCACGCTGCCGGACAGCATATCGGTGACGGGTGTCACTACCTCACTTAATCCGGAACGTACCTGGCAAGTCAAACTTTCCAAGCCCCGCCATGCTTCGGTCTATGTAAATCCCTACACTGGCGAAGTGAAAGGCAAGTACGAGCGTGCCCCGTTCTTCAGGACTATGTTCCGCCTGCATCGCTGGTTGCTGCACAGTAAGCCGGACGGAGGCATCTTCTGGGGCAAAATGATTGTGGGCACCGCTACCCTGATGCTTGTACTGATACTGGTCTCGGGCGTTGTCATCTGGTGGCCTCGCACGGGGAAGGCGTTGAAGAACAGTCTGAAGATTGTGGTCGGCAAGGGGGGGCAACGTTTTCTGTATAGCTTGCACGTGGCAGGTGGTATGTATGCCCTGCTCTTCTTGCTGGTGATGGCGTTCACCGGGCTGACGTGGTCGTTTCCTTGGTATCGCACTGCATTCTTCAATCTGTTCGGCTTGGAGGCGACGCAGAGAGCCGGTTGGATATTCTCCGTTCACGTAGGTAGCTGGGGAGGCATCACCACCCGTATTTTGGCATTTCTTGCCGCTTTGCTGGGGGCAACTTTGCCGCTGACGGGATACTATTTGTGGATACGCCGTTTATGCCGCCCTAATCGTAAATAAATCCGATGGAATAAATTAATGTGCCGAAAGCTAACTTTCGGCACATTTTTTATGATACTGTGAACTCTTTTTCTTATTTTTGTTGGATTATTTAAAATAATAACTGGCAAAACTATATATGAAGAAAAAATTAAGACCATGGCAAGGGTGGATATTGTTTGGAGCTTCGATGGTGCTTGTGTTCACCTTGGGATTGTGCATTTCGGTTTTTATGGAACCAAAAGCCAAAGCCGAAGGCGTATTACCCCATCCTAAATCAGTGATAAAAGGAATTGAAGCGCGAAGTGAACTTTTCAAAAGTAATTATCCACGCGAATATCAGACTTGGAGCGATACGGAAAATCCCGACTTTCAAAGTGAACTTTATAAGAATGTAGGAAATGATGTATTAGAACGGCGTCCTGAAATGGTGATACTGTGGGCGGGATGTGCCTTTGCCAAGGATTATCGTACTCCACACGGACATATGCATGCCATTAAAGACAGCAGGGTGTCCCTGCGTACCGGCGCGCCCGCAACGGATACCGACGGCCCGCAGCCCGCCACTTGCTGGACCTGCAAGAGTTCGGATGTTCCCCGTATGATGGAGGCTACCGGCGTAGATACTTTCTATTCTAAAAAGTGGGGTGCATTGGGCAGCGAGATTGTTAATCCTATCGGCTGTGCCGACTGTCATGAACCGGAAAATATGAATCTGCATATCAGCCGTCCGGCTTTGATAGAAGCCTTCAGCCGTCAGGGCAGGGATATCACGCAAGCTTCTGAGCAAGAAATGCGCTCTTTGGTTTGTGCGCAGTGCCACGTGGAATATTACTTCAATGGAGACGGCAAGTACCTGACCTTCCCCTGGGATAAAGGCTTCACCGTAGAAGATATGGAGGCTTATTATGATGAAGCGGGATATTCTGATTATATTCATAAACTGAGCCGCGCCCCGATAATAAAGGCGCAACATCCCGATTATGAACTTTCAAGAATGGGTATTCACGGGCAGCGTGGCGTGTCGTGTGCCGATTGCCATATGCCTTATAATAGCGAGGGAGGCATAAGGTTCAGCGATCATCGCATACAAAGTCCGCTGGCTATGATTGACCGTACTTGCCAGACTTGCCACCGCGAGAGTGGAGTGAACTTGCGCAATAATGTTTACGACCGCCAACGCAAAGCGAACGAAATACGTGACCGCCTGGAACAGGTATTGGCAAAAGCCCATATTGAAGCAAAATTTGCCTGGGATAAAGGGGCTACGGAAGATCAGATGAAGGATGCATTGGCACTAATCCGTCAGGCACAGTGGCGATGGGATATGGCGGTGTCATCTCATGGCGGCTCTTTTCATGCACCGCAGGAAGTGCAGCGTATCCTGTCTCACGGACTTGACAGAGCCATGCAAGCCCGCCTTGTCATATCCAGGGTGCTGGCGAGAAAAGGTTTTATAGACGAAGTGCCCATGCCGGACATTTCGACAAAAGCCAAAGCCCAGGAATATATTGGTCTGGATATGGATGCCGGGCAGGCTGCAAAAGATAAGTTCTTGAAAACGGTTGTGCCGGCTTGGCTGGAAAAAGCGAAGGCCAACGGACGGCTGGTACAGAAATAAGCATACTCTATATGTGGAATAAACCGTGGGGGTATAAGGAAGGTTTTGTTTGCGGGGCAGGTCTGCTGGTTACGGGCTTGCTGTTGCAGGGCACTGTGGGCGGAATACGTTGGGAACTGTTTGCCTGGCCGGTTAATATTCTGGTTCTTGTGTCATATCTGTTGTTGCTGGCAGTGATGCATTCACTTCGCAAGCGGGTGTATGGCTTTGAATGGCTCAGCCATTGCACTTCTGCAGTTTCAGCGCTTATCTGTGTGGTCATCGTCACGGTGGTGATGGGGCTGGTGCGGCAGGCACCTTCCACCCAACCGCCCGTAGATGCTCTCGGGCTTTCGAAGATGCTTTCTTTCTGGCCATTCGTATTGTTGTATATCTGGATGGCATCTTCTCTGGGACTGACCATTCTTCGCACCGTTTTTCCTCTGAAAGTGCGCAAGATACCTTTTCTGCTCAATCATGCAGGGCTTTTTGTGGCTCTGTTGGCAGCAACCTTCGGGAATGCGGATATGCATCGCCTGAAAATGACTGCCTGGCTGGGGCAGGCCGAATGGCGGGCTGTGGATGAAAGCGGCAAGCCGGTTGAGCTGCCGCTGGCTATTGAGTTGGACTATTTTACCATCCATGAGTATCCTTCCAGACCGACGCCGGAAGGCAGAGTGAGAGGAGGCATACCGCAACGTTTCGTCTCTGGCGTAACGGTCTACACGCAAGAAGGAAGGGTATGGAAAGATACAATCGAAGTAAACCATCCTTTAAAGGTAGAGGGCTGGCATATCTATCAATCGGGTTACGACCGTATGAAAGGGAGGTGGAGCGATGTCAGCATCTTTGAACTGGTGCGCGACCCGTGGCTACCGTTGGTTTATGCCGGGATTATCCTATTGATGCTGGGAGCTGCCTGCCTGTTTGTTCATGGGCGCTTCGGCATTTTATCCTCTTGCCTTGTGCTTGTATGGGTCGGTGTCTGCTTCTACTTTTTCCGGCCGGCCATGCAGAATGATACGCCCATGCCTGCCTTGCAAAGCCCCTGGTTTACGCCACACATTGTGGCTTATATGTTTGCCTACGCCATGCTCGGGGCTGCTATGCTGATGGCTGTCTGTCTGCTTTGCTTCAAGAAAAAAAGCATTGAGTGCCGGGAGATGGTTTTGTGTGATAAGCTGGTTTATGTGGGACTTGCCTTTATGACTTTAGGCATGCTTACCGGAGCCATTTGGGCGAAAGCTGCCTGGGGGCATTATTGGGCATGGGATCCTAAAGAAACTTGGGCGGCCGCAACCTGGTTCTCTTATCTGGCATATATTCATTTCCGACTGGGATGCCCCGCTGCGCACCGCAGGGCATTGGGCTTGCTGCTTGTCTCTTTCCTGTTGATACAGATGTGCTGGTATGGCATCAATTACCTGCCTTCGGCACAAGGGGTGAGTGTGCATACTTATTGAGCGGCGAGTGACAGGGATACTGAGAAGCAGCTGCCTTTGCCTGCTTCGGACTGCACCTCTATGCGTCCTGATAGCTTTTCGATAATGACTTTGCTGATAGAAAGCCCCAATCCGCTACCTTGTTCAAACTCGTCACTCTTGTAGAAGCGGTCGAATATCATAATCAATTCCTCTTTGTCGATACCCTTGCCGGTATCCTCTACGTATATGCGAACTTCATTCCGGTCTTTGATGACTTGGCATCCCAACGTTATATGTCCTTCCCGAGTAAACTTATTGGCATTGTCCAGGAAGTTGGAAATAACTTGTATGAACCGTTGGCGGTCTATATTGACGGGCAGGCAGAGTGTTTCGTCCAAGTCGAGATTGAACAGCAAAGAAGGCTGCAACAATAGCTGGTAAGCTGCATAAACCTCCTTGATGATGTCCGTCATATTCCATTGCTTTATCTCAAAGCTCATATAGCCGGAGTCCAGATGGGATATTTCTACCATGTCTTCAATCAACTTGAGCAGCAGAGTATTGTTGTGGTTTATAATTTCGACCATGCTTGCTTTTTCATCCGGTTCTATCTCGTCGGCGCCTTCACCTGTCAGCATATTTGTGAATCCTACGATAGAGTTGAGCGGTGTGCGGATTTCGTGGCTTATGTTATTGAGGAACGATTGTTTCAATTCCGCTTTTTCCGCCATTTGTTGGTCAAGGACCAGCTGTTGTTCGCGGCCTACCACTTCCTGGATATTCTGCATGATACCTGCCAGTCTCACTATTCCTTTGGTATCTTTGAGACTGCGGCATCGCAGTTCATACCATTGGTAGTCCTCCTCTTTGCCGAAACAGAGACGTACACGTTGTATTTGTGTATCTGTGGACAAGAGCAGGGTTTCGTGAAGGTTGGACAGCAACTGGCGGTCGTCAGGGTGGACTAACTCTGAAAATTCAGCCCTCGAGAACTGCCGTTGTTTTAATCCGGCGAGGCGTGCATAATTCTCATCAAATTCAATGGTGCTTCCCTGCATATTCCAGAGCGCAATCTGTCCTCCGTCGGCAGAAAGGGTCAGACGCTTGTGGGTTTCCTCGAGCATCTTCATGTTTTTCCGTTCGATGGCAGAACGCCGGCGCATACGCAGCAGGCTGACGGATATGAAGATAAAGGCGAAAACAAAGATTGCGAGCAGCAGGTTTAGTTCTTTACGGTAATGCTCAAAAAATGGATAATTGATGATACGCGTATGCTTGGGTACCTTCTTTATATCACTGCTGCTGTAAGCTGAAAAGCTCTTCCAGTTCAGTACGTATTCTTTGTCCAAGTCCCTGACTTTAGGCATGCCGATTTTCTCTTTATTTATCAGGCGGACAGACAGGTCGACGGCGGCATGGGCAGAAATCTCCTCGGTAGCCATATAACCGCCCACAATCTTGGATTCTCCTCCAAACCCTTCGCGGATGCAGCTGAAAGAAGGGATATTCAAGGCATTGACTATCGGAAGGGACATCATGTCAAACTTATCCTGCAAGAATGCTTTGTTTGCTTGTTCGCTTTTCGATTTCTCCATCATGACGAGCAGGGACATACCTTTTATGTAGCGGAATGGATAGAGGCTGATAGTCAGTTCGTTTTCTCTGATGCGTTCGTCTGTCAGCGCCGCCGTCAGTTTGTAATATTCCACCATGTCGTTCAATGCTTCGTACTTGTCCTCTAATGCATACATTGACTTCTGTCCCAGAACCTGCACATCCTTTCTGTTTACCGATTGAGATAACAGGTCAAAGGAAGTCCGTCCCAGGAAAGTAAGGTCAATATTGAAGACTACTTCCAGACCACTTGTATCGGGTTGCAATGTTTTTATGAACTCTATGTTACGTTTAAAGTCCGGGGTATCTCGGAGTACATAAATCTTCTTGGATTCATATTCTTTCAGGAGCTTTTCGTTGGGAAAATTCACATTGCACGCTACTACCGGGACAGAGGCCAACAGCTGGTGGCGGGCCGACAATAGTGCATAAGTCGCCTGGTCGCCTATGGACATGATAAGGTCTACCGGTTTGCTTTTGAGAAGTTCCAGATATACTTTGGTATGCTTGATTTTTTCTTCTTCGTTGAGCCGCATACAGTCGAGGTAGAACTTATCGAACACAGGTTCTATGCCTTTCTTCCTGAACTCTTGCCTGACGAGTTCCTCAAAATCCTCGGCTTGTTTTATTTGACTGCGTAATCCTAATTTCTCGACCAAT
>ENA-UEQB01002095-UEQB01002095.1-human-gut-metagenome-genome-assembly--contig:-NODE-2095-length-15232-cov-4.302474_pt1 | contig 15232 bp, 7 predicted proteins | sample MGYA00242901_ERZ507918 | MGnify/ENA primary metagenome ERZ507918 (study PRJEB26167, sample SAMN06115405) | human gut metagenome | host: Homo sapiens | place: China:Sichuan | collected 2016-04-06... | reverse complement strand
ACGCTGACCGATGTTTATGGATAGGTACCAATAATGGAGTCTGGAAGTTAGACACTGATTCCGGAGTCTCCCAAAAAGTCCCGATTGCAAGGGCCTTTAAAGAATCTACCCAAGTTTATGTGCGGGCTATTGTTGGGACGAAGGATGGAGTGATCTGGTTGGGCACAAGCAACGTGGGAGTCTGTAAACTGAGAGTTGATTCGAAAGGTGAGATAAGTATAAAGACTGGTTATGAAAAGGCTGCGAATATACAAAATAGCTCAGTTCGTTCTTTATTGGTTTCTTCCGATGGTAATATATATGTGGGCTATATGGATGGTTTTGCCATTCTTTCACCTAAGACAGATGCGATACGAGAATACTATACGACTCGAAATGGATTGTGCAGTAATTTCATCGGATGTCTGGTCGAAGACCACCGAGGACATATTTGGCTGGGAAGTAATTCGGGTGTTTCTCGTTACAGCCGGCATCAACATCTTTTCTATAATTATTATATCAGTGGTAGTAACCGTTCTGCGTTGCTCGCCGATAAAACGTTATTTTTTGGCAATAATAAGTCGCTTACCTATTTTAATCCGGATGATGTGGATGTTCATCTGGCCGATGATCAGGTTCTAATTACCGGACTTGAGGTGGACAGCCGTCCTATTGGGATCGGTGATAAGATAAACGGGCAAATGATATTGGCAGCGGGTATTTCATATACAGGTTCGGTTACTTTGAACAATGAAAACCGGGATTTCGCTTTGACCTTCAATAATCTTTCTTATGCTGATGAACAACAAAAATATAATTACCGTTTGTTACCTTATCAAACGCATTGGTTGGTTTCTAACGATGGAGAGAAAGCGGCTTATACAAATTTGCCAGAGGGAGATTATACATTTGAGGTGAAAAGTATCTATCCTGACGGAAGGAATGGAAAGGTGACTTCGCTTCAGATACATATTTTGCCACATTGGAGTCGTACATTGCCTTTCCGATTATTTATTCTCTTGTTATTGGTTGGAATAGTGGCTTATTTGATCCGTTTGGTTAAACTTCGTCAGAGGCGCATGGAACATGAGATGCGAATGGAGCATGAACTCTTGACAGTAAATCTGGAGCGTGAAAAGGAGCGGCAGATCCGGATGGAGCGCGAGAACTTTTTTACAAGTGCCGCACATGAATTGCGTACTCCATTGACTTTGATTCTCTCACCTCTACAAGAGCTGTTGCAGTATATTAAAGCCTCCGATCCGTTATATAGCAAACTATATACCATGTATAAAAACGGAGCTTCGCTGCATACGCTGGTCGATCAATTACTCTATGTGCAGAAAATAGAAGCCGGAATGGTGAAACTCCGTTTATCAGAGGCGGATATTGTAGGATTAGTAAAGGAGGTAGCCGAGTCATTCCGCCAAATGGCAGGAGTGAAGGGACTTACGTTCAATGTACAGCTCCCGGATGATCCTGTTTATCTGTGGATTGATACGGAGAAAATAACTTCATCAGTCAGTAACCTGTTATCCAATGCTTTTAAATATACTTCGCCAAACGGAGAAGTTTTGCTTTCTCTGACCCGCATGGAGCGGGATGGAAAGGGCTTTTGCCGGATAACAGTATCAGATACGGGAACGGGAATTCCGGATGAATTGCAAAAACGTATTTTTGATTCTTTCATCACCGGCGATAATTCACCGGCTTTTTCGACCAAAGTCGGTATTGGATTGCGGATTGTGAAAAATACGATGGATCTGCATCATGGACAAGTCACTCTTGATAGTGAACCTGGGAAAGGTTCTACGTTTGTTCTATTGATACCGGAAGGTAAATCTCATTTTATCGGTGACTTATACGAAGTGGTGGATTATCATAAACATGAAATGGAGCCGCAATTTCAACCCTTGTCCGTACAGGAAAACACAGAAGGGGAGGTTCCGGTCACTAAAAAAACGCTTCTGATTATTGAAGACAATGTAGATGTACGTCAGTATATCCGTTCCTTGTTTGTAGCAAAATACACGGTACTTGAGGCTGCCGATGGTGAAGAAGGTATTCAAGTTGCCACAAAAGAAATTCCCGATTTAATTATTTCGGACGTGATGATGCCAGTCAAAGACGGATTTGCTTGTTGCCGGGAGATACGCGAACGACAAGAGACAGCCCATATTCCTATCCTGATGTTGACAGCCAGGGCAGAAGATGCAGATGTACTGCAAGGTTCTCGTAGCGGGGCGGACGACTATATGATGAAGCCTTTCAATCCGGAAGTGTTAAAAGCGAAAGTGGAGAATCTGATTCTTCAACGCGAACGCTTGAAACGGATTTATACCAAAGCTTTGATGTTGAAGCAGGAGCCGGCTGAAGATGAAGAGGCAGATGACGTATTTATGCAGAAACTTATTAATGTGATTGAGAAGAATCTGTCTGATGATAATTTTAATGTCAAGATGCTGGCCGAGCAACTTCACATGAGCCAGCCTACTTTGTACCGGAAGGTAAAGCAGCGTAGTGAGTTATCTGTAGTCGATATGATTCGAAGTATACGGGTAAGTAAAGCTGCTTCATTGATTATGGAGAATCGTTATTCCATTCAGGAAATCTCCGAAATGGTAGGATTCAGCGATGCCCGGACGTTGAGAAAGCACTTTACGGAACAGTTTGGTGTACCTCCTTCAAAATACATGGAAAGTAAATAAATAAAGAGTTAATTCTTCGTTCCTGAACAGGGGGGGAAGAATTAACTCTTTATTTCAGTCTGCTATGTGCTTGTTTTTAATCCAATATGATGGGTTTATACTTGGGAACCAATGCCTTCATCACAATCCATCCAACGAGGTAGGCTACCGAACAGATGCAGAAAATTATAAAGTACCCGGCCGGTTTACCGATGAAGCCCATAAATACCATTTGGGTTATATCTGCATGTACAAACAGCTTACCGGCTGAATACTGGAGAATCATAGAACCCACTCCACCTGCCATGCCGCCGATACCGGTAATGCTGGCGATAGCGCTTTTGGGGAACATATCACCTACAGTAGAAAATATATTGGCGGACCAGGATTGATGGGCAGCACCTCCGATACCGATCATGATAACCGGAAGCCAGGGGGAGATGGTTCCCAGTGGTTGGGCGAGTAGTACCAACAGAGGGAAGAAGGCGAAAATCAGCATAGCTCTCATGCGGGCTGCATACGGGTTTAGTCCCGTTTTATTAATGATAATCGTGGGAATCTTTCCACCATAGATGGACAGCATTGTAATTGCGTAAAGAGTGAAAATCAGTGCCCGACCCAATCCTTCGGAGGTTTTTATATCAAATTGAGTGCTCAGGTAGGAGGGTGTCCAGAAGAGGAAAAACCACCATACTCCATCCGTCATGAACTTGCCGAATGCAAAAGCCCAGGTTTGTTTATACATAAAACATTGCCGGAAAGTCATGCCTTTCTTTTCCTTATCTTCTTTTGCGGGTATTGTTCCGTTCTCCTGTTTGTCTTGTTCGATATATTCGAGTTCTGTTTTGTTTACGAATCTGCTTTTAGAAGGAGCTGTATACATGAATACCCAGAACCCCATCCATATGAAACCGAGGGCACCGATGATAACAAACGCCATTTCCCATCCCCAGGCTTTGGCCAGTAATGGAATGCTTAAAGGAGCAATCAGAGCGCCGATAGAGGCACCGGCATTGAAAATGGAAGTGGCATACGCTCGATCCTTTTTCGGGAAATATTCGGCCGTTACTTTAATGGCAGCCGGAAAGTTACCCGCCTCACCAAGTGCCAGGATGCAGCGGGCAACCAGAAAACAATACATGCTTATAGTGGCGAGTATTACCACTACATCGCCTGTGGCCGCTATCAGTTCGGCTGCACTATGCATACCTACATACTCTTCGGTCACAACTCCACAAAATGCATGCATGCAGGCACCTACCGACCATACACCGATAGCCCAGAGATAGCCTTTCTTAGTACCCATCCAGTCGATAAACCGACCGGCAAAAAGCATACAAATGGCATATACAATGGAAAACACAGAAGTTATAATGCCGTAATGTGATTCGTCCCAATGAAACTCGGGCTTGATAAATTCATCCCAGGTCAACGATAGCACCTGGCGGTCGAGGTAGTTTATTGTTGTCGCGAAAAATAACATGGCGCAAATTGTCCATCTGTAGTTTGTCATTTTCCCCACAGTGTTTTGGAGTGTATTCATACTATTTGATTTAAAATTTTCCGGTTTTGTTTCGGAGCCAAAAATACGCATTATTTGATGTTATCCAATGATATTGGCTACTTATTTTCATACTTTCAGAGATTATTTTATGATATATTTATAAAAAGGAAGAATAAATGCGTTATCGAACACAATAAATGTTGTTTTCGCACACGGTTTGTCTTACTAAAAAATAGGAACTACGTTTGAATTGAAAATAGACCGGACTTACTTTCTTGGGATGCGTTAGAGTACTTCCAATACGAAATAGACTTTAATGAAGCTTGAAATGTAAATAATATATGAAAATTTCAGGGTGCTGATTCCGGATTCGGTCCGGATTGTGGTATAGGCAGAGGATGTGCGGTTCGATTTTTATGTTTTTCCTTTTATTTTGTATTTCAAGATAGAAATTTTATCTTTGCCTTAATTGAGACAAAACATAATTAAAATAAAATGAAAAACAACCGATTGATCATTACCCTTATTGCCTTGTTTATTTTAGGGTTTGGGCTGAACGCCCAAACGGCTCCTACTGAGGAAACGGCTGCTCAGAAAGAGAAAAGAATGGAATGGTTCTCCCAGGCCAAGTTAGGAATCTTTATTCATTGGGGAATCTATGCTGTGAATGGAGTATCTGAGAGCTGGTCATTTTTCAACAATTACCTTCCTTATGAAGAGTACATGGCTCAGGAGAAAGGATTTACGGCATCGGCCTACAATCCTCAGGAATGGGTGAAACTGATTAAGGAAAGTGGTGCGCGTTACACCGTCATCACTACCAAGCATCATGATGGTGTAGCTCTTTGGGATACGAAGGTGGGTGACTTGAGTACCGTGAAAAGCACTCCTGCCGGGCGCGACTTGATTGCTCCTTTTGTGAAGGAGGTGCGCAAACAAGGATTAAAACTTGGATTTTACTATTCGCTGCTCGACTGGTCGCATCCCGATTATCCTAATAAAACCCGCACGGAAGTACGTTACAAAAACGATCCGGATCGTTGGGCTAAGTTTGTTAACTTCAATTTCGGACAGCTTTCTGAACTGAATAAAACCTGGAAGCCCGATCTTTATTGGTTCGATGGAGACTGGGAACAAACCGCTGAAGCCTGGGATTCGAAAGGGATCATCAATTTGCTGCGTTCCACTAATCCGAATGTTATAGTAAACTCCCGTATTCAGGGATATGGTGATTATGCCACACCCGAGCAAGGAGTTCCTGTGGTTCGCCCTGCCGATAAATATTGGGAACTTTGCATGACCATGAACGATTCGTGGGGCTATCAACATGCTGATACCAATTATAAAACTCCGTTCATGCTGCTGCGTACTTTTGTCGATTGCCTCAGCATGGGTGGTAATCTGCTTCTGGATATAGGACCGAAAGAAGATGGAACTATTCCTGCTGAACAGATTGCTGTTCTGAAAGAGTTCGGACGTTGGACGAAGAAGCATAAGGAAGCTATCTACGAGACGCGTGCCGGTATTCCATGTGAGCATTTTCAAGGGTATACCACACTGAATAAAGCAGGCGATATTCTTTACCTTTACTTACCTTATAAGCCAAACGGCCCGATTGAGGTGAAAGGGCTTGTCAATAAGGTGAACCGTGTATGGGTAGTGGGCAACGGAGCTATGTTGCCATACAAGGTTTATAACAAGAACTATTGGAGTGAGGTGCCGGGAAACCTCTATATCGATATTCCCGAACGTGTGCAGGATGAACAGATCACTGTGATTGCTGTGTTACTCGATGGTCCTATCAAGCTTTATCGTGGAGTGGGGCAAGTGATTGAAAGTAATTAAAAAATAAACCTTTATGAATTTCAGATTAACTTCTTTATTCGTTTTTCTATTCCTTTCTGTTCAGCTTTGGGCGGGAGGACATAAGAACCTGCCTGCCAAAGGCGACCTTCACGTTCGGGTATTTGAAAATGTGAATGTACGTTTCTCTCCTGATACGTATCCTAATAATTATAACGGGGCGGATGAGTCAGGTGTATACCATCTGGTCAATGGGCGTATCATCCTGAAGAAGATAACTCTTCCTGCATACAAACGAAATGTGTCGGTGAACCTAAAGATTACCCTTGCTTCCAACGGTGATCGCTGGGATAAGTCGGGTTCTTGTTTTGTGTTGCCCAAGTCATCAGCTGTCAATCTGCTGACAATCGCTCGTGATGGTGCGAAGTTTCCTCCAGTAGATAGCTTGAAGCTGGAAAAAATGGTAGGTATCGTTTCCGGAAAAGACTATTTGCCTACAGTAGAGTTGATGCGTTTTATGACTCCATTCGGTGTGGGGTACTATAGTAATAACAATGATTCACTGAGCAGCAAACGCCGTCCGGTTTATATCCCCAAGTGGGAAAGCAATGTTACCTGGCAACAAGATATTACCGATCTTTATCCTTTGCTTGAAGGAGAGGCTTATGTCGGTATTTATATTGATACCTGGACTTCTGAAGGTTATTTGGTAAGTGCGGATATTGACGTGAAAGAAAGTAGCCTTACTTGTGACGCTCTTCCGAAACGCCATGTAGAACCGTTGATGAATACCGTTTATTATATGGGACAGAGCTATCCTGATATTTTTGCCCGTCGGGATGTATCTACTGATTTTACAGTTCCCAAAGGAGCAAAAAATATCCGTCTTAAATATATAGTGACCGGACATGGTGGCCATAGCGGTGGGGACGAATTTGTGCAAAAGCGTAACATTATTTCTGTTGATGGGAAAGAGGTGCTCAACTTTGTTCCTTGGCGTGATGATTGTGCTTCTTTCCGGCGTTTCAATCCGGCGACCGGTGTTTGGCTGATCAAACGTTTGGCCTCTTATATCGGTGAAAAGGGGTATACAGAGAAAGAAGTGGAAGAGCCGCTGGCTTCTTCGGATCTTTCCCGTTCCAATTGGTGTCCCGGTTCGGACGTTGTGCCCGAAGAGGCAATTATTGGTACGCTTACTCCCGGCAAGCACACTTTTACGGTCAGTATTCCTGAGGCTCAGGTTGTAGATGGGAATAAACTGAACCATTGGCTGGTTTCAGCTTATCTGGTATGGGAGGAATGATTGCGTTAGGATTCATCCCGTAAGTGTATAATTCTATACTGCTTTGAATTTGATTCACCACAGAGGACACGGAGGACACAGAGAATATTTTCTTTAATATACTAAGCAAGAAATTAAAACTCTGTGTCCTCCGTGTCCTCTGTGGTGATTTCTGTCGATAGGATATAAAAAAAGCCTCTTCTCACGAAGCGGCTTTTTGGGTTTACTTTCTTTTTATGCTTTAGCTCAAAAAGAAAGCAAACTTTAAGATGAAAAAAAGGGAAGTCTCACGACTTCCACAATTCTTCTAACCTTAAATCTAAATCTCTATGAAAAAAACGTAGTGCAAATATAGCGGTTTGCGATATACTGAGGTGTTAACGAAGTTCAGAAAGAAAGAATAAAAGCTAAGGACTGCAAAATTAAGATAATGCCTCTCGCTGTTTTATTAATTTTATCAAACTGTCATAAATTGGATTCTGTTCAAGCAGTCGGGGCACTCCTGTAATGAACATTTGCTTGCGTGCGCGGGTCAGCGCGACATTTAGTTTCCGGTCTATAAGGACTCCATTTTCTTCTGTCAGATTAGAGAGGAAGCGAAGTTGGTAGGGGTAGTTTACACAAAATGAATAGATGATGACATCTCGTTCGCTTCCCTGAAAACGTTCTACGGTATCTACCAGAATTGAGTTCAGTTCCGGGATTCCCAACATGGCAATTTCTTTTTTAATCAAAGCGATCTGGCTTCGGTAAGGGGTAATGATCCCCAAGGTGCGTGTACTTTCAAAAGTCCCGGCATATTGCCGGTAAATGTCTGCTGCAAGCCGGGCTGTGATACACGCTTCCGAGTGGTTGACTTTTGCCGAAGCTCCTTGTGGTTCTGCTTCCGAAGGAAGGAAGACTATTCTTGACATTCCTTCTATGGTTTCAACCTGATGGGGAAGTCCCACTGGGATCAACCGCCCTTCGTAAAAAGCACGGTTGGCAAAAAGGGCTACTTCGGGGTGCATCCGTCCCTGCTTGCAAAGCATATCGAAGGAGCGATGTCCTTCGGGTGATGAAGAGGAAACAGAAGGGAGAAGATCGGTTGATGATGTACGTGCGGTACGATAGAGGCGCTCAAAGAGAGAATCTTTGAGGTTTTTCAGTCCGATGGCACGTAGCTCCTCATCATAAATCTCCGATTGTCCGGTATTTTGCAATACGACAGCAGGTAGCTGCTTATGGTCACCGATCAGAATAAATTTGCCAATGGCATTTTCTCCATCTTCACTGCGGGCACAGAGGATGCCCAACAGTTGAGGCTCCAGAATTTGAGTGGCTTCATCCACGATGGCTACATCGAACTTTTTCAGGCGAAAGAGTTCGGGCTTACCGGAAATGGAGGCCACTGTCCCTACAAAGATACGGCAGTGACTGATGCGCTCGGTTACTTCGGACCGGCGGAAGCAGTGTGATAGTTCATTTTCAATCAAGTGGTCGCGATAGGCTTCGTCACATGAAAGTTCGCTGCCCACACGGATAAAATCGACTTTCGGGTGGATAGACGAAAGGGCTTTGCAGATTTCATCTACAGCCCGGTTAGTATATGAAAGTAGAAGTATTTGCGCCTGTTCTTCCCTATGAAAGGTTTCTACCATTTTCTTCAGGGCACACGAAGTTTTGCCGGTTCCCGGAGGACCTACCAGTAAGAAATAGTCTTTGGCAGCCTGTGCTTTCAGAGCCACGCGGGAGAAGTCATCGGTGGCGGAAAGAATGTGTCCGTCCAGTCCGGAGTCAAACTCGGGCGGACGTTGTCCCAACAATAGATCACGCCGTTCTTTTGTTGCTGAAGCAAAAGCTGACAGTCCCTGATACATGCTCCGGAAAGTGGTATCCATGGTATCGTGTTCGATTGCGTAAAGGCTGTCCGGAGGAAGTACGGAACTGTTTCGCTGAGTGGAGCGCAGGCGGATACCTATCTCTTCTTCTGTGATGAATTCGATATTGCCTTTGAATACCATTTTGTTAGTAGCGTTATCCTCATTTCCGTTACGCTCGTAGAGAACAATGGCATCTCCCTGGCGGAAATTAGGCAGGGCTTGTGGCTCGTTTTTTTCCGGAGATGATATTTCGTTTTTTTCCGGGGATGTTTTCGTTTCTTCAGACGAAGGTTCTCTCTTCTTTTGTGAAAGAAGAATATGTGCTTTATGTTTGTCCGCTGCATGGTTTTCTTTGATGTGCAGGTCATAAAGAATTTCTCCGGCTTCGCATTTCTCTGCTAAAGTAGAGAGCCACAAGGCAGCTGCACCGGTGCGGCCTTCATAATCGACATCTCCGGATTTGGAAGTGTATAACTCCTTGGTTATGAAATTATAGAGTACGAAGAAGTACGACCGTTCCAACGAGGTGAGTGAACCCAGTTTCTGCGATAGGTTGTCGATGGAAGGGCGGAGATATTGTTCCCAGAAACGGCCGGATAATCCTCGTTCATTAAGTACGTCGGACTGTATGGCCTGGAGTTTTAAAGCAGTATATTCCACGCTGTTTCGTAGCTGGATTCCGTATTCATCGGATACGATCCGGTTGCGCAGATTGATGACGCGGCGTACCATTGCCCACGACGGACGTGCCGGATAGAGCAAGGGATAGCGTGTATAGAGTAGGTAAGCCTTTACCCGGTGATGATCCATCCCCATCGAATATTGCAGCACTGCCTGGTAAAGCAGCATCTGTACTTTATTGTTTTCTTTCGGTTCTACTTTGTTGCGGATAGAGTATTCGTCTGCTTTTCCGGATTTCATTTCGATGAAGGACGACATGTCCCGTTGCATATAATCCAGTCGTCCTTGCAGACCGAGTGCTTCACAGATGTAAGAAGGTTCAAGCACAGCGTCCCTCTTGTCCAATTCGTAACCCGGAGCATGGAAAGTGTCGTTTACCACTTCCCGGATATGTTCGAAGTGTAGTTTGCAATCGTCAAAGAACTGACGCTCTTTCTCCTTATCGCGTAAGTCGGCACAGGCTGCCAGCTCAATCGGGTAACGGCGGAAAGCTTTCTGCATACATTCTCTATAGTCCGGTTCCTCTTCAGCATGAATCCATTCGTCAAGAAAAAGGTTGGCAATGTTTCCCAGAAGTAGCGGACGGGCGTTCTCAATGGGCTGGAGGCGTGCCAATACATAGTTGGCAGGATGATGTCCGTAATCGCGGAAGCATTCGGCTAACGAACTGATATCGATCAGATAGTCCGGTTCAAGTACAATGAACGAAGGGGTCAGAATGCCGGCTTCGTCAATAGCTACGTCGAGCAGATTGAGTTGGGCATGGTGCCATAGAATTTCACAAGTCTGCGCAAATTCCTCGTTGATTTGAGGAATGTTATAGCGTACCCGGAGAAACTTATCGGCAAGCGCATCGACCGGAATAACATAAAGATACTGTTCGTCTGCATATTGATAGCATACACGCATTCGTTTTATCTGTTTCTTAGCCGGAGGAGCCACGATATAAGTTGCATCGGTACGAGGCAGTAGGCGATAGAGCGTACTGGGAATCTCAATTTCATAAAGTTTGCGTATAAAGAAAGCAAGTGTCTTGATATCTCGCAGCAGTTTTTCGCGTACCGGTTCTTCCTTGCGGTTAAGAATGGCATTCGAGGTCAGCCGGAAAGTGTGCAGCCGGTTTTGTTCGACAACCGTCAGGCCGGCTCGTGCGGATACGAAACTGATGCGTGCTGAGAGGTCAGTCATCTGAAGGCTTTCATCCTGCATTTGCGCCCGGCACAATCGTTCAAGCAGGTCACGTAACTGTTTGTAAGCCATTGCCAGATTGTCGTTTGTGGTCTGGCAAGCTGAAAGCAGGATCTCAAAAGATTCGTTCACTTCATTTTCCATACAGCAAAAATACATGATAATTCCCGGAATCTCATGCGGATGGACAAAAATGTAGATGGAAACATCTGATGATGGTTGGCAATAAAACGTAGAGCTCTATGAACTGGCCGCTTTTTTGTCTTTAATCATCAATATACTCATTTCATAGAGCAAATAGAGCGGGATGGCGACAACACTGAGTGTGAAAGGGTCGCCGGTAGGAGTGATTACAGCTGCGGCAATTACAATTACAACGATGGCATGCCTCCTGTATTTCCGAAGGAACGATTTGTTGACCAACCCTAACAGAGAGAGTAACCATGTCAATAGCGGAAGTTCAAAAGCCAATCCCATACATAATACCAACATCATAAAGTTGTCAATATAGGAATTCAGAGAAATCTGGTTTTCGATTTCAGCACTGAGTTGGTAAGTGGATAAGAAGCGTAGAGTGAGAGGATAGACCATGAAGTAGCCCAGCAGGACTCCGATAAAGAACATAACCGTACCGATGGTAAGTGCTTTTTGCACTCCTTTTCGTTCGTTGGGATATAAAGCGGGACTGATAAAACGCCAGATTTCAAAGAACAGATAGGGCATAGCAGTGACCACCGACATCCAGAAAGCTGTGGACATATGGATAAAGAAGGGGGCAGCCAGGTTGATATTGACCAATTTGACTTTAAAGTCTTGGGTAAAGAATTCGTCTGTCAGATTGAATGTACGCCCTATTTCGCGGAGAAGGTCATAAAAGATAAAATTGTTATGGCAGGGTGCCAGAATCACAGAGTCGAACAGATAAGGCATGGCTATGAAGTATCCCACAGCCAGTACAAACCAAACGGCAATCATCCGAAAAAGTACCCGGCGCAGTTCGTCCAGGTGGTCCCAAAAAGTCAGCTCTTTGTTTTCTGCCATTATGCAAAGATAAAGATGGAGAGAGCAAAAGAATTATTTATCTTTCTTCTCCGTATCTGAAGGTTCGTCTATTTCGTTCTTATCTTTGTTTATCTCTTCTTTGGCTTCATTTACGCCTTCTTTAAAACTTTTCACTCCTTTGCCGAGACCTCGCATCAGTTCGGGAATTTTTTTTCCGCCAAAGAGCAGGAGAATAACCAGCAAAATGATAATCCATTCGGAGCCGCTGGGCATAAATCCCAATAATAACAGGTTTGTCATAACATCATTGTATTAGTTTGTGCAAAGATAGATTTTTTTGAATGAAAATAGAAGGAGCGGAATCATAAAAGCGAAAACGGAAGCGATAAAAACGAAAAGAGGGGCTATGTCAAAACTTGCCATAAGGACACATAGTAGCGCAGAATAAATTTTAAATCATAGATTATCAATATGAATATTCTGTGCTACTCTGTATCCCCTGTGGTGGAAAGACTTTCAATGCGCCCCCTGATAGTTTATCCCTTTTTAATTACCGGATTCCGGGGACTTGTGGTGTCCAGAGGAATCCGTGGAAGAGTTTAATCCTGATAATATACCCTCTTTACCCGGGTTGAGATACCTGTCAGTACCTCGTAAGGAATGGTGTCAAGGGTATCCGAAAGAACGGTAATGGGCAGTTCGTCACCGAAAATCACGGCTTGGTCACCTTCTCTGCAATCGATATCCGTCACATCTATCATACATACATCCATACAGATATTACCCACATATGGAGCTTTTTTACCATTGACGAGGCAATAACCGTGCCCGCATCCCAGATGGCGGTTCAGACCGTCAGCATATCCGATGGGGATTGCAGCGATGCGCGAAGGACGAACCAGATGTCCTTTGCGACTATATCCTACCGTATCTTCCTCCGCTACATCACGTATCTGGAGAATGGTTGTTTTCAGTGTACTTACGTTGTTGATGACTGAATTGTCAATGGGGCTGATACCATACAATCCGATGCCCAGCCGCACCATATCAAATTGTGCTCCGGGAAAACGTTCGATACCGGCCGTATTGCAGATATGGCGCAGTATCTTATGTGGAAATGCTTCTTGCAGCTCAGTCGACATATGTTCGTATCGTTCGATTTGCTGACGGGTGAATGCGTCGAATTGGGGCGAATCGCTTCCCACGAAATGTGAGAAGACCGAACGGGGTATCACGGCATTCTGATTCTTCAGCCGGCGAATCAGTTGCGGGATATCTTTTTCTTCGAATCCGAGCCGGTGCATGCCCGTATCCAGTTTTACGTGGATCGGGAAGTTGGTGATGCCTTCTTTTTCTGCAGCTTTAATCAGTGCGTCGAGCAGGTGGAAGTTATATACTTCCGGTTCCAGTTTATAGTCGAACATGGTTTTGAACGCTGTCAGTTCCGGGTCCATGATAATGATGGAAGCTGTGATACCGGCTTTGCGGAGATCGGAACCTTCGTCAGCTACTGCTACTGCCAGATAGTCGGCGTGATGTTCCTGAAGGGTTTTGGCTATTTCGTATGAACCGGCTCCATATGCCGATGCTTTCACCATGCATACCATTTTGGTTTCCGGTTTGAGCATCGAACGATAATGATTCAGATTGGCTACCATTGCACCCAGATTGACTTCCAGGATGGTTTCGTGCACTTTCAGTTCCAGTTCCTCCGATACGAGGTCGAAACTGAAGTTGCGGGAACCCTTTATCAGGATGATTTCATTTTTGAGTTTCTTTATGACATCTGATGCTAAAAGTGCCTTTGTGTCGGGAAAGAAATATTTCTCTATATCAAACTTCGATGCACACGAGGAGATTTCAGCTCCTACGCCGATAATCTTCTCGATGCCCCGGCTATGAACCAGTTGTGCTACTTTGCGATAGAGCGTTGTTGTGCTTTGCCCGGTCTCCAGAATGTCTGAGAGAATTAGAGTACGTTTCAAACCTTTTGATTGTGAACGGCGGTAAAGGAAGTCGAGAGCAATATCCAGTGAAGCAAGATCTGAGTTGTAGCTGTCATTAATCAGGATGCAGTTGTTCTTGCCGTCTTTTACTTCCAAGCGCATGGCTACGGGTTCAAGACGTGCCATACGTTCGGTGATTTGGTCGGCAGGTACCATCAGGTACAGGCATGCGGCCAGACAATTCAGGGAGTTCTCTATGGAAGCATCATCGATAAAGGGGATGCAGAATGTATTGTCCATCTCCAGATAGCGATAGGAGATGACGGTATGGTCTTCTCTCTTCTCCACCCTGCTGATGTAGAGCGGACGCTCGATGTCCTTCATGCTCCATGCGATTTCACGGGCGGTCAGCATCGACTTTCCGACACAATTGCTTATCATTTCGTTGTCACCATTGTAAATGACGACGTCACAGTCTTTAAACAAACTCAGTTTCTCCATGCACTTCTCCTGCAATGAAAAGAAATTTTCCTGGTGTGCCCCGCCAATGTTAGTCAGGATACCGATAGTCGGTTTGATCATATTCTGTAATGGACGCATCTCTCCCATTTCCGAAATACCGGCTTCAAAGATACCTAATTCGGACTCTTCGTTCATCTGCCAGACGGACAGCGGTACGCCGATCTGTGAATTGTAGCTGCGTGGCGAGCGTACGATTACCCGGTCGGGACTGAGCAGTTGGTGCAGCCATTCTTTGACGATGGTTTTTCCATTGCTGCCCGTGATGCCGATTACAGGTATTTGGAAAGAGCCGCGATGTTGTTCGGACAGTTTCTGAAGTGCCTTTAAAGTATTGGGGACAATAAGGAAATTGCATTCCTGAGCCATTGTCACTTTCAGCTGTTCACTATCCATGGTGAGCCCTTTGAAATCCTCGCTTGTTACTACAAAGTTGCGGACTCCCCGTTCATAGAGATCAGGGATATAGCGTGCACCGTTATTCCTTTTGGTAGGAATGGCAAAAAAGAGGGTCTCTTCCGGAAAGCATAACGAACGGCTGTCTGTCAGTAGCCAGTCGATGGTAGCAGGCTTGTTTCCCAGACGCCGTGCACCTGTTTTTTCAACGATTGATTCAATTGTATATGACATAATAATAAAGCATTGGCATATTTGCACATTTATCGAAGCGCCAGTCGGCACATGTTTGTTTCTTTTTCGAAATCTAAGTACGGGTATTTTCCGTTAAGTCGTTCTATTTTTAACACAATTTGTCCTAAAAATCTTTTATACTCTTCTGA
>ENA-UEQB01002083-UEQB01002083.1-human-gut-metagenome-genome-assembly--contig:-NODE-2083-length-15316-cov-4.728460_pt1 | contig 15316 bp, 9 predicted proteins | sample MGYA00242901_ERZ507918 | MGnify/ENA primary metagenome ERZ507918 (study PRJEB26167, sample SAMN06115405) | human gut metagenome | host: Homo sapiens | place: China:Sichuan | collected 2016-04-06... | reverse complement strand
AAGACTTGATTTAACACAGCGTTAAATTAAACGATTGACAGACATATCAAATACCAACGAGAGAGCCTTCAATGGAAAATTATCAACAATTTAAAAACTGGTATGAATTGTTTTGAGGATTTAAATATGAAAGTCATGCAGCAGAACTGAGAAAGAAAAATATCTGATCTGGCATTTACTTCCGTCCTTAGTTGGATTAAATACTTTACCGGCAAGTATGGCAAGAAAATGACAAAGATCAGCCAATGAAAGCCGTCAAGCAAAATATGCGATTGCTGCGATCATAGAGCCAAAGAACTGCCGCTCAATATCCAGTCATGGATGCGCCTGCAGTGTGGTACTGCCCGTGACCGGATATATTAATGCGGCAAAGAATATTTAAAGAGTATCGGGATTCACCCTAGAGGAAGGTAGTGTAAATCCTGCATTAACAGTTTAGCCTCATGGATTCCCGACTCTCACCAGCTTTAGCCGTGAGAGTGTGTTAAATATAGCACTTGCTTATCCATGTACTCCAAGACACTGAATACATCTACATCTTTCAGAACCACCCGTTTGTCTCTATCAAGCAAATAAATGGAAGGAAATGAACGAATACTGTACAAATCCTTACGAGTAATCTCTCCTCTGTCATATCCGTTGATCCATTGCTTTGGAAGATTAAGGACATACTGTTCCCATTGTTCCTCCGTTCCTTCCATAGCCACCGTTAACAAGACCAAGGTGGGATACGAGCCATTTTTTCGCTCAAGCAACTGTTTGACAAGCTCTGAAGAAGCAAGCTCGTCTTTTACATGCCGGCAGTTATCACACTCCGGATCATAAAAGAGCACCAGCACATATTCAGCTGCCAAATGGTTCAGTTGCCGCACTCCTCCCTGTGTAAGAAAAGAAAAGTCAGCAGCCACGGTACCTACACTATTCTTACGAATCATGCGCAGCTTATATGTAGGAGTACTTTTCTCCAATTCGGAATATTTGTCCGAACTGACAATTCTCTCTAAAAACATTGCAAACATCCCCTCACTGTAAATAGGCGAATTGGGATTGTCCAAATAATTCTCCAGCTTATCCATAAACCAATAATACCCTCTCTTGTCCGCGTTCATTCGATCGATCAGACGATCCAACGCTTTTATAGCAGAGTCCTCACCGACCTGTTTCAACAGATAGAGGAAATTAACCAATCCCTGCTCCGTATACTCCGGAATGGAAATTCTCGTAGAATCAGTGAAATCATACAAATCCCAGTAATGAATCAACAAATAATCCAACCGAGCTTCCGCATCTGTAATGAGCACCGGAATTTCCGGCAAGGGGAAAGAAGATACATCTATGGAATCTTCCACAAGTTCATACTCCCCACTGCCAGATACCTTATCTATCTCTTTTCCCCCAGAACAGGCAACCATAATTAACAGCATACTACAAGCCATGTATACCCATAAAACCTCAATTCTATATTTCATAATTGAACGTGTTAAATCCCCCCCTCAAACAATCGATATTTTAGCATCAATGCGGAAAGCTCAGGATCAAGATTCGCCCTAAAACGTAACTGCGGCTCTATTTCCACAGCCTGCAACAGGTCATCCACAGCTTCGCGTTCTTTTCCCAAACGCACCTTGACAATGGCACGTAAATAAAAAACAGACTCTGTCTCATGCACTTTACCCAAGATACGCAAAGCGGCTTCATCATATCCCAACGACATATATGCCACCGCCGTATTTACATCCTCATAAGGGCGCAGACGCTCTAAAGCATCCGCATATCGTCTCTGTTTCAGCAGATTCAAACCGTTAGCATAAACTGTATCAACCTCGTTTGTCAACACCTGTTCTTCCAACATTCCTTTGCGCCTCAAAAAGAACCGGAACACCACCCGGCGCAGCTGTGGATAAAGTTCATTCCGCATATACCTATAGTCTGTGGGGTAACGCGCGGCAATCCGCTTTTCCGCCACATCGGAATTATGGACCTCCTCCATCAAAACAAGGATTCCCGCACGATGCGCTATCCTCTCATCTGTACTCACCAACCTCTTCAGATATCTCCAATCTTCACCCTCTGCCCTTACCCTAATCAGCTCCGAAATACCTTTCTGCTGTAATTCCTTTGCCTGTATAGACATCACACGTCCGCTGTCATCCATCATATACTCCATTGTTCCGTAGTTCAGCGAATCATTCAAATGTTTCAGATAACTGGCCACCACATCCCTCACCGAATTCGCCCGCTTGAATGACAAATCCATGTTCATGCTGTAGCTTCCTTCCGGTGAAGAATTGGCAGAGAGAAAGAGGCTATCCAAACCATAAACCGTATCAGTCATGACCTCATACATCATACTCCGTATTTTCGCCAACTCTCTACAATTATCAGAAATGGTATCCTCTATATTCCATTTCCCCACGCGGAAATGAAGTTGTGCAGAAAACTCCACTTCCATATCACGCTTTATAACACGTTGTACATAACGTGTGGTATCTACGATGAAATATGTCATTGAACTCACAAAATAAGTCAGCGTATCGGTAGGCGGCAGCAAAAAACGGTTCCTGCTCCAATCATCTACACTTCCCTCCACCGTCAGGTACATACGGCTCGAATTCTCATCAGTCCGTACCTGCTCACGATATAAATAATACACCGTATCGCTGGCTTCAACAATTTCATTCAGGCGCATACGATGCCCATAAGGAAAAGGTACATACCGTCTGAATTTCTCGTAACAGCCAGCTTTCAGCCTCTCATTACGTGCCACCTTGGAAGCACTGATAAAGCGACGTACCACATCAGCTGAATCCACTTCAGCCATACGTGCAGATATTCTCTCCTGCTTTCTAGTATAACATTTCTCCAACAACGAATCACCCGTATCTCTAAACATCCAGTATTGAGGAAGACGGGACAATACGTCATAACGGCGGAGTTTCCATTGTCTTGATTCCTCTTCTATTTTCTTCCGCCACGCTAGTATATCCTTTGCAGGTACCGGTTTCAAAGTGTCCGGCTGTTGCCGGTTCATATTATAAGCAGGTAACGATTTCAGCCAATTTCTATACATACCCAATATGAATCCACCCCACCTTGTATTGTCATTCCTCTCTTTGAGGATACGGGTATCCAACCAGCTTCTGTTCCTTTCCTTCCGTTCATTAAAAAACAGAATTCGGTCATACAGTTTCCTATTAACTACCTTTATCGTATCACTACTCCACTCTGAGACAAACTGCAAAGCCGTCAGATTACTTCCATACCTGACAAATTTTCTGATATCAGCCAATTTCATTTCCGATATCCGTACTCGAGAATTAAAGAAAGACATACGATCATACAGCGGATTGGGGTTCTGTTTTTTCTTTTCCCATTCATTCCATTTACGATATAGTTTCTTCTTCTCAAAGTTCAACCGTTCCATGTAGTGCATAAAGCCCCTTCTGTTGCCAAAGGCCTCTAACGAGTCAGCATTATCTGGCACAATATGCGACAGGTAGTTTTTATAGCGCGCATATCCCCTTTCCTGTCTCTTCTGGAAATAGGCCCCCATATAACGCAACATATCCAAGGAGTCTTTTTCCGCCCCTCTCAACAACACTGGATAAACATCGAGCATTCTTTTATTATGTTGTAGCTCCTTAGGTATACCCAGCACAAATTCGATGCTAATTTTTCCATTACGCTCAACCACATTACGCCACTGTGTAGCACTAACCTGAACCTCAGGTAAGATCAGTGAAGTTATATTCTGCCTACCTACCGTATCCAACTCCACACCTACCTCCATACCGTTTTTTATAAGTAATGACTTGTCCGAAACATTTTGCGTACGTTCTTGTTCTTCTATCGTATCTTCCAAGGTCGAAACAGAAGACACTACCAAGGGGGAAATGGGAGGAAGTCCCACACTCACACGCGGCGACTGCCTTTTCAGATCTCTCATTCCAGAACAGGCCACAAACACACACATGCCCAAAAGCAATATGGGAATTGTTCTTTTATATATCATTCCGTAACCTTCACTTAAAATAAATACACTAAATTAACTGCCACCTGTGGGATAAGAAAGGCACGGGTCTCCTTGCCATAACGTGCACCGCAACGCTGACAATCATATTTCATATGGCGTCCCCACAGCATACCGGCCCCACCTTCTAATTCCAAATTCCAGCGACGCCCCAGCAAGAACGCATAGCCATAGGTGGCACCGCCTCCCAATCCACTTCCATCATAACGATGACCGTTCCATGTAAAATTATAACGTGATCCAGAAAGATAACTTCTTACAAAAGGACCAATATAACTCTGCGTGAACCAATAACGCACGGCAGGCGTAAAGGTCAGGTTCTTGATTTTATGATTGTTTCTGAACGTCCAAGGATTATACTCCATACCCACTTGAACACTCCAATGGAGATTCACAGTGATGGAAGCTTCTGCATTGAAACTGCCCACAGCCAACTTCGCGAAGTTGGTCTGGACTGAATAGAACTGCGCACGCAGTGGCAACATACAAAACCAAAAGAAGAAGAACAGCAACAAGCAATATCTCGATTTCTTTTTATTCAACTTTATTTTCATATTTCCATTCATCTATATCTACAGTTTTGATATTTCAAAGGTTAGTGCCAGTAACAGAACGATAGCAAACAGCATAAGATATTCGAGTCGCTGCCATACCACTAACATTTGATGAATATTTCCACGAGAAATTTTTATTTCCACCACCGGTAGAACTTTCATCCCAATAAAAATAATTAGTAGGTATAGCATTGGAAGACGGAGAATAACTCAAATATCCCACATTCTTATCACCAAAAAAGAATAACCCTTCCGAAATAATCTTCTTAATTTGTATATCTCCTGCCAATTTAAAACATCCTTCTCACAACTTTTCGATGTCATAATTTGATCAATCGGCACTTTTATTTCATAAAAATCAAATCCAAGTCTATTATGCCCTATCTCAGAATCAAGCCGAATATCCCCCCCAATATATTTCACACAACGTACCGCATATTTCACACCACTAGTAGCTTCTTCAAGTGACAAATTATTCAGAGTAGGTATATCCTTTCTAACTACCTTAACAATCTTACGCAAAGTAGCCGAATTTGTAGAGTAGTCTTCAAATTTTTGATTATTGATCCAAAATGCCATAACTGCTCCCTCACCTGTCTGTGACTGAATACCCAAAGCGTTTTGAACACCAGTCCATGGAAACAGTGCTTGCTCTGTAACATTTTCATCCACTAAGTAACAAAATTTCTGAGATAACTTCAGTTGCCCCCCCTTATATTTAGGGTCGAGCAATGTTTGAAGATCACCTTCTGTGGGAAGATGCCAACCTGACGGACAGGGATTTATACCAACCTCGTGATTATAAAAATATCGGGTACCACTCCCATAAGAATCCGTAGCCCCCACATTATAAGGAGCCACCACCATATAACTTCCAAGCCTGATGGCAGCAACAGGCAAGCGACTTATCTTCACAGGAATAGTAAAGAGCGTTTCCCATTGGTCCGATTCCGAGACACGGTACTGAATTTCTAATTTGCATGTTCCATATCCTACAATATTAACAGTAATCTTTCCAGGCGTTGTGTTTTGTATATATACCACAGAAGAAGAAAATTCCCGTTCTATTGGACTTTCCTCTTTTTTGACTACCTGTACACAGTTGTTCATGGCATTAATCTCATTATCAGTCATTATTGTTCCATCTACATTATACCATTTCAAATTAACTACCACACCCGTAAATTCATCTTTATCCATATCAGATATAGTTCCAGAACCCTGACTTTTCTTAACATACAGATCTTCGAATGCCTTTTCTATACAATATACGTTAGATGCCACTTTTTTAGCATCAGAAGTGAAAACAAAAGCACCAGTCTTATCATCGTCCCACAAGGGATTACTACTTACCAACAGTCCATTACTCGAACCGTTCAGCGCATCTTCAACCGATCCGGAACCAGCGGAGTTCACCTTCTCAATAGTGTACTCGTAATAGGTATTTCGATAAATACGCTGTGATGTGTAGCCATCACTCTCGTTGTTCACATTCAGATTTAACCGGTAATAATAAGTTTTTTTATCAGTAGAAGAATTAAGTTCCAATGCCACAATAGCACAAAGGGTATTAGTAGAATTATTTCCTGCATCGTTAGTATAGTTTTCAAACGCATAGCTTACCAATCCATTTACCGGATTGTTGACAGACTCCGATCCGTCAGCAGCCAGACTGCGCACATACCCCACCGTATCAGGTGATATGGCAGCCGGAATATTTCCGTTTAAGTCAATGGCATAGGTCCTCTGACGATTGTTGGCCAATGAGAAACTCTTGAGTGTAAAATTGGCATTATTTCCTGCTTTAATAACTATCTTAGCCACAGTGCGACGCAACCACACCTTCACTGTTTTAGTTTTTGCGCTATATTCGCCTTGCGCACTCATTAGAAAGTTCCCCCCCCGCGAGAAATTTGTATAATCATATGTCAACAAGGTTTTAGCCTGACGCAAAGTAGTTGTTTCGCCTGTCAGCTTTTCAGTCAACTTAGTTATATCGTCTGCCATGTTTCCCTTCCAGTTAGCCAACACTAGCACATCATAATCATGCCCCTCGGAAATGCCGCTTCCAGTAGAAAAATCTATCGGCTGACGAAAATAGGAATTCTCAGCATCATTGTCAGCATGTTTTTTTACCTCCACACAGCCTACATAGGTTCCAGTCTCTTGCTCATTCTTATTAAAAAACAACAATGCCATACTCGCAATCTTCGTCTCGTCGTCTGTCGCCACATAATCATTGTCTGAAGCAGAAGTTCTCTCCCTTCCCTGTAATATACGTGGCGTTTCGACTGCATATTGCAACACGGGAATGTTCGAAACCCCTTCTTCCTCCAGCATGACGACCTCATTAGTGCAGGCACTCAGACCTACACAGATATATAGTAAAAAACGGAATTTCTTTTTCATTTCAACTATTCTTTTGTTTTGCCTAAAAAATCATTCATATAACTTAACACAACCGTCCGGCATCATGCGGACAACCCTGTCATTTGGTCCACTTAGCAGTTCCCTTCACACAGCGCACATTCCCCCAATGCGTTTGATTCGCCGCCTGCAAAATCCTCATTTCTCCACTTTGAAGTCTTTGGGTAATCTGCCAACCGGATCCTGTATTCTCGGACACACTGATATTCGGAACCTCCTGTCCCTTCCCGCTGAACAGTGCCGAATTGTCAGTCAGATATTTCCCCATGGGGACGTAAATATCTTTCTGCCCGAATACTGGAAAGAAGCAGATACTGCCAGCAGTGGGAAGATAAACCACCTGAACGTTCGCATGACCACCCACACTCATGTAAGTTGAACGCAGGCGAGGGAGTATCTTGAAAGCGAACTCCTTACCAGTTACCATACGCCAATCAGACCCTATATGTGTACTACACTGTTGTAACACGGTTTCTGACGACCATGGCCTCATACTAGTACTTAACGGGACAGGGTTATCCTCTTTACCTGCAAAACCAATTTGGGCACGACCTTTATCTCCCCATTTTTCGGAGGAAGATATCACTTCCTTCCAATCGCCCACTTTAACACCAGAGGCTGTCACACCATAGAAATTAAAATGCGGCGATTCTGTATTCCGTCCACTTACCGTAAGTCCATCAATCTCTACATCGCCCGAAGCAGACGGAGCGGAAAGCTGGGTCACGATTATAGTCTGTTTACGGGTCGAACCATCGCTCATGTTCAAAGAAAGCGTAAAAGAAGCCTTACGACCTGAGGAAATCAATATACCGCCTTCGTTCAAAGAAAAGTTAGGTTGTGCGGTCAATATCAGCGAATTGTTGGCATCGTGTCTCTCTACTGACAGCCAAGAGGGCAGATTGGCTACATCCTCCCCTAGTGTCCATTGTACGATAAAGCCCGTGGATGAAATGAATACCTCATGTGCCACACTTCCATCTCTCAATGAACTTTGCAAAATATTTACTGGACTTTGATCAGCATAGTCCAATGTAATCCGAGTTTCGGAGATACAGGCCTCGTTCCCCTGTCCATCAGTGAAGAAAGTACCTTTCACCCCCCCACTGCTCCAACCATTCACCGTATAATCTATCTCTCCATGTTCTGATTGTGACTCAAAAAAGTTGATATAAACCCACTGATTGGGCTCAAACTTATAACCACTTCCGTTTACATACATCTTATAAGTGTCAGTAGTTACAACTGTTTCACTCTCCAATACAGCATTCAGCGACTTACCGGCACCACCGATATCACCTTTTCTCACAGTCAAGTTACTTTTAGGCAACACTTTCTTGCAATCCAAACTAACATTGATAGGTTTCCAAGCTTCATTGTCATGCGGAAGCATATAAAACTGTACTTGTGTTTTGTTTTCTGAGTCACCCCAAGAAATAGCCTTAGCTTCAGTGAAGCACGACTGTTCGACAGTACTCTGCCCACCGAATAAATAGATGCGCTTGGGTATATTGGTTACCGATACCCCACTCACCTCCATCCAATCGGGAAGTTGCTCCCAATTGATAGTGACCGACACCATCTTCCGATTAAGTAAACACGAGGCCTCTCCCGTGGCACGCTGGTATTCGAACTCACCCGTATAAAGCAGGAGGGGATTGGATGAAGCATCTGCAAAAAACGGATAATCTACGGTAGGATTTCCAGTCAAACCAGAAGAATAAAGATTTTTTCTCACATAGTCTTCCGTCTGCCCCAACAAAATTTGCCCCAAAGCATCGCCGGAGGTATTCTTGTCCATATAAGTGCGATAGTTCACTATCACTTTCACGTTATATCTTGTGTTGCCTCCTAACTGCAATCCGTTGGTAAGCAATGGAAGCTCTTTCTTAGAAAGATTCAGTCCTGTACGGTTATCAGCAAAACTGTAAGCCACACACTTTTTCGTATTTTGGTCAAAAAACAAATAAAAAAGAGAAGTTACCTCTCCCTCATCGTCTAAAGGCAAAAGCGAACGACTTCTAGGTACTACCTTCTCAAGAACAGACACATGCAGTACCTCTTCACCAGGTAGAATGCCAATCTCGGCATTCTGCGAATTATCCCAACTGCCTTGTAGTTCTTCTTCCACACATGATGTAGCAAATAACAAGCAACAAAATAATCCTATTTTAATCAGTGTATGTTTCATTTCATTTTTATATTATTTAATTACAACTTTTGCAGTACGCACGCATCGGATAAATCCCAAATAATTTTTATTTGATGTTCCCGCATAAGCAATGGTTACCAAAGTTTGCTTGTCAAAAGAAGAAAACAAATCAGTCCCACTGCCAAACAAGATATCACCATCTAACTGTTGATACTGCAACTTAACAGTAGAAGGAAAGTTTCCATCCGGATTAGAGGTGTAATATCCGACAGTCATTCCCCCAGCTGATAAATCTTTCGATGGATAAGCAGAAGCAGATAAAAAAGTGACAGTCTTTCCATCTGTAAAACTATAAAGGTAATGGGTCTGGCTACCATCATCCGTACCAGTTGTCCTTTTTTCTACCCGAATGTGACGGATCAGTTCCGCAAACTCTTGCAATGTAGGAAGGCGCCAACCTTTTCCACCGCCATCCATACCAGCACACAATTCTTCGGCCGCCTGTATATTGTTTCCTGTCTTTAACACTGCATTATCATCTCCTGCGTTTATATAATCTCCAATATATTTCCTTTCATCAGCTTTAGATATATATTCCCAACTACTGAAGCCATTGTCATTCATAGTCAGCATCACAAGATTTTGCCCACTCCTATTTGCTCCCAAACCAACGTATTTCGGATTTACATTTTGGGAAATGCCATAATTCATCGGCGCCCATTCTAGGTTACCAACACGGGTGGGATTAGTCCAACTCGCTACAGCAGCTCTGCCATCCTGTTTCACCGTGATTTCTTGAACACGGTTACTTTCTCCTCTCACGCGATAAACTAGTTTATATTCCCGAGGAGTTTGGCTCCAATTAGGGATCGCTTCTATCTTCATGCTCTTCAAAGAGGGGGAAACATTCACAGTCAGAATACCATTCGAGTTATCATCGATTTTATCCAATACGTCCGACTTCAAACGGCTCAAATACCCAGTGTTCACCGGCTCGCCCAATGCATTTAGACTAATGAAGTTCTTATTCACACGAAAACCCTGTACACAACGGATATGCGCCTTGTCTAAACTGCTCGGATTGGAGTTGATGCTTGGAAGCACTTTACCATTGTTCAGTGTAAGTGTCAGAATTTTTTTGGTTTCATTACCAACTTCATCACGGTCTATCAACCAAATAGAAGATGATACATTGTTCATATCCGATATCCGAACAATGGGAATCTGCGGCGTGCTTACCTCGTTGAGCAAACCTTGCTTGTAAAGCATAAGGGTGGCTTTCCCGTTACTATCTCCATCGGATAAGGAGTAGTATTGAATAATTTTCGTATCAAGCAGTTTCAAAAGTTCCTCCACATCCTTTGAAGCCGGGATGAACCATCCGGTCGGACAGCTGATGTGCGACACATTGTCTTTGGTGAAATCCTGTCCTTCGAAGTTTTCCACGCTGTTGTTTGAAGCCCCCACATTACGATCACGCCAAGTGAGGTTATATTCACTCAAAATAAGGTCTTGGGTAGAGAAAGCGAACTGACTCACATTGATGATATGCTCCTTAGAAGTCATACTTTCGACTGGCGATTTAGAAATTACTTTAATCTTAAAAAATAGTTTACGAGGTGATCCTGTAGGATTGGTTTTAGCTTGCAGAGTTATTGCAGTTCCATCCGGATTCGTCAAACTCATCCAGTCGGGTTCCTGACCCTGCAACGGCTTGCCTGTTTCATCCACCCACTCCACATTGCTGGTACCCTGTTTCATCACCACAGAAACCGTCAGATCGGGATTCAGCAAAGTAAGCTTCTGTTCTCCTCCTGGTGCCGAGAAAGTAAAGCTAGTAGCTGATACCTGTACCTCTCCGTCCACACTGCCATTCTCTTTGGAACCCAATTCCCAATCGGAAAGGCTGACATCCCGTTGGCGAAGTTCCACATTCAACTGTAAACGCTTGGCACGCAGATAAAGCTTCGTGTCCACATCCTGACTCCATGCTTGCAAGGTAGAAACTTTCAAGTAATGCGTATTTCTCTCCCCCTCGATCTTTGTCAGTTTAGTCACTGACAGTGCATCACTACCCAAATTCACTGACTTATTTTCATCCTTTATATAGCCTTGATCTTCCACTGCACTGATTTCAATATCACTCCAGGCGATATCACCAGAAAACTCCACTGGTAAGTTATAGCTTACACCCTGTTCGCGCGGCATAGTTAATTCCATACGTTCCAGCGAGATAAAGGACTGACCGTCAAAGGTTGTATTCGAATTCACCAAGTTATATGCACTCAGTTCTACAGTCATGTTGACACCTCGACTGTTTAAAGCCTCTTCCGGGGTGCGGAAACCTGGACCTTTTACCGCCGTAATATTGAAACGATACAAACTAGAACGCAAGATATCGCATGTTGTCTGGCTATTACCCGTACCCTTTACAAAGTCCAACCGATAATAAGAAGTGTCACGAACAGCACTCGTATTAGCATAATCGTAGATTCCTCCTACAATGACACAAGGATATTCCATCCATTGCTCTGGTTTCATCGAAGCACCGGCTTTCTGCTCCGGCGCATAAAGAAGAGACTCTACGGACTGGGAAGTCTCATTTACCACGGCTTCAACCCAATCGATACGCCCACTTGCGTCTGTAGGCAAAGAAGGAGCATGAATCGTATAAGGGTTTTCTGAAGAAGACGCATATTTACTTTCTTCTATTGTGTAATTACCTGTCGAAGGAGCCAAACGATACCTATTCATTGTCCTGGCCAGAAGTACTTTAGTCAGCTTGAATGACTGTCCACCATTTCCACCATTCAACAACCCTTGAAAGTCCGGATTCCCCAGATTATTCGGATCTTTAGCATTCACTCCCACATCCACACGAGCCAGGGAACGCAACAACTTGAATGTACCCAAATTCACATTTCCAGCCTTGAGATCATCCACATCAAAGGTAATCTTGTTACATTGTGCCCACATCGGAATTGTCTTATTACCATCTTTCCCCCAGCCCTTCTCCGACACACTCCCTTCCAGAGCCTCTATAGTTTCATCAATGGTATAACCATAGGGATAACCCGTTGTTCCTGTATTGCGATGCAGTAACTTATCATCAGGTTGTGAACCCAATACAGAGGTAGCATTCGCACATAACATAATGGTAAGTTCATCGCCACTGAGGGAAACTGGAAGACGAAGATAAAACTGATTGCCGTTATCCGCTTTTGCCTTGACAGGTCGCCAACAATCATAACGCACTTCACCATCATGATAACCCTGCTCACCCTGCTCTGACTTTCGGAAAATAAGCGCTACTAAATCATCCTTGAATACTGCATCGGATGAAGGATCTCCGGATGTTCCGGTAGCAGGAGAAGCCGCATCACGCAGATTGAAGGTCAGCATCACATCCTCTCCCGTATCTGTTCCAGGCGTATAGCTATCATCAGCATAGTTATCCGTACAGGCAGCTGTGAATGCCAACAGCAAGCCCATCGCATACATCAACATTTGTATTTTAAATCGACTGAATTTATTCATTGTTGTCATTATGCTAATTGTTATATCTTATCAATTTCTATTCTCTGGTTTTACTAATTACTCCATGACTACTCCACTGGCTGTACAGACTCTGACAATATCCAATCATTCACTGCAATGGTAACTACCGCACCCTTGAAATGAATATCAAGCTTGAAAGAATGATTCTTGCTAAAATCTATCTTCGGACTAGCAAGTAGTAGGTTTATCAGATTACGATCAAACAAAGCGCTCCGCACTCCGTTTCTCTCGGCCGTTATCACAATGCGCGACTGCATCTCATTCTCCAATTTGAAGAAACGGAACAGGCAGGATATGCCAGCACCAAAGTCTGGATTGGTATGTGGCTCATATACCGGAGTATAATGCAGCAAAGGGGATGTCTCTACGATGGAGTTGTCAAACTTATAGTCAGCATTACGCAGATCTACCGTAGATGCTAAGCTAGAAGCGTCATAACCATCCGGAATGCCATATACATTCAACTCCAAACGGTTAACATTATTCTCTAGACTGATCTCATATTCATTGAAAATACCCAATTTCATTTCAAGATTCCCCAACGCCCCATACAGCAGTTCGTTAGAAGCGAATGGAACTGTATTATTTTTTTCGCGATGTACGGAAAGTATCGCATCAGCATCCACCGTCACACCACTCTCAAAAGGGGAAACCGTATAAAATGCCTGGTCATTCTCCGTATTGTCAGCCCATACCACACACCGATATTCTCCTGGAGGCACATAGAACAATACAGAATAATTGTCACTAGCCAACTGGACAGGAATTTTCTCAGAATGGGACATATAAAACGTGCCGTCAGCACGAAATAAATAAAAATTGAGTCGTCTGATTCTTTCAGCATAAGTTGTGACATCGCCCTCTTCAGGCACATAACGTACATTTATCCGCAAACCGCCATCATAATGACATTCACTTACGTCATCACTAATACAACTCTGCTGCAACAAGCCCATTACCACCATACAGAATATGGAAAGAAAGTAGGTTCGTCTTTTAACACACATAAAAATACTTATTTCATATTGAAAAGTAAAAGCCGCCAGCCGTTCTTCATCGTTAAAATGAAGCCAGTCTAACGGCTTTCCAAAACATACGCCCGTTCATTGCAATTTTACCAAGAACTATCTGACTGATCAGGAATGAACGGGCAGAAGGAAGGATCGGTTATTGTTATAACCGAATTTACTCGATTGTCTGATCACTATTCACCACAGTCCATGGAGCAGCAGTTACAGTCACAACCAATGTGTTATCCTGAGTTTTGCTTTCATCAGTTGCTTCATCAATAGAACCACTACCAATACCTTTAATCTGAGAATTGATGATGTAGTGCATATTTCTATCTGTCAAGAAATCTTGAATTCCAGATGAAACGCGGGCTTTATAATATCTAACAACCTCATCTGTTACATTGCCCACACCTGATACACCGTTATCCACCAACTCTTGTCCACACACCTTAGCCTTCAGAATAACTACAGTACCCTTATGAGGGTTGTTGGTGAAGTTAGGCAGAGTATAGAAATCAGGAAAGATGTAATGAGTATTGTCATTATTCAGAGCATAAGCATACTTATAAGTATAGGCTGTTGTAGCTTCACTTACGCTACCCCCCTGATCATAAGCCTGATTGTTATCAACATTATCCACAGTCTGACTACCGTTTGACGGACCACCAAAGTCATCAACAAAACCACCTTCGTTGTAGCCGAAATCCAGTTCAAATCCTGAGGGAGTCACACCATCTAATTTAAACGGTGCAATTACCGGAGCTGATTTCTTTACAAACACTGCTTCTATACTCTTCAACTGTACTTTTGCTTCCTCATCTCCATCACTATCCAAAGCTTTCTTGTTAACCTTGAATGTCACCTTTGATAGTTCACGATTCAAAGTAACCGGCAACATATAAGGAGAAGCACCTTGTGCATTATTGATATCAGCTGTACCAGACATGATGAACGAACCATTTGAATCCAAGCCTCCGATATAGCTTTTAGACATTCTTTGGGCAAAACCGCGAATCTGATCTTGAAAATTCCGAGCCTTCTCGTCATCTGAACTACCTTGTACATTCACTAATTTCTCCAAAGCAGACTGCAACTCTTGTGTCGGATTTGCAAAAGCATAAACAGAAGAACCATTTTTAGGAAACTTAACAGTCTTTGAACGCTCGGTAGTTAAGACATATTCCTTATAAACATTATTAGTACCATGTTCGTCATCTGCATGACGGATGAATAACAACACCTTATTCAAATCATTCTCTTTGCCTACCGGATTAGAAGTTAGAGCACGTGTCAAACCAGAAGCCGAAGTGTTTAGTTTAATAGTAACCTCATCTATCACCTTGTTCTGATCAATAGCCGAAGCAACATCCTCTTCATTCGAGCACGCCGCAAATGCCATCACTGAAGCACACGCAAGTACTCCCAACCAACCTGCTTTTTTCATTTGTTTTTTCATTCTTACTTATCTTAAATTGTTTATAAAAAATTACTTAATAGGATTTTCCGCCTTTCATATTACGCTCTATATATTAATAGAGAGAAGGCAGAAGGGAAAAATCGGACACTCTGAACAAGAACGATA
>ENA-UEQB01002080-UEQB01002080.1-human-gut-metagenome-genome-assembly--contig:-NODE-2080-length-15330-cov-3.791910_pt1 | contig 15330 bp, 7 predicted proteins | sample MGYA00242901_ERZ507918 | MGnify/ENA primary metagenome ERZ507918 (study PRJEB26167, sample SAMN06115405) | human gut metagenome | host: Homo sapiens | place: China:Sichuan | collected 2016-04-06... | reverse complement strand
ATTCTTTTGTTTATTTTGTAAAAGTACCCTGGCTTCATTTGCAGTATTCCTGGCAATCTGTGTATGTGCCTTCAAATTTGGTGTGGAAGAGAAAATATAGCCATTAAATCGGGGAGTTTTTTTTATAAAAGATAGAATGCGATGGATATTTCTATTTAATATATCTTCATCCAGCGTCTTGTCTTTTAAGGCTGATAATAATTCATTGTAATGGTAGTAGGCATATTCAGCTGGAAAGCCTGGATTTATAAGGTCATTACCTGCCCTCATTTGAGCTACCGCATCATCGCCTGATACCCAGTCCGTCATTACTATACCTTGGTAATTCCATTCATTACGTAAAATGGTTGTAAGCAGATCTTTGTTTTCAGAGGTGTAGAAACCATTTATTCGGTTATAGGATGACATAATACTCCATGGAGATGTTTCTTTTACAATGATTTCGAATGCTTTCAAATAGAGTTCGCGGAGGGCTCTTTGGCTAATAACTTCATTTATATCTTTTCGATTGGTCTCCTGATTATTGGCTGCAAAATGTTTAACCGTGGCTCCTACTCCATTGGCTTGCACGCCCTTTACCATGGCACTACCTATATATCCAGATAAGTACGGATCTTCTGAATAGTATTCAAAGTTACGACCGCACATCGGATTTCTTTGGATATTTACTGCGGGAGCCAATAGGACATCCGAGCCATATTCTAGCACTTCGTTTCCGATAGCTAGTCCAACTTCTTTAACCAACTCCGTATTCCATGTTGCCGCCAGAGCTGTGGCAGTAGGAAAGGCTGTACAATAGTAGGTGTGGGAGTCACCGTCTCTTTGTGGAGGCATACGTAACCCGGCGGGGCCATCATCCAGAATGGCCGGTGTAATACCCAGGCGTTCGCATTGCCAGGTTGAACCAACTCCCTGTACTTTACGCCAAACATTATTGTTGTTTCCTATGACCATATAAACTTTCTCTTCCGGGCTCATAGCTGATATGACTTCATCAATGCTGTTTGTATGTAACTGTGGAGTGTTGTTTTGCCCCGATGAATGGTTACATAGGAGTATATAGGTGATAAAAACCGTTAAAAGTCTAATATTGCTCATAGATTTTTTTTAGTGGGTTTTACTATAATATTTGGGAGGATTGGTGTTGCCTTTAAGCATGTCATATATATCTTTAAGAACCTCTATACGGAGTGTTTTCCCTATTTCAGCCTTGAGCTGTATTCCTGATTTCCTTGTCCAAAACTCCAAGGTTTGTTGACTGATTTTTTCATTTAAACAGGCACTCCATTCAGGAAGATAGCCTCGTATGCCTAAATATTGAACCATTTGAAAATGTGGATTCTGAGGAGTTAAATCATTGAAATAGATGAGAGTTGCATTATTATCGAGCAATATGTCCTGTAACAGTTCGATAGATATATTTTTCATCTTACAGTTTGATTCAATAGCTATGGAAGAAGCTACACCTGCTGCTTGTCCTAAAGCCATCCAACATGGTTCCATCCGGAGTGTGGAGAATCCGATATGTGAGCCGGATACTGCAACCGGTAACAAGAGGTTATCCACTTCTTTGGGAAGTATAACTCCCCAAGGAACAGTATAAGGGGCTGATGGATAGCTTAAAAAACCATCCAAATGGATTTTGCCGTTTTCTCTCTTTCTCACAGCATGTGAGTCGAGGGCATAATGACTGGCTGTAATACTATTGGGACAGATAGGAGGCCGTTTGTCTTCCATAGGTAATGCATCCTTTGCTGTGAAAAAGTAGGAACATTCAAATCGTCTGCCTTCTCGTACATAAACTTGTCGTGGAAAGTTTGCATTATCCGTATATTCATCTTTAGCAAATTGCCAGTGTGCTACGGCTTTGCGGAATGAAAGTGGTAATGCTTTATCGTTCTGAGCAAACCATAGTAGGCCTAAAGTATAGTTTTTGAGTCTTTCTGCAAATTTATCTCGCCATTCCCAAGAAGAGGTTGCCCATCCCCAGTTCTCTTCGGGAAGGTCAGTGGAAATAAATGCCAGATGTTGGTTGTTGGCATCTGTTTTGGAATTAGGGAGAGTAACCATATTCGTTAGTTTCTTAATTCCCCAAATATCTCCGGGGATATTCGTAGAGTCTCCTTTGAGAATTCTTTGTTTATTCTCTTCTTGCATTTTTTTTGTTACAGACAGCATTTCTATTCCAGTATGTTTTCCTAAAAGGACATCTTCCACCAGAGAAAGATATTCTTCTCTATTATAATTTTCCGGCTTATGGAACGGAACTCCATTTTGCGGATTATTCGTTAGGCATAAGCGATAATTATAAGATTGAACAGCATTGTCACCTTGGAAACTACTGCCTGATCCTGTCGGACCATCCCAATATTTGTAGATTTTTCCAGCTCCAATTTCCTGAAATTCATTATAACCTTCTCTTCCAATCCTGAAAGGAATGTTTGCTGCGGCTCCGAGATCTCCTTCATAGGTTGCATCTATGAATATTTTTCCAAAATATTCTTCAGTCTCACCGGTTAATCTGTTTTTGATGGTTATTTTTTTTATTTTATTATCGACAATCTTTATATGGGCAGGATCAGAATCAAACTGGCGCATTTTTAGTACGGTAATTTTAGAGTCTTGTTCCCGAATCATTTCATTAAAAATTTTGGCAGCTACGGATGGTTCAAAATGATATCCATCGCTGCAATCAATTACTTGTCTGGAAATGGGACCAAACGTTTTCGTGTAATGCTCCTTTACTCTGTTGACAAACTCCAGAAATAAGCCGGTTGTGGCTCCACGGGTATTTATATCAGTTGCTCCTAGACCGTTAGCAGGAAGTCCTCCTATGTGTTCTGTACGTTCTAATATGACGGATGTTTTCCCGAGGCGGGCAGCTTGTACAGCTGCCATAATACCTCCGGGATTGCCTCCTACTATAACCAAATCATAAGAATTCTGGCATATAGCGGACAGAGTGACAAAAAGGAGCATAATTATTAATTTCAGTCTCATAATTCTTTTATGAATGAGTTATGTTATTCGTTAGTCTCTCGTATTCCAATCCGAACATGATGTAGATTCCAATGGCATAATCTACTCCCTCTCCGGTAGGACGCTTGTAATAGTACTCCGGATCTCCGATACAGGTTCCCAAGCATACACGAGTAGGTATTAAATAAGCTCCTTCTTGCTTCATTGCATTTTTCCTAAGACCTCGATAAGCTCTCTGAATGGTGTTTATATATGCCTCTTCATCCAAAATTCCTAATCTGACTCCTACAGACATACCGTAAGCGAACATAGCGGTACATGTGCTTTCCAAATAATTTTCAGGAATATCTGTGTGTATGGGAAGTTGTCTCCATAAACCAGTTTCTTTGTCTTGGAGAGAAATGAGAGGATTCACCATACGTTTCAATTCGTTTGCCAGAAATTGATACTCCTGGGAGCCCTTGGGGTAGATTTGTAGAAAATCGCTGATCATCATAATGATCCATCCGTTTCCTCTTCCCCAAAATTCTATACTTTTTCTTTCGGGAGTCATATTGGCCCAACCGTATTGACAACAATTATCGTCAAAATCTTCATTGTCATCATCATAACCATGTACCCATAAACCCCATTTTTCATCCTGTAACTTTTCTTTGTGGGCAAGAAACTGCTCCATCCAGATATCTAAATACTTTGTATCGTCGGTAAGTTGATACATTTCTTTAAGATATATACCAATCATGTAGACTGTATCGTCCCATAATTCAATAGTATTGGGTCTGTGTGATACCCCGCCATTTAAAGCAACCGGAATTCTTTTATAATCAATGAATATTTGGTTAGCCTTTTCCAGATATTTATCATCCTCCTTTTGCCTAGCTAGAAAAGCCATTCCTAAACCAGAAGCGACAGCGTTAGGGTGATGACCATTAGCTGTATTATAAGTAATATCCATAGCTGTACGGATATAATCTTTATATTTCTCATTGGGTTTATTGTTGTAGAGGTGAACATATCCATTTAGCATAACTGCCTCTCCCCATCCCCATTTGTATTTTTTGGCAGGCATAAATTCTTCACTACCATATCTTGCAATGGAATCTACCCACGATTGGGTTACATTTTGAGGTGAATAGTTACAGGATGTTGTTAGCACCAATATCATTATCTGTATAAAAAGAATATTTTTACTTTTCATATAAGTTTGATTTATGTATAATGTCAGTTTAAAAAAATGTTTATTCCCAAACAATCTGATTGAAACCATGTGGCAGGATGATACTGACTATTTGCTCTTTCTCATCATAGTCGAAGTTAAGTATTTCTCTGCCTATACGACTTTCAATCACATCATAGTTCTTCTTTCCGGTAAAGAATTTTCCTTTATTGATTTTTTGATCATATATTTCGTTCTCTAATTCGGGCATTTGATTATTGGAACGTAACCGGACGATCTTTTGCGGTTTTTTATGAACTTTAAAGCTAACCTTGACGGCTATAGGTAATGCTGGCTCTTTGTCTTTTTCTAACTTGGGATTGAATAAAAGTAATCTTTCATTCCATGGATCAGGATCAAGTACAAAGGATGCGCGTTGGGTGTCCAAACTTACTAATGCAGTGATTGCGGGGTCGTACAAATCAGTCCATGGCAAACTAATCAGTTGACTTTTTATCAGTTCACTTTGATTACTATTTAAAATATGACCACGCTGAATACCATAATTTACTAATTTGTTATTTTTCTTTCTGGTAAAGCTCCATAAACCATCTGTGGAAAGTACAGGGCTTTCTTCTTTGGAAATTACACAGATTTCTTCTTGGGCAGATGCAAAACGATGACCGGATTCTCCAAATTTTTCTTCCTTATAAGGGTTGGTTCCTTGGTAAGGAATGAGCATATTGAAGAAAATAGCATTTTTCTTTTTTTGAGATTCAGTCATTAAACTATAGTATTGCCATCTAGCATTCGGACCATCCCAACTGGGTTCTGGAGCAAAATTATCGCGAAAAGCGTGATAATACTCTGGTAATCCTTTTGTCCCTTGACTAATGATGTTAATTGTCTGATTCTTGCTTAGTGGTATTACATCCAATTTTGCTTTATTATCCCCGAAAGTATAAGCATTATTAGTTTCCAAATGTTTCCCTATAGGATTGAGATACCATTCATAAGTTTGTTCATAATCGCTTTCCAAACAGTCATAGACTAAGGTTAAAGAACTGTCACGGAACCAGAGTACAGTACGTTGATGGGTTACGTCGTCAAATGTTTGTGCTTTAGCGGACGTCATGGTTGCATCTGTCACATCTCCATATGATAAGAGCCGTGTCGTTTGCTGTGAAATATTTTTTTGTTCTTTCTCATAACGGAACTCTTTTCCGTGCTTTTGAACGTGTTCCAGATATTTCCCGTCTGTACGATTATAACCATAAGCGTTTCCTAAACCTACGGTATTATGTGAAATGGTGGCTTTCCAATATCCGCCATAAGTATCATAATTAGCATATACTCCCCTGTATCCTCCATCCACTAACATAGGGATACCTTTATAATGCATTTCTATCTCCATACAATCTTCGTGTGCGTGCCCTGCAATAACTGCATAGCGTTCGATTTCCCGTCTTCCGGCAAAAGTTGGCCCCCATTTAAACATCAGATAGTTTCCGTCTTCTTCCCACGAAGAACGATATACGTTGTATCCACTCCATATATAGTTAGCAGAAAGATTGGCTGGTTCTATCGGAGTAATACTTCGATCTACAGTTAGTAGCTCAAAAGGAGATAGAAAGCAATCTTTATTGCATAGTTTTAGTATCTGACGCCCGCACCAAGCTAATTCCGGATCGTTCAACAAGGTAGCAGCTTGCTCTAGATAGTCGGCGCCATATGAAGAGCGTTTGGCATCACCAATGGCGACTTTTCTCCCATCAGGAGCTGTCAGATTCATTCTCCAATGCATGAAATTGCTGAATGCTGTTTTGAAAGCATGATCTTTCATGTAGTCTGCATGTCCGGTATTCCGGCTTGCATATATAAAGTTGATAATAGCGTTGGCTACAGGATGAAAGTAATGTATAGAGCCTTCTCCGTATGCACCGTCCAGGAAGTTTTCTGTATAGAAATAACGAATTACTTCATCCTGAGCTTTCGCTAACCAAGCCGGTGATTCCTCAAAGTCAGGATAGTACATTGCTACACATCCCAGCATTATAGCAGGAAAATATTTAATATTAAAGCAGTATGTTTGGCCTTGATAAACTACATTCAGATCATTTTCTAAAGTCCAAGCTTCTAAAAAGCGAGCACTATTATGAATTTCTTCTTTACACAATGCTTTTTCCTTTTCTGACAGAAGTCCGGTTTCACATACAATGTCATAAGCTTGTATGAATCGTAATAGACGCTCACTTTCGTGAATCCCTAATTGTCTCCAAGAGCCAAGGGCTTTTCTTATTCCTAATTCTACAAGAATCTTTTCTCTCAGTATCTGAGCGGTTTCCTCGGTAGGAAATAGGACAAAGGCTGTTGCTTCCGTTAAAAATTCAGGTCTATTTGGTTTTTCTTTTGCTTTACTGAAAAGCTCTTTCATCGTATATCCGCTATTTTTAGCCGGAAAGTCTTTCCGCCATTTTTGAGCGTTTACTTTCAAATCTGCTTTTAATTTCTTTATGCTGGGTGTTACGGAAACATCGGTAGCGGCTTGTTGTTTGGCTCTGTCTATATCCTGTATTGTAAGAAATAGGCGAGGTTTAGGGGATGCATATTTCTTTTGTGCGCATATTTGAAGTGATGCAACCAGAAATATAAATAGAGAGTAGAATTTAATTTTTCTCATACTATATATTATTTAATTTTTTTCTCAGATTTAGTAACCAGGATTCTGTTTAATCTCGTCATGGTTGGATAAACGGATAAACCATTGATAGGGTAATGGACGTAAATTATGATTTTCATTTAGATATTTAGCATTTTCATGTCCAGCTTGCATATTACAACGTAGAGTACGTTCTACAAGCTTTCCTGTACGTTTTAATTCTAACCAGCGGAGTTCTTCACCGAACAGTTCACGAGCCCGCTCGTCCAAAATAAAATCAATGTCCAAATCATTGGATGTTACATCTAACTCTGATGGGATTGTTAAGTCTCTTGCCCCCGAAGCTCTACGTCTGATTGTGTTGACACGTTCTAAAGCTTTTGTCAGGTTGTTGCTTTGCAGATAGGCTTCAGCTGCAAGAAGATAAACTTCTCCTAAACGGAACATAAACATGTCTCTTGAACCAGTAAATTCATAGTAGAATCCCTCTTCCATAAATTTTTTTATGAATGGACGAACGGCCAAAGCATCTGTTGTTTCTGTATTTCCGCCAGCAATGGGTATATCGACTTTTCCGTAATACCAATAATTATCATTGACCACAGTGTAGCGGGAAGCATCAATTTTGTCCTGTGGCCATCTTTCTCCAGGACGGGGAATAAAGAGGCAAGTATCTCCAGCACTGATTGTATACGATGCTGTCTTGCGGTTCAATGCTGTAATACGTCCAGCTTTTTGCAATTTTGAAGCGTTTACATTGGCAGCAGTGATAAATAAACGATCAAATGTACCATCAAATCGTTTATCCAAAGTATAGCTGCCTTTGAAATCAAAAGCTTGATCTGTTTTCTGTGCATTATATTCCTTATATCGTGACATATTGCCATCATAACCGTAAAGATAATAGATAAAGGGAGTCTCACATAAACTTCCGAGATGGTAGTTTATGTGTAGTGGGCGATCATCCATTCCCGGAAATGAAGAATATCCTCTGAAGATATAGTGAGAATTGTTTCCGTAGTTGGTCTTAGCTGTACCAATTGATTCATCAAAAATAGAGCCGTTTTGTTGGTCATGAAATTGTATGGAAAGGATTATTTCACTATTTTTCTCATTGTTGGTCTGTACAGGAATAATCCCTTTTGGATTATTATAGGATCCTCGATTATACCAGAATAGTTTTTCAAATCCGTCAGGACCGGTAAGTAATGCATATTTTTGTGAATTAATAACTTCATCTGCATACTGAGCGGCTTTTGAAAAGTCATCTTTGTGTTTATAGGTTTTGTATCCGCGAGCCAGATATAGTTTGGACAGTAAAGTTAATCCGGCTCCTTTAGTGATTCTTCCCCACGCTTCAGGGTTTTCCGGAAGGGATTTTATAGATTCTTCCATTTTCTCTATAATATCATTCATAATGGTTTCTTCAGGGGTCCGTTCAGCTGTCGTTATGACCTCTGATACAGGTTCAATCATATAAGGTACGTCTCCGAATTGTTGTACGAGGTAATAATAATATAATGAGCGGATAAATGTAGCCTCAGCCAGTCTGGTTTGTTTAAGTTGTTCGCTCATCGTTTCATCGGGAACAGTCTTTTGCCCGTTGATTAAAGTCAGATTACAGATGTTAATACCTTTATATAAGTTCTGCCACATAGTGTAAACAACTTTGTTGTTAGCGTCTAAATCCTGTCCGTATTCATTGACAGAAGTGAATACAGAATTGGTACTGATAACTCTGCTGGCAGAATTGGAAATAATATCGGTTCCGGTCATATATAGAGTTTTATCTTTATGAACCAACCGTAAGGAAGAATAGCAGGCAATAACCGCGGCATTCAGACCATCAGGAGTCGAATAAAAGGTTTCAGCTGTTCCGCGATGAGTGGGATCTTCATCAAGCATTCCTGTACAGGAAAATGCCATACAAGCCGAAATTAATAAAGCGATAAATTTATAGTGTTTCATATCTATTATTTTTTTAATATTATTAAAATCCGATGTTTACGCCAAAGGTATAAGTTGTAGAAGCAAATCCGGTAGAATTCGAATCTAATCCTGTTATGGCTGTATCTGCCCATTCCGGATCAAAACCATTGTACTTTGTTATGGTAAAAGGATTTTGTACGGTAGCATATACTCTTAGGCGGGTCATGCCAATTTTTTTTAATAGTTTTTTACTGAATTCATAGCCTAATGTAATATTGCTGATTTTGAGGAATGAGCAGTCCATGTATAGTTTTGATTTTCGCCAGTCAGCATTGGCTTGTGAACCTGGTGCCCACCATTCGGCATTCGGGTTATCGGGGGTCCAGTAGTTACCAAAGCACTCTTTTGCCACATTATATCGCATACTCATATCTGTATGGCTATTGTGGAACCAACTCAATTTTTGTTCACCATAGCGTGCATAGGCTGTAATGGATAAATCAAAGTTTTTGTAAGTAACAGTATTAGTCATACCGCCAATCCATTTGGGAAATGGAGTTCCTATTATCATCATATCTTTATCTGCTGTAATCGCATTATCTTGGTCTACATCTAGCACTTTGGGTTGTCCGGCTTTAGCTTTCTGATAATATTCTTCTCCTTCTTGCCATATCCCTAGGTATTTATACGCATAGTTAACCTTGATAGGTTGCCCAATGAACAATTGATTAGCTATATCATCCTCATTATCTCCGTAGAGTTCAAGTATCTTGTTACGATTTCGCGTAAAGTTGATATTGGTCACCCAAGACCAGTCTTTAGTTTTAATATTGACTGTATTTAATGTTATCTCAATACCTCTGTTTCTCACAGCTCCAATATTTGATACAATATTATCGTATCCTGTATGAATAGGCAGTTTTTGCTTTAATATCAGATCACTGGTTTTTTTATTGTAAAATTCAATAGTGGCAGATATTCGGTTGCCCAATATTCCAAAGTCGAGTCCCACATTGATTTCATCACTTTTTTCCCATGTTAACGCTTTGTTAGCTAGATTAGCTGTATACCCCGCAGCGCCTGTTCCGTCAAAGTCATATCCGACTTTTGTTAATGTAGGCCATGCCGAATAAGGTGCTACATTGTTGTTGCCTGAAGTACCATAACTCAAACGGAGCTTTAAATTATCAAATATATTTAGTCTTTTCATCCATTCTTCTTCGCTGATTCGCCAAGCTATAGCTGCAGAAGGAAAGAATTGCCATTTGTGTCCGGGCGCTAAATTGGAGGCACCGTCGTAGCGTCCTGTCAATGTTAATAAATATCTATCTTTGAATGAATAATTGATACGTGCCAAATAAGACAAAACAGTCCAACGAGTATAGTCGCTATCTACCATTGTTAATTCAGATGCTGCTCCCATATTATGCCAAAGCGAGTTGAAAGTAAGTCCTTTTACTCCAGAGTCATATCGCTCATAGAATTTTTCATTAACACTGTAGCCGGCCATTATATTGAATTTATGGCTTTTGAATTGGGTGTTATAATTAATGGTATTGTCCCACACATATGCCCAGTTAAATGAATTATATTGATTAACATAGGCAGGATTCTTGCCGACATTGATTTTTGTCAACTGTCCCATATAAAATCCATAACGTGTATAAGCTATACTGGGCATAAAGGATGATTTTAATGTAAGTCCTTTTAGAGGTGTGGCCGACAGAAAAACATTTCCATATACATTGGCACGCATGGTTTCTATTTTGGAATTATCTAACTCATATAAAATATTAGGAATCTGTGAGTCGGTGCTGGTAGGCCAAAAGATACGATTCCCTTCATCATCAAAAGCACGTCCGGTGGGGCGAAGGCGAAATGCAGAACGGATAATCTCATTATTACCACCTTTTTTATTTTCGGAGAATGCTCCATTGAGTGCTGCGCCCATTTCGAATATCTTGCCGACCTTGGCGTTGATTTTTCCGGATAATGAATAACGTTCGAACTTCTCCGGCTTGATATTTCCTTCTTGATTGGAATAACCTAATGAAATATAGTGATTTTCGTTTTTATTTCCCCCTTGTAGTGAGAGAGTATGTTGTGTTTGTACTCCATTGCCAAGGACGAGATCTAACCAGTCGGTAGAATTGCCGGAATCTACCCATTCTTGTTCTTCGGGACCGAGTGTGCGGGAAGTATACCCGAAATAGTCGGTAGCGTCTTGAAGGGTTTTGGCAAATTCCTGTGCATTCATCATTTTAGGAATACGAACCGGTACTCTGATGCCATAACTTCCAGAATAATTGATCTTATTTTTTCCTTCACTACCACTTTTGGTTGTAACGAGAACTACTCCATTTGCTCCCATGGATCCATATATAGCTGTTGAAGATGCATCTTTTAGCACATCAACTTTAGCTATGTCTGATGGATTTAATGCTGAGAAGGCAGCCATGTCACCGAATACTCCGTCAATCACAATTAGAGGTGATGATTCTTTATCAATAGAATTCATACCGCGTATTTCGATTACGGGATCTACTCCGACATTACCTGTGGTTTGTACTACACTCAAACCTGCTATCTGACCTATTAGAGCTTGGGCAGCAGTTTGTGTATTTTGCCTTTCCAAAGTCGTATTGTTGATTGAACCAATTGCACCTGTAATGTCTCTTTTACTTTGACTTCCGTATCCGATAACGACCACTTCATCCAAAGTTTGCGTATCAGTTATCATATTCACATTTATAATAGTCTTTTTTCCTATCGAAACTTCTTGTGTAATGTATCCTATGGATGAGAATATCAGTTTGTCATCAGAAGATGCATTTATCGAATAGTTTCCTTCTATGTCCGTTATTGTACCTTTTCCTGTACCTTTTACTTGTACGGTAGCTCCTATCAAAGTTTCTCCAGTGGCAGTATCAATTACTTTCCCGGTAATTTTGCTTTGTGCCATTGCGGATAAGGGCAGGCATAGACATACAATAACCAGATAGAATCTGAACTCTTTTGAGTGAAAGATTCTGCTTAGATAACAAAGTGTGTGCGTCATAAGAATAATGTGTTTTGCTGATGAGTCAGCATTAATAAATATTAGATTTATAGTTTCCCTTTATGGGGTAAGGCAAATATAGGTAATTTATATTTCTGCCTTTCTTCTCTTATAGTTAATCTCTTTTCTGTTTATTTTCCGCATTTATGATTTATAGATTATTAATTAGAAAGTGACATGATTATATTCGGGGAGAAGTTTACTTAGAGGGGCGGAAGTCCTCGGATATATCTCCGTTTACCAGAATCATACTCTGTCTGTTCACAGGCAAAAGTAGGGACTATGAATTATATGATAGGGGATAATTTATTCAAGTGCAGATATATTCTATTCAGAACTTAAGGAAGTGGAAAGAGAATGGAAATTATTTATTCAAAGAATGATATTTTTTATTCAAAAGAATGTATAGTATATAATCTAATGTGTTTGTATGTAGTGTATTAGATTGAAGGATTTTCTTTTTCTAAAAAGAATGAAGTGATGTTTATCTAATTAATATGTTATATTTGCATATAGCTTTTATATAATTAGAAAAGAAATAGAGTTATGCGTATCTTATTTAGTATAATCTGTTTTAATATCTTTTTTCTTATTAGAGGATATTCTCAGGAGTTACGAACTATTACGGTGAATGATGGGCTGAGTAGTATGATTGTACGTAATATAGCTCAAAGTGATAATGGGCTTATTTGGATTGCAACTCAATGTGGAATTCAAAGTTATAATGGAACCTTCTTTAAACAATACGATGTATTTGATATGAGAGGGGTAACGGGGAATAATGATAATCGTTTTTTGTTGGTTCAGAATGATAAATTTGGTCGTCTCTGGGCTATGAATCGTAATCAATTATTTCTTTATAGTAAGGAGTTGGATACTTTTATTGAAACTTTTTCTATCTCTGATAAAAAGAATACTTTTATAGAAGCAATGGAGCTTCATGTAACAGATTCATTGAACCTATATGTAGTAACCAGTAATGAATTGTATCATTATAATATAGCACTGCGTAAATTAAACAGTGTAGATAAGGCTTTTGGAGCACATTCTTTTATGCCTTTATCAAACGGATTTTCTCTTATTGCTACTCATCAAGGTCTTTTGTTTATGCAATTGAATACGGATCGGATAGTTAATATGATTTCTGATGAAAAATTCAATAATCCTTTATTGAACGGGCTTGATTTGCGGAAAATAAAGAGTGACGGATATGGAAATATTTGGCTGGCAACTTATACAAAGGGCATTTATGTGATAAAATCTGATGGCAGAGTCATAAAACCTAAATGGGATATGATTACCCATAATTATCGGGTGCTTGATATACAAAGCTATAATAATAAGATAGTAATAGCTATTGATGGTTTTGGGCTTGTTTTCTGTGATTTGAACTTGGAATTGTTGTATACAATAAAAGTCAATGATACTGATTTGTCATTGTCTAATAGTGGAGTTCAGTCTCTTTTTGCTGATAATAAGAACCGTTTATGGATTTCTACATTTGGAGGAGGAATCAATTGTATAGATCCTCATATATCTCCCTTTCATACTATACAACATTTTTCTAATAATAAGAATAGTCTTTCAAATGATATGGTACGGGCTATTTATGAAGATACGGATGGTAATATCTGGTTTGGGACCAAAGAAGGAGTAAGCATATACACGCCAATAACAAAACAATGGCGGCATTTGAATAGTGGGACGGATTCTAAATTCAGTTCTAATTCTACCATGTCTATCACTGAAGATGGGAACGGAGATATTTGGATTTCAACTTTTGCCGGAGGAATAACAGTTTGTGATAAAAACTTGCATATTAAGCGTAAAATAACAACCACCAATAGCTCCTTAACATCAGATGATATATTTGTATTATATACGGATCGTGATAAGGATATTTGGATTTCGGGAGAGGACGGGAACCTTAGTTGCTATAATAGTGCATCCCAGCAACTGATATTGTATGGGATAAATAGTCGTATTCGCGCCATAACTGAGACTGGTTCGGGGGATATACTTGTAAGTGGTATCAGAGGAGTACAAAAGATAAATAAAAAAAGTGGTAAAGTAGAAAACGTCTTTTCACCAAAGAATCAGAATAAGCATATTATGGTTTATAGTGTTTTGGAAGATGAAAAAGGACGGTTATGGTTTGCAACGGATGGATTAGGAGTCATCTGTCAAGATATAGATACTAAAGAAACCACTACATTCAGTATAGACAATGGACTGGCTTCTAATGTGTGTTATTGCCTTTTGATGGATGTTTTAGGCAATATCTGGGTTAGTACACAAATGGGCTTAACTTGTATAAATGGGAATGATTTTACTTTACAGAGCTTTTCTGCAAGAAATGTCGCTCATGGGCAATTACGTGAGTTTTTGTATTGCTCACGTGCTTCGTTAAAAAATGGGAAGTTATTGTTTGGAGGTTTTAATGGCTGTACAATTTTCGATCCGCCATCCGTAAATCGTGAATCAGTATTAGCCCCTTTAATATTTACTGATTTTAAATTATTCAACCATTCTGTAAAGCCTCAAGAGAAAGGAGGGCTTCTTGAACAAAGCATTGATTTGACTTCTAAAATAGAACTTGATTATACCCAAAATACTTTTTCTATTGATTTTGCTGCTATTAATTTTTCTCGATGAACCGACGGCATTCTTGGATTTCCCGAGCAAGGTGGAGATCATGCAATTGCTTCATCAATTGACTCGCGAAACGGGTAAAACTATTTTTCTTTCTACTCATGACTTGGAACTAGCTTTACAGATTGCCGACAAAATTTGGCTTATGGATCGTCAGCATGGCATCACGATCGGCACTCCGGAGGATCTGGCTCTGGAAGGACATTTAAGCGGTTTTTTTGCCCGTAAAGGGATTGTCTTTGATATGGAGACGGGATTGTTTCGCGTGGAAAATCAATATTCATCCCAGGTTCGGCTTGTGGGGCATGGGCAAAAGTATGCTATGGTTCGGAAAGCGTTGCAACGTAACGGTATTCTGGCAAACCGTAACGTGGTATCGGGTATATACGTGGAAACGGGTGATCTGACGACTTCGGGGTTCAGAATATGCCGGGAGGGAGAAGTTGTAGCTGAGGCAAAAACTATTGAAGAGCTTTTAGGGCAGTTAAAGAAAAATTCTTGAAGTAAACGGGATTTTGAGAAAAAAAACTAAGATTTTCTTTTAATCGGCTGCTTGATAAAGCGTAAAGAGCGATAAGCCTTGTAATTGGTAGCGATTTGGTAGCGGTACTAATTTCAGTGCATGGCTTTGTTTCACTTTTAGAACTGATACAAATATAGGAATTTTGACCGAAAAAGAAAAAAACAGGAGATTTTTAGTTTTCTGTGTAAACGGAAAAACAAGAAAAGAAGTATCTTGTCCTAGGAAAACTTTACAGATTATATTATTTTGTCCTATATGAACTTGACATTATCAGGAACTGAGTGTTTTAGTTCTGCTATGCCTTTACACTTCGGATCAAAGATAGGAACTTCTTCGTTAAGTACGTTCTTCTTTCGATAATAATTCTTCCATCT
>ENA-UEQB01002070-UEQB01002070.1-human-gut-metagenome-genome-assembly--contig:-NODE-2070-length-15405-cov-3.811848_pt1 | contig 15405 bp, 10 predicted proteins | sample MGYA00242901_ERZ507918 | MGnify/ENA primary metagenome ERZ507918 (study PRJEB26167, sample SAMN06115405) | human gut metagenome | host: Homo sapiens | place: China:Sichuan | collected 2016-04-06... | reverse complement strand
ATTGTCGCCGAAGGCGTGGGACTGGTGAGAGAAGGCATGAGCATAACCCCTAAAAACGAAACGAAATGAACCTGCCCCGCTTGCCGGACGATTCTTTTTGTTCGGAAGGAGTGTATCGTTTAATCTCTTTGCCTTCTTTGGTAATGATTTCCATATTTTCCTTTCCGGGATTCTTTACCATGGTATAATCTTCCTTTGAGAAGATCTCGGTCATATTGAATCGGCTGACGAGTGCTACCATCAGTGCCACGGCAAATACCATTGCTACATCAAATAAGTTAGCTACCGTTCCCATCGGGTCGGTATCATTCTGGCTGTGCAGGAGTCTGTTTCGCATTATAAAGGGTTTTACTTATAAACTCGAGATCGTTCATTTCGCGGGCATACCAACGTTGACGGATTTGTAGGGTAATCACGCCAATGGCGGCTATTACCATGCCTACAACTGTGGTTGCAAAGGCTACCTGCATGTTGTAGGCCATCGAGGCAATGTCTCCTGTAGCCAGGCCGACAAGTGCAGGCCCCATGGGAATCAAGGTTCCCATTAATCCAAGCATCGGGCCTAATTTGACAAAGGTACGTGACCGGCCTAATTCCTGTTCTGCATCTACCTCAAAATTGGCAAGTAGACGTTCGCAATAGGCTGTATTCTCCCGGTGGGAGTATAGCTTGACGAGGCATTGTTGCAGAAGAGTGTTGTTATCTCCCACAAGAAGTCCTATCTTTTCTCCGGCGTTTTCGGGAGTTAACTCTTCCAATTGCCGGGCAAAGTTCTTCTGGGTATTTATTCTACGGTAGAATTCTCCAAAAAAGCCCCCTGCCAGCAGGATTGCTCTTGCAAAAAACAGCAATAGCAAAACTACCACCGGAACGAGTAATCCGTTGGATATCCAGAATAGTGCATTTGATATTGTTTCCATTAATTATATTTGTTATTTAGTTATTTCCTGTGACAATGATACTCAACAATACAACAAACAAACTGGTGATGAAGAGCATCTCAAGCCGGAGTCTTGTCTCTCCCAATATACTTTTCAGTAGTAAACTGATGATGGGTATCAGTATGAAAACCGATACTGAACATACGACAGTGATAAGCCTGAAACTGATTCCCGGAAAGGTAAAAAACAGTTGGGGCAACAGATAGGCGAGAACAACTGCCATAAGTAGACCGGGATATAGATTCAATATCCGGCTGACTGTCTCCCGGAAGAGAGTCGGGTGTGGTAAAACTTTAGCGAAACAGTTGAAGCAGAAGGCAATCATTACGGAGGACTCAAGTGTGATGTACACAGAAAAGGTCAGCATCCGGGAGCGGGAAGCAAACAGGGAGGCTATCTCCGTAGCTGATTGCTCCGTCGCCCACTCACCTATGGCAAGTAGGAAAACTGCACAGCCAATACCTGCCAGCCAGACTCCCCATCGTGGATAGAATCCTATCTTCAGGATGAAATTCAGGACAATGAAGCCCATCAGCAGATGAATGACAGATTCCATGATTACTTCTTCCTTTTTAATAGAAATATCATTCCGGCAAAGATAATAAGAACAATTCCCCCTGTCAGTATACCATTGACGACATTCTTTTCCCGGCTTTCGGCTTGGGTCAGTTTCTCCTCTTTCAGTACGATGTTCTTTCCGTCTGTACCGGTTCCCTGAAGAATGTCCTGCATAACTTCCCGATAGCTTCCGGCTTCGGATGGCGTCAACTTATTCTCTATAAATTGTTGGAGTTTCCGGTTATCACAAACAAATTCCGTACAGGCTGCTCCTGCTTCACGGGTGATTTCCGCATGGAACTGTGCGGTTGTTCTCAGTTGTTCGTCATCTGCTTTCCAGTAACCTTTGCGGGCACTTTCGAGCATGACCGCAGTCATTGCCTGATAGGAAGCGGGGTTTACCTGTTGGAAATAATTTCGGATTCCCAGATGGTTCTCGTCAAGGATATACATCTTGTACAGGTCATTGAAAATCTCCTTGTCTATAGCCGAAGGGCGGGTAGCGTGCCACCCGAAGATGTTACGGAATATCTCACCGAACATTTGGGCCGTGGTGGCACCGCCTTTCATTCGCTCTTCTATGAAAGTAGGATTTAAGATGGTAGCCCTTGCTTCTACGGCAATGGCTTCGTTGACGTTCTGTATCCGTTTGTTATTCCTGTTCCGATAGTCTGCCATCAGTGCATCGGGCTCTTTGCCGGTCAGTGTTTTTACTGTTAGCGAAAGACCTCCCATAAATTCATATACATGGTCTAAGGAGAGTGGCCCCCAAGTATTGCTTTGCCGGGGTTGTATCACTACGTCTGTTTCGGAGAGTGCCGAGGCAAAGAGGTCTTTTTGCATCTCTCCCCAGCTTTCTTCATCTCCGTAGGCTGCCCCCATATTGTTGAGATAGCCGTCTGCCAGTTCCGATTCATTATCCCATCGGTCACTCTTTTCCGTATAGGCCATCATGCCGGTGTTATATCCGCTATTGACAGGACCAAACACACGCATGACTGACATTTCACGTGCCTTCTTGGGGGAAACGCCTTTTTCAACCAGTAGCTTTTCTTGTAGGCGTGTGCCCGACGACACGTAGTTTGGGAATGATTCGCTATCGGCAGATGAAGCCAGTCGGATGGCATCGGTAAGCATGGTCAGCCGCGATCCCGCTATATCACGCAATTGACCTGATACTTGTACGACAACGTTGATCCTTGGACGTCCTAATTCTGCCGAAGGTACCAAGCGTAGGTCGACTACACGCCCCATTTTATCACGGATGGGTTCTACGCCGAGCATCCAGAATACTTGTGCCAGTGTAGCTCCTTCGGTAGTGATAAATTCACCTGCCCAAAAAGAATAACTTACTTTACGCGGATATTCTCCGTCGTGGTTCTCACGATATGCCTTCAAGGTGGCTTCCGCCAATCGTTTCCCGTCTTCCCACGAAGCTATGCCGGGAGTAGTTTCCACATTGATGCTATACATATTTCTTCCGGTAGGTAGCACGTTAGGATTGAGAACAGGGTCTCCTCCCGGTGCAGGGAATACGGTTCCTCCACTGAGACCGCGCAGCATGGCAGACAGCTCGTTATCGGTGGAGGCTATCAGTTGCGAGCGGTAACGAAGTGCGTCCCGAAGTTCAGGGGCAATGCTTGCGGTATCTTTGGGCGGATTCTGTAAAAGGGGAATCAGCCGTTGTTTGGCAACAGGTAGATAATGATGGGCTATGTAGCCGAAGTCTTGCAACTGTTCAGTAGTGATTTTCCCTTTATCACGGTCTTGCTTTGCCATTGAATAGGCCAGAGGGTCGGCACTGACGGCAAGAGTGGTAGTCAGTAAGTCTTTGGCCGAATAAGTTTCTCCCAATGTGTAGTAGGCTCCGATTGTCTTTTCATTGGCTATTTCTTCGGCAAAGAGATCGATCTGCTCCAGCTCTTCGTCTGTATAAGGTCGGCTGAGTGTGGAGTCGAGTTTGAGATCACGGTGCAGTCCAAGTTTAACCACTTCTTTTTTGATGCGTAATCCAGATATCCGGTTCTTTTCTGTTCCTTCGGCAAGTATCTTGTGAATGTCTTCCAGCAAAGACGCATATCGTTGGCGCATTCCGCTTTCTACATAAGGGGGAGTCAGATGGGTAACAAGTACGGCATGAGTACGGCGTTTGGCGATGATACCTTCGCCGACATTTCCGGTTGTATAATAGTAAAAGTGGGGTAAATCTCCCACTAATGCGTCTGCCCAGTCGCTATGCGAAAGAGCTACATTTTTTCCGGGGGTATACTCCAGATTTCCGTGAGTGCCGAAATGAATCAAGGCATCCGCCCGGAACTCCTTTTGTACATATAAATAAGGTGCCAGGTAACTGTGCGGTGGTGCTACAGGCATACCATGTACCAGTTTGAAATCGTCATCGCCCAGTGCCGGACGGGGTTGGGGGAAGAGAATTACATTGCCGAAACGAAGACAAGCGATGGCAAGTTGCTCTTCGCCCTGTTCGTTCTTTCCGGTCAGCAAGTGGCCGGGGGCTTCGCCGTAACGTTCGGTTACTTCTTTGTATTTTTCTGCATCAATCACTTCGTGAGCCCATTTTTCATACTGCGTTTTGGTCAGCCAGACAGGATGTGCTGTCGACAGAAACTTTTCCTGGGCTCCTGCCGCATATGAACCCATAACGGCTCCGTCCCGGTAAATCTGTTTGCCGAACTCTTCGACAGTGGGAGGGAGATTGCTTACATCATATCCTTCGGAGCGCAGCTTTTTCAGGAAGTTATAGAGAGAGGGGATTACTTCCATGCCACTGGCAAGCAGTGCGTCTTTGCCCGGTGTCTTGAAATAGCAGATAGCAATTCGTTTATCGCGGTTGGGCTTCGTACGCAGATCCAGATACTTGCGCAGGTGACTGATAAAGTTGTCAACCCTTTCCATTTCGGGTTCGTGAAGATAATAACCGCTTTCGTGAAGGTTTTGTGTAGCAATCAGTAGGGGAGTCATTCCTCCGTCTATTTCGGGAACAAGCACACGGGCTGTCAAGGTTCCTCCGCTGACGGGCTTCATCGGATCGAGCCACTCTTCCCGTGACTGGATCAGGGGGAAAGGGTTGAAAATCGGGATGTTTTCCGTATGTAACCAGTTTATCAGCGAATCGTTGCCTAATCTACCCATGGGTAGGTATACCATTGCATCCGGATGGAGGTTACGCAGCATTTCGGTACGTTTATCTTTGCCTGCGATGGGGTAAACATTAAATCCGGCTTGTGTCATTCGTGATATTAAGGTATCCACATGGGCACGGTTTCCTTCCATCGGGAAACTGATACCTGAGATAAATGCGATTTTGCGTCCCCCTTCGTGGTAGATTCCCTTTTGTCGCAAATATTGTTCCAAGTCTTCGGGAGTGTTGAAGTATTTGCCATATTCCTGATGGTAGAAAAGATTGTTCGGTAAACGCAGAGGGGCGTCAAACGCTTCTGTACTCCAACGTGAAGGAGTGGCAATCCGGCGAAGGTAACGTAATCCGTTCCGGTAATTCTGACGACAGGCATCGCCAAAATAACGGAGCAACATCGCTTCTTCGTCGGAGGTGATGTTACGGTTAATGACAGTGTTGAAGTTGCGTAGCGAGACTGTGAAAACAGGAACACCGGCAGAAGCAGTACGTTCTATCTCCTTTGTTTGGCTGTCGGTCAGGTTGAGGCTCCGCCCATAGAGCACAACAGCGTCATAACCTTTGAGTGATTTCAGATCTTCGGTTTGTATGCAAGTGACCTGAATGTGACGGCTGTCATTGTTCAGTACAATGTCGGCTGCCTGTGCGGGCAACGGATTTACGATCAGAATCTGTGTCGGAGCCATCCAGTGCAGATAACCGATAGTAAAGGCAATAGCCAGAAGCAGTATGCTTCCGGCTATATACAGTGTTTTCTTATGGTGAAAGAAGGTCAGTACTTTCATTTTATCTTTTTATTTTCTTTCTGCATTTACGTTCGATGTACCTCACTCCGAGCACTACACCACTCAGCGAACAGACAGTACCGCCCAGCAATAGTACCCAAAGAACGGTTTTACGGAGTGTAGGCGAAGAGTTCAGCCCCTGTATGCGTAAGCGGTGCAGGGCAGTGTACATCCAGTATTTCCAACGGGCCGTATCGTTCACATATCGTACGGTGGCCGTTTCCGGATGGATGTAGTAACAACTCTTGTCTGCGTCGCCGACAGTGACTTTCCAGACGGGCAACAGACTGCGGTCACGGTACATCCGGCTCATATCCCTGTAGTAGGTTTCAAATTCGTTGATCAGTGCTACATGTAGCCGGGCACTGTCACCATGTATGGCTCTCACGGCATCCGTTATCTGCTTTTCGTCCAGTTTCAGCGGGCGCGACAGGGAGTCCGATGCATCGATATATAGATCTCCTTCACTTCGTTTTACTATATAGTAAGGTTGCGAGCGGAAATTATTCCATTCTATCTGGCGTACGTCGGGATATTCGGTTAATATCCGGCGGTAATCCAGCACATACTGCTCTAACCTCGGTGCTCCTTTCTTTATTTCGCGTGTGGGATTTTTATCCAATACCGGTTTGCTGATCCAGGACGGAACTTCTGCCAGCGACATCATTCCGCTGAAACAGAATGTCAGCACGAAGAGACCGAAAACGATTCCCGTCACATAATGCCAGTGATACCACTTTTTGCGATAGGGAGAGAAACCTTTTCCCTGTTTGCGTGAGCGGCGCCAGATGTCGATACCTACCCACAGTCCTGCAATCGTCATCAGGCAGCCAATGCCCGACAGCCAGATCACCGTGACGCTCCATAAAGCGGCATCTTGCCGGAGCCAGGTGAAGTAAACCCAATGTGGAATAGCCCCCAGCCATGCCCAGAAACGTTCGTTACGGGTGGTGAACTGCAATACTTCTCCACTTTGTGAGCCGATGTATAACTGGTGTCTCTCCGCATCGGCAAAATGGAACTTATAAATGGGAAACTCCTTCTTCAGGCTACCGAACGGAATCCATTGGTCGAGCCGGTTCAGCGTATCTATCCGCTCCACCGGCGCACTGCACCATAGGGACGCTGTCCGGCGGATACGGGATCCGTCTACAGATGGTAGTACCTGAGCAGAGTCAGCGGGCAGATTATGTTCACCTTTGTCCGTGCGGATGTGGAAGACGGTCTGTCCGAGGTATCGGTCTATCTGGATTCCTTTCACTTTTTCACCTTCGGGCAGTCGGGAAGTGATTTCGCCGACAGAAGGCAGTGAAGGAGACAGGGGTTCCAGTTTCTCTAATTTTTCAGCTTGAGATGCACGTGGAAATCCGTGGTACATCATGACAAAAGCTGACAGGAACCAAACTAAAAACAGGATACTGAGCAGTGTGCCCAGTACCCTGTGAATGGTATACATCAATTTCGTGATCATCATTATAAAGTATAAGACGCAGAAAGCATGAAATTACGTGGCATGCTTGGTATCAATTGATTGCCAAGTGCCTGGTTGCAGTATTCCTTGTTGAACAGATTGTTGACATTGACTCCCAGACGCACATTGCTCTTTAATGTATAAGAGAGACCGAGGTCGGTCAGCCAGTAAGCATCGAACGAACTTGTATTGTCCGAGTTGCGGTACACTTTGTCCTGGAAACTGGTAGAGAGATTCACTCCCAAACCTTTCAGCATACCTTTTGAAACCGTATAGGCACCGAAAGCGTAGAAAGTATTTTTAGGGATATAAGCATACTGCTTGCCTTCGCTTGCGTTTGTCTGCATATAAGGGTTGTTGGCCAGGTCACGCACTTTGGCGTCGGTGTATCCGTATCCGGCACTCATAGACAGGTTGTAAATAGGACTCCAGGTAATATCAATATCGAATCCTTTGGAATCCATTCTACCCACTTGCCCTACAACTTTTTTGTCCAGTTCTACACCATTGGCAATGTCTCCTTTGTTTGCAAGAGTCTGGCGGATATTATCTTTATTAATATAGAACAAGCTTACGTTAGCCTGCAACGTACGTGTGATCTCGTATCGTGCTCCCACTTCTACCTGGAAACCTTTCTCCGGCTTGAATACCTCTTTACCATTTATCGGAATAAACTCTTTACCATCTTTATCAATGTAAATGGTATTAGCGTCATAAAATGCGCGGATAGGTTTGAAGTAAGTACCGTATGAACCATAAATGGACATTTTGTCAATAGGCAGATACACCAATCCGGCACGAAACGTGAAGGCACCGTTGGTGATTTTGTTATATGCATCGTCATCCGGTTTGTCATAATGGCGTCCTCCGTCGCTGGTGTTCAGGTTGGCGGTCTTGTACATGAACAGGTCATAACGTCCTGCCAGCATCATTTTCAGTTTATCACTGAACTCCACCAGGTCTTGCAGGTAAAATCCGTGGGTGAATGTTTTCTGTGCGGTGACAAATCTGAAAGGCGCTTCCATCCAGCCAATGCTGTGTGGATTATATACCGAACCGTGTCCTGTGGTTCCGGGGCCGGTGGCTCCGGTACTTCCGCCACCATAAGCCATGTAAGAGTCACGCATCAGGGATACAAAAGAGTAACCGCCCAGATAGTTGTGCACAACGTCTCCGGTATAGAACTTACCGCTTGCTTCCAGTTGGTTGTTCACAGTTTTAGCGATATGTGAGAAGCGTAGCGGATAGCTGTAATAGATGGAATCCAGACAGATATACTTTTTGGTGTCGTTACCTTGCTTGTCTTTGGTTATGTAATAATGATCATAGATAGGGCTGTCACTTGTCAGATAGTCCAATGACTCAGTACCGAAGTAATCAATATCGTCATAAGTATAAGAGAGTTTGTCCATCAGCTTGAACGCTTCGCTGAAGGTGTGTTTATACATGGCGGATACGTTGAAACCACGGTTGTACATAAAGTCCGATTCACTGTTGTAGCGGGCTTTTTTGTTCAGTCCGGGCAGGGCATCTCCTTTGCTCAGGTATGTGCTGCCGTCTGTGGCTGAGAGTATATCATAAGACATTGTGGGAGGTAAACCGATCTCGGTCGGATAGAAATCGCGGTTGGCGCCGATACGGATGTCCAGTTCGTCGCTTTCAGTCAGATGTCCGCCAAGGGACAGGTATCCGGAAAGACGTTTGGTAGCATTACTTCTCCATCCTTCCTGATCTTGCCAGTTGACGCTTGCACGATAGTTTAGGGGACCTACCAGTTTGCCGCCTAACGCCATTGTAGCCTGTTTGTTATAGTAACTGCCATAAGCGAGACGTGCGTATACGCTTTGTTTGCTTACGGGAGCTTTACGGACAATGTTGAGAACACCACCTACGGCGGACTGTCCGTAAAGTACCGAAGCCGGACCTTTCAGCAATTCGATACTTTCAACGGAAGACAGGTCCATAAACGGATAGGAATTGTCGATGGATGAACGTTCGTCACGCACTCCGTCCACCATAATCACGGAATTATCGAACCCGCGGATGGAGAACTGCGTAAAGGCTCCGTAGGAGGTGCGGAAGCGTACACCTGGGAGGAAACGGGCAGCTTCCTGTATGTCCCGGATGTTTCGTTTCTCAAGCATTCCGGAAGTGATTGAATTGGTTGAAATAGGAATGAACTTGGCGGGAACATCCAGTTTCAGGGCATCGGTCTTTCGTCTGTAGTTGGTTGCCACTACTACTTCGTTGATTGAGAATATAGAATCATTGAAGTTGGTATATTTTTTGTTTTGCAGCTGTGCCTGCGAGGGGAGCAATAGTGCACTGCCTATTGCCATTAATATTACTCTTTTCATTCGTCTTTTTCTTTTGCATATTTAGCTTTTTTCTTCATAATGTCCACCATTTTGTGCTTCAGCATAAACCGGGCATGGTCGATAAATAGTTGTTGGATAGCGGGTATTTCACCCAATCCCTGCATACGTACATCTACTTTCAAGCCTTCCTTTTCAAGAGCTTCTTTCCAGTCGACAGCAATGTCGTTGTTGGCATGGTCACCTGCTACAAACATAAAGGGAATCAACGTCACTTGCTTGGTTTTGTTATCCTTCAGTTGCTGAAGCATGGTGTCGAATGTAGGGTAACCTTCGATGGTACCTACATGAAAGTTTTTCAATCCTTTGGCTTTCAGCATATAGTCGATCATGGCATAAGTAGCTGTACTTGGGGTATAAGTGCCATGTCCGACGAGGACCACACTGCCTTTTTCCGGCTTGCTGTTGCCCAGGATATCCACCACAGCCTCAGCGTCTTCTACCGAATAAAGAAGCGGGTTACCTACCCGGATCTCTTTAAAGAATGGCGCTACTGAGGCTACGTCACGTCTCAACGACTCCATCTCAACACCTTCTATAATGTTAGTACTCTGCACAATGACATGTGTATAGCCATCTCCGAGAAGTTTCAACAGTGCTTCCAGTGGACTGGGTTTCTCAATGCCGCGAGCTTTGAGGCGGCGCATGACAATACGTGAAGTATAAGCCTCGCGCATTTCCAGTTGCGGGAATGCTTCTTTGGCTTTGGCATTGATGGCATCGATGGTTTTGGTACGGGTGTCATCGTATGTAGTACCGAAGTGTACCATAAGAAGGGCGGCTTTATCGCCCGGTTGCATGGTGGCCAGCATATCGGAGGCCACGAAGTTTCCCCCTTCGTGCGCGGAGCAGAAGAGGGAAACTAACAAGAGTAAAGAGAGAATAGATGTTTTCATTGGTTATTTCTTGAATCGGAGAGTTAAACTTACATATGCCATACGTCCCGGAGAAAGAAGTGCGTAGTTAACGCCATTGGGACGGGTATCACGTTTGTTGAAAATGTTGTCGAGACCCATGCCGAAGTCCAGTCCCAGGTGTTCGAATCCTGTCAGTGAATGTTTTACGTTCAGGTTCCACACCCCATAACCCGGAGCGTCACCATAGCTGTGTCCCGGATGGAAGCGTTTGCTCTGGAAACGTCCGTTGATGTTGATGTTCAGCAGATAGTCATCCCAGGAATGGCTGTAATTCCCCGCTACGGTTCCTGTGTGGCGTACCGAGCGTTCAATGTTACCCCATACACCGTCCACACTCTTGCCACGTGCATAAGCGAAAGCATAGTTTCCATTCAGGCTGAAGCCTGCGCCAAGGTTGGTGGCTGCGTTTACTTCAAAGCCACGGACAACACCTTTGTCAAGGTTGCCGTAGAGTTTGTAATTGGAGAGCTTTTTGGCTTCGGCATCTGTTAGGTTGAACTCTTTTTGAGCCTCTGCACGAAGTTCTTCACCATTGGGTAGGTCTTTCAATTTATAAGTAGTAGAGTTGATCATATCGTTGATATAATTCAAATAGCCCGTTACTGATATGTTTAGCCGATTTGTGTTATATTCCAGATTAAGTGAATAGTAGTTACTATGTTCTGCTTTCAAGTCCTTATTTCCTTGGGTAATTGTAGTACCTTTATTCATATAATAATAAAGTTCATCCAGACCAGGGGCACGGTAACCGGTGGAGTAAGTACCACGAATATTGAAAGCACCTACTGAATACATCACAGCCACTTTCGGAGTAAAGCGTCCTCCTGCCAGTTCGTGATAATCGTAGCGTACACCGGCAATACCGGTCAGACAATTCCATAATTTAATTTCGTGTTGCGCATAAGCAGATGCTGTATACACAGACTTATCTACCTTTGCACTGGGACGGTCCAGGCTTTCTGAACGGTAATCTACTCCGACTACAGTCATATTGTTTCTGGCAAAATTGAAGATACCTTTTAACTCTGCGTCATAGAAATGTTGTTCTTTAGTTTTGGCATAGTCTCCGATGGCAATCTTGCTTTTGTCATCAGCCACAGTATATTTATAATTTTGCATGTAGTTGTCATTCATCAAATCCAACTGAATAGAAGAACGCTTATTGATTTTATAGCGTCCGCCTACACCGAAGTTATATGATTCGTAATGCAAGTCATATTTAGAACCTCCGTCGATACTTTTATCGTATACAGGGCGATCTGTTAATTTCCAGTAGTAACCTCCATTAGCATAGAAAGAGAGCTTCTCAGTCGGTTGGAAAGTGAACTTTTGATTTACTAAATTTGAGTGGAAGCCATTGGATGTAGGCGATACGGTGGGAATAGTTGATACTGCTCCTGTTTTACTATCTGTCACGTATGCTAAGTCACTGTTTCTCCATCCTGCGCTTTGTTCATGTTTGTAGGAGGTATACGAACCAAACTTTTCAGTAGCGATGTCCGCATTTACCATTTGTGTCAGTTGGCGGTGATCTTCATATCGGGTGGTAGAAGTCACCTGCATCAGTTCTTTCGGTTCATTGGTGATGATGTTGATTACACCTGCAATGGCATCAGAACCATAAAGCGATGAACCTGCGCCGTCAAGCACCTCGATACGTTTCACGCGGCTCATGTCGATGCGCGAAAGGTCGATGTTATTGGATATGTCCCCTATCAGTTTTCGGCCATTAATCAAGATGAGTACATATTTGTTGGAGAGGCCGTTCATCATCAGGTAAGAACCCATTGAGTTGGTAGAGAATGAAAGGGAAGGAACGAGCATGGTCATTGCCTGCTGAAAGTCTGTGATACCGGCTTTCTTTATTTCGTTGGCAGTTACTACTTCCACCGGAGCCGGTGTGTTTTTCAGTCTTTGGTGTGTACCGGTACCTGTCACAACTACAGGGTTCAGGTCCACAGTCATCTCTTTGCCTGTTGCGTGTTGCTGTGCAAACGCACCCACCGCTGCACATCCTCCCAAGAGAATGGTCAGTAAGCATCTTTTGTCCATTGATGTTTTTGAATAATGTGTTAATAAACGGCCTTCCTGACCCCGGGACGGCACTGTTATCTATGTCTGCTCGGCAGGTTTCCTGACTATCCCTTTTTTAGAAAGCAACCTTCCCGCCTTGCCTTCCGGCATCGACAGTGGTATGTGTAGAAATGCTTTCCTTTCCTCCTTTGAACAGAATGCGGAGTATATGGGCATCACAGTAGCGGGCACTGTACCGGATTCTAACCGGTTTCCCTCTTGTATGTTAATTGAGCATTAACACATCACCTAAGACGGTACAAATGTATATATTTTTTGACAAAAGGTTACGGTTGGATAAGAAAAATGATATCAGGGGGAAGTGTAGAGATTCGTTAGGAATATCGTTGGCGTTTTTGTATAGGAATTGGTTGTCAGTTTGTTATGATGATTGAATTGTGAAAATAAAAAAATCATGTAGAAAAAGTATAATATAAAAAAATATATTACATTTGCGCCATGTTTTGGTGCGGAGCCTTCGGTCATGGAGGTAACGCTTAATAGGGAACCCGGTGTGAATCCGGGACTGTACCCGCAGCTGTAAGTTCCTGTACAAGGGATTTTGTACTTCAAATGTCACTGGTTATAAACCGGGAAGGCAACAAAATCCGGAACGAGTCAGAAGACCTGCCGAACACGAAAACCATAGCTTTCGGGAAAAAAAGCGAGAGGGAAGAGATCTATTTATCTTAAACTCATGTTGCCCAAAAGACTATGTTAATAATGCTTTATTCATTATTAATATATAGTTGTATGAAAAAAGTTGTTGTATTAGCATTGTTGCTGTTTGTGTGTGTCGGTTCGCTTCTCGCTCAGGAGAACGATAAACAAAAGAAAAAGAGTATCACGGATTCTTTATTCCGTATTGATCAAGTGGACGTGATGCAGAAAAAGAAGAGGATTGATTTGTTGGGATTGGATGTGCCTTTGCGTTTCGTTCCGATAACGGTGAGCAAGTTGTCTAGCCAGATGCTTGACCGGAAGGGAATTGTTGATCTGATGGATGCTGTTAAGTTTTTGCCGGGAATTGTAGCGAAAGATAAGCAATACGGGCAATTCCAACAGTTTTCGATTCGCGGCCAGGGGAGTGCGGTCGTTATGATTGATGGGATTCGCGATGAACGGACATTAAATAATAACGTGCCTTACGGAGATTTGGCTGCCGTGGAGTCTATCGAGTTACTGAAGGGGCCCGCCGCTATTTTGGCCGGACATTCGGCTATGGGCGGAGTGTTGAATATCGTGCGCAAGAAAGCGTCTCCCGATTTCTCGGCCAACGCTCGTATCAGTTATGGTAGCTGGGATGAGAGACGGGCTACTCTCGGTTTTGGGGGGAAACTCGTGGGACCTCTCGAGTATCGTGCCAATATTAATTATTCAACGGGTGACGGATGGCGTGAGGTGAATGCAAATCGTTTTTCCGTGTATGGTGTTTTGGGAGCTGATTTAGGAAAGTGGGGACGTATTGATGTGACCGGTAGTTATGCCGACGATGATTACACGACCGAGATCGGGGCTGCACCCGTTATGCCCGGTGATATGTTCTACGTGGATGGAGACAAACCGTACGCGCTGAAGGGGGAGCGCCACCCGGAGGCGGATTACCGCGAAGTTTATAATGACTTTGCTAATAATTACATGAAACGGAAAGTGTGGGATATGTCTGTGTCATACGTTTATCAGATCACGGATTGGATGAAGTTGAAAGAACGTTTTTCTTATTTCCATAGTGATTTGGATTATCATTGTATTGAGGGGCTTTCTTATCGTACTTCTAAGGATCCGATATATAAATGGTATTATTATAAGTCAGAAAACGAGAAGGTCTATGTTGACTTGGATACGGTTCAACGAGGAAATGCTGCCCGTCAGAACCCGTTGAATTTTAACCCGGACCACAAAAACGTGAATAACACGATCGAGTTGACCGGGAAGTTCGAGACAGGTTCCGTGTTGCATAATTACACGTTGGGATGGACGTACAATTGTTTTGATTTCGCCCAGTATAACGGTTATGGAGATGACGATTTGTGGGGGCCCGGTTTGGATGCTCTTTTGCCTGTGCGTGACCCGCATATTGTGCAGGGATGGTGGGACACGAAAGTTTCAGCCGTTTCTCTTCGCACGGAGAGAACGCATGGAATTTATTTGCATGACGTGATCGAATTCAATGATAAATGGAAAATGATGGCATCCGGACGTGTGGATTTGTATAGCCGAAAAACATCGAGTGCCACGATTGACGACGGAAAGCAGAAGTATGAAACGAAGAACAGGAAAGAATGGAAAGAGGTGGAGACCTCGGCATTCACGTATCGGGTGGGTGTCGTGTATTTCCCTATGCCTGAATTGTCATTCTACGGTTCTATTTCTTCTTATTTTAATCCTGTGACCACAACGTATAGTCCTACCGTGATGTATTTGGACCGCAAGGGTAATGAGTTCAATCCCTGAAATACTTCAAGAGGCACAATCCCGTATTTTTTTGCCATATTGGTAACATCCGAAGAAGCTCCCCCTACCGCAAAATTCAGAACCCCGTGCAAACGAACATACTTTTCAGCCTTATCCGAATAAGCATGTTTCACGAAATACATCGCTGACAAATTCACCGAATCTTTACCCATTCTCATCATCTCCGACTCAAGGAATGAGGTCGTCGCCCATGACCAGCAAGTCCCCGCACGGTACTGATCCTTCACGGATGTGGCAGGCAATCTTTTTACATCCGTGAATTTATATCCTTCCGGCTTTATCGTGTCCTGTTGCGCGTAGGACATCATCGTACCCATAAAAAGAAGGGCACACAAAATACATACTGTTTTTCTCTTCTCTTTATATTAATGATTTCATTATCTGTCGCAAAAGTATAAAAAGAAGCGTAAAATACTCTTACCTCCCGGTTAAAAACAGGAACAAAGCGCGGGAAATCCCGCTACCGTAAGGAAGAACAGGGGAGGCACCCCCTTTTCATTTCAGGCACCCCCTCGGTACATCTTCGGTCGGGGAGCGAAGGTGTACCCCAAGCGCACCGAAGGTGCACCGAAGTTAATCCCCTTCTTCCCCCAATATACCATAGGATTACAACACCTCATCTTCGAACAATCCCTAAAAAGTATAAGAATCCGATG
>ENA-UEQB01002062-UEQB01002062.1-human-gut-metagenome-genome-assembly--contig:-NODE-2062-length-15430-cov-10.187585_pt1 | contig 15430 bp, 7 predicted proteins | sample MGYA00242901_ERZ507918 | MGnify/ENA primary metagenome ERZ507918 (study PRJEB26167, sample SAMN06115405) | human gut metagenome | host: Homo sapiens | place: China:Sichuan | collected 2016-04-06... | reverse complement strand
CAGCATTGCTTTGCCTTTGCTCCGTCTCGCGGACGGAAGCAAAGGTGAAGCTGCCTGCCTTGGTTTCGGACGGGATGGTGCTGCAGCGCGAGCAACCTCTGAAAATATGGGGTACAGCAGATGCAGGAGAAACAGTGCAGCTAACTTTCCTGAAAGGGAAGAAAGCCAAAGAAGCCTATACTGCCACCGCCGACAGCCATGGAGCATGGAGCATCGAACTGCCTGCCATGAAAGCCGGAGGCCCCTATCGGATTCAAGTTAATGACATCGAACTGAAAGATGTCTTGGTGGGCGATGTATGGCTCTGCTCGGGACAGTCAAATATGGAACTGCCGGTACGGCGTGTGATGGACATGTTTGCCGAAGAAATTTCCGCCTACCATAACGAAAAGATACGCCACCTCATCGTACCGAAAACTTATAATTTCCATGAACCGCAAAAAGACATGCCTGCCACAAGCTGGAAAGCCCTGACACAGGAAAACGTAATGGAATTTTCCGCCCTTGCCTACTTCTTCGCCAAAGAAATGTATGAAAGGACAGGCGTACCCGTGGGCATCATCAACAGCAGCTGGGGCGGCACGCCCGTAGAAGCTTGGATGAGCGAAGAGAGTCTGAAAGAGTTTCCGCAATACATCAATGATAAACGGCTGTACGAAGACGATGCCTACTGCAAGCACATCAAGGAAGTGGAAGGAGAAAGCTTCCGTCGCTGGAACGCCGCCCTCTACCGGGGAGATGCCGGACTGCATGAAACCACACCGTGGTATGCTGCCAATTATGATGACAGCGCATGGCAAACCGTAGATATGTTTGCAAATACTTGGGGCAATAATGGGCTGAACGCTATCGGTGGCTCACATTGGCTGCGCCAAAGCGTGGAAATTCCATCAACGTGGAATGGAAAAGAAGCAACGCTCCGGCTGGGTTGCCTGGTTGATGCCGATTCGGTATACGTGAACGGGCAGTTCGTAGGCACCACGAGCTATCAATACCCACCACGCATCTACCGCATCCCCTCCGGACTGCTGAAAGCGGGGAAGAACAGCATCACCGTGCGCCTCATCAGTAACGGTGGGCAGCCGGCATTTGTCCGGGAAAAGCCTTATAAGATTATACTGAACGGACAGAAGGACGGCATTCCCACCGAAAGCTCCACAGACCCCCGGGAAATAAACCTGAAAAGGGAATGGAAGTACCGCCCCGGCGCTCCAATGCCGCAAGCACCGGGCATGATGTTCTTCTGCTACAAACCCGTATGCCTATACAATGCCATGATAGCTCCATTGAAGGAATACGGCGTGAAAGGAGTGATATGGTATCAGGGAGAGTCCAACGTATCGCGCCGGAACGAATATGCCGACCTGCTTACAGCCATGATGGCAGACTGGCGCAAGACATTTGATGCCCCAGAACTTCCATTCTATATTGTGGAGTTGGCCGACTTCCTGCATCCGAATGACACCGGTGGACGAAAAGCCTGGGCAGAAATGCGCCAAGAACAAGCCAAAGCCGCCGAACAGAGTAGCAATGCCTACCTCATAAAAAACAGCGACTTGGGCGAATGGAACGACATTCACCCCTTGGATAAGAAAACATTGGGCAAGAATTAAAAATGGACAACTTATAACTAATAACTAATATCTTCCATCATGGAATCGACACAAAAAACAAGAGAGGAGTCGAAAGGCTTCTACAAACTTTCATGGATGCAACGCATAGGGTTCGGCTCAGGCGACCTGGCACAGAACCTTATCTATCAGACAGTGTGTATGTATCTGCTGATTTTCTATACCAATGTATACGGGCTGGAGCCATCGCAAGCAGCTTTCATGTTCCTTGTAGTAAGAGTAGTGGACGTGCTGTGGGACCCGTTAGTGGGCGCTTTCGTAGACAAGCACAACCCACCGCTGGGCAAATACCGCTCCTATTTGGTGCTGGCAGGCATTCCGCTTACCGGATTTGCCATTCTCTGCTTCTGGAACGGTTTCTCCGGTTCGCTGGCCTATGCCTACATCACTTATGTAGGATTATCAATGCTCTATACGCTGATAAATGTACCCTACGGTGCCTTGAATGCCTCGCTCACCCGCGACACCGACGAGATTACCACCCTGACCAGCGTGCGTATGTTCTTGGCCAATACGGGTGGACTGGCCGTGGCCTACGGCATCCCCAAGATAGTTTCTTTCCTCTCGCCCGACGGTATGACCAATACAGTTGAGAGTGCCGATGCCTGGTTCACCACCATGGCCGTCTACGGTGTGGCGGGGCTGGTTCTACTCACTTTCTGTTTCACACAGTGCAAGGAACGGGTAGTAATGGATGCCAAGGATACGGAGAACGTCCGGGTGTCCGACCTCTGGGTGGAATTCAAACGCAACCGCCCGCTGCGCATCCTCGCTTTCTTCTTCATTACGGCTTTTGCCATGATGGCTGTAGGCAACTCTGCCGGCTCGTACTACATGATATACAACGTGCACGGCACCAGCGACCAAATGGCCAATTTCATGGCACTTGGCTCTATCCCCGCCTTCATCTTCATGCCTTTGGTGCCCTGGATTAAGCGGAAGATAGGCAAGCGAGCCATGTTCAACGTATTCCTTTCCATCGCCATCGCAGGTATGGCACTGCTCTACATCATCTCCATGACACCGGGACTGAGAAACGAAATATGGCTGGTATACGTGGCGCAGTTCATCAAGTCCACAGGCGTGATTGTGGCCACGGGCTATATGTGGGCACTTGTTCCCGAAGTCATCTCCTATGGTGAATACACCACGGGCAAGCGCATTTCGGGCATTGTGAACGCCCTGACCGGCATTTTCTACAAGGCAGGAATGGCCTTGGGCGGCGTAGTACCGGGACTGGTGCTGGCGTATGTAGGCTTTGACAAGGGCAATGCCGTCAACCAATCGGCCTTTGCCGAGCAAGGCATCCTCTGGTTAGTGGCTGTCATCCCTGCCATGCTGCTGGCAGTAGCCATGCTCATCATCTCCAAGTACGAACTGACGGACGAAAAGATAGATGAAATCAACCGGAAAATCGAGACTCGGAATGTAAACGAATAATATCTGCCGAAAGGCAGGCAAGAGAACGCAAAGCACAACAGTAACTTAAAAAACAGAAATAAAATGAAATTCAAAAACATTGTATGCTCCGTTGCGACAGTCGCATGGCTGTCGGCTTGCGGAGGAGGGAAGCAGGCTGCAACAGAAGAAACTACATTGAAAGAAGCCTTCGGCAACAAATTCCTTATAGGTGTAGCTATCAACGCACGCCAAGCATCGGGACAAGACTCCATAGGGGCAAGTATCGCAAAGCGACACTTCAACTCCATTGTGGCCGAAAACTGCATGAAGAGTGAAGTGATACACCCGGAAGAAGACAGATATGACTTTAGCCTGGCAGACGAATTCGTTAAGTTCGGCGAGGATAACGGAATGTTCATCATCGGGCATTGCTTGGTGTGGCATTCCCAGCTCTCACCTTGGTTCTGCGTAGACGCCGAAGGAAAAAATGTTTCACCCGAAGTCCTGAAAGAGCGACTGAAAAGCCATATTCATACTATCGTGGGCCGATACAAAGGTCGCATTAAAGGCTGGGACGTAGTAAACGAAGCCATCGAAGGAGACGGAAGCTACCGCAAAAGCAAGTTCTACGAGATACTGGGAGAAGAATATATCCCGCTGGCTTTCCAATATGCACATGAGGCAGACCCGGAAGCGGAACTCTACTATAACGACTACGGTATGCACGAACCGGGACGCCGAGACGCAGTGGTGCGTATGGTCAATTCACTCAAAGAAAAAGGATTGCGCATAGATGCCATAGGTATGCAGGGACACATGGGATTGGATTACCCCAGCATAGGTGAATATGAAACCAGCCTTCTCGCCTTTGCCTCCACAGGCGCTAAAGTAATGATAACGGAATGGGACATGAGTGCTTTGCCAACCATAAACCGCGGAGCAAATATTGCCGACAAAGTAGCCTTTGAGAAAGCCTTAAATCCCTATCCCGAAGCTCTACCGGATAGTGTTTCCAATCTGTGGAATGCACGTATGAAATCGTTCATGGAACTTTTCATAAAGCACTCGGACGTCATTACACGCGTAACCGTCTGGGGAGTATCGGACGGTGACTCCTGGAAGAATGACTGGCCCGTACCGGGAAGACGGGAATATCCCCTACTCTTCGACCGTAACTATCAGCCTAAGCCCTTCCTGAAAGAAATTCTGGAACCTAAAAAGGCCGTGTTCGATGAGTTCACATATACGGTAGCTCCCAAGGATACCGATAAAGCAACTGATCAGGTTACCACACCGGGTACATTGAATCCCGTGTTACCGGGTTGTTACCCCGACCCGAGCATCTGCCGCGTAGGAAACGACTATTATATGGTCAACTCCTCTTTCGCCTTCTACCCCGGCGTACCCATCTGGCACAGCACAGATCTGACGAACTGGGAACAACTGGGCTACGTCCTCAACCGCCCCTCACAGTTGCCTATGTACGACGGCCTGCGCATCAGTGGCGGTATCTATGCTCCGGACATCAAATACAATCCTCACAACGGACTGTTCTATCTGATCACTACAGCCGTAGACGGTGGCGGTAACTTCTTCGTCACCACGGATGATCCGAAGAAAGGAAACTGGAGTGATCCCACTTTCCTGCCCGAAGTGGGCGGCATCGACCCCGGATTTCTCTTCGACGAAGACGGGAAAGCATACATTGTGAACAATGACGGTCCGGCAGGAAAGCCCGAATATGACGGTCACCGCGCTATCTGGATACGCGAATTTGACTGGAAAAACGGTTGTACCGTAGGAAAACAGAAAATGATTATTGACGGGGGAGTAGACAAAACCCAGCATCCCAGCTGGATAGAAGGTCCACACCTCTACCACATCAACGGCACATACTACCTGATGGCTGCCGAAGGTGGCACAGGCCCCAACCACTCGGAAGTGATCTTCACCTCTGCGTCTCCGTTCGGCCCTTTCAAACCTTGTGCCATCAATCCGATACTGACGCAACGCGGCTTGCCGGGCGACCGTCCCAACCCGGTTACCTGCGTCGGTCATGCCGATCTGGTGGAAACTCCCGATGGCGACTGGTATGCTGTCTTCCTCGGCGTCCGCCCCTACCGCAACGGTCACGACGTGATGGGACGCGAGACTTTCATGCTCCCGGTAACCTGGAAAGAGAATCAACCCATTATTCTTCCTGAGGGTGATGTCATCACTTATACCGCCGACCGCTCCTACGGTCCTGCCCCACTATGGACAGCAAACGGACTGGCTAAAGAAGCATTTTTCATCCGCACTCCACTGGTGCCCTGCTATGATATAAACAGCAAAGGACAGTTGGAAATGACCGCCAGCAGCACTGATCTTAACCAAAAGCGTCAGCCTGCCGCCATCGGCCGCTGGATTAACAATTGGACATTCACAGCTCAGACCGGCTTGGACTTCGTGCCACAACAGCCGAAGGATTTCGCGGGTATCATCTGTTTCCATGATGATAATTGCTATATTCGCTTCGGAAAGACATTGGACCAAGACGGCAAACCCGTCATGCTTCTGGAAACATACAGCCATGGCAGACTGTGCAGCCAGGCAAACAGCCCGCTAACCCGGACAGATGAAAAAGTATATCTGAAAGTAGAAGGAGATAATGCAGTAAACTATACCTTCAGCTACTCCACCAGTCCTAAAGGTAACTGGACGCAAGTAGGCGACCCCGCCTCCGCCGACCTGATAAGCACGCAGACAGCCGGAGGTTTTACCGGAACCATGGTCGGCATTTATGCTACAGGAGGCTATTAGAGGCAAAGATCAACAGAGAGAACACTCATTTTTGGTAGATCGCCACATACCTATTGAGTGGATCGCAAAATTATAGCTTCTTCAAGCTGAAACTATTTTCTCGATAAGATGAAACAAATTAAGAATATTAACCTTTAAAATTATAGAGTCATGAAGAAAGAAAAAAGATACTTGGTACCCGGAGATTATATGGCAGACCCTGCCGTGCATGTGTTCAACGACCGTCTTTACATCTACCCTTCCCACGACTGGGAAAGCGGTATCCCCGAAAATGACAACGGTGACCATTTCAATATGAAAGACTACCACGTCTTCTCTACCGATGACCCCATGAAAGGTGAAATCGTAGACCATGGCCTGGTACTCACCACCGAAGATATTCCCTGGGCAGGACGCCAACTCTGGGATTGCGACGTAGCTGAGAAAGACGGCAAATATTATATGTATTTCCCCCTGAAAGACCAGAATGATATCTTCCGTATCGGTGTTGCCATCAGCGACCGTCCCGAAGGTCCGTTCATTCCCCAACCCGACCCGATGCGCGGAAGTTACAGCATGGACCCTGCCGTTCTGAATGATGGAGACGGTAACTACTACATGTACTTCGGTGGTCTGTGGGGCGGACAGTTGCAACGCTATCGCGACAACAAAGCTCTGGAAAGTGGAGCTACTTTCCCCGCAGACAACGAGCCGTCCATCCCCGGACGCGTTGCCAAACTCAGTGCGGATATGCTGCAATTTGCCGAAGAACCTAAAGCCGTAGTGATCCTGGACGAAAACGGGCAACCGCTGACAGCCGGAGACAACGAACGCCGTTTCTTCGAAGCAAGCTGGATGCACAAGTATAACGGAAAGTATTACTTCTCCTACTCTACCGGTGATACCCACCGCCTGTGCTACGCCATCGGCGACAATCCTTACGGTCCTTTCACTTATCAGGGAGTAATCCTGACTCCGGTGGTAGGCTGGACTACCCACCACTCCATTGTGGAATACCGGGGTAAATGGTATCTGTTCCATCACGACAGTGTGCCTTCCGGCGGACGCACCTGGTTGCGCAGCCTGAAAGTATGCGAACTGGAATACGACGCCGAAGGGAAGATTATCACCATTGAAGGACTGGATTAACCCTTGCCCGATAGAATATAGAGTATGGATACTGTCAAAATAGGTATTATAGGTACCGGGTGGATTGCCGAAAAGATGGCAATCACCCTCGAAGGAATGGAGGGAGTAGAAGCTTATGCAGTCGCTTCCCGCCAGTTGCAGACTGCCTGTGACTTTGCCGACCGGTGGGGTTTCACCCGTGCCTACGGTTCTTATGAAGAAATGCTGGATGATGAAGAGGTGGAGTTGGTATATATTGCCACTCCCCATTCTCACCATTTTGAACATGCACGTATGAGTCTGCTGAAAGGCAAAGCGGTTTTATGCGAAAAGGCATTCACCGCCAATGCCCGCCAGGCGGAAGAACTGCTGAATCTTGCCAAAGAAAAGGAGCTCTTCATCACCGAAGCTATCTGGACACGTTATATGCCTCTATCGCAAACCATCAATGACCTTGTAAACGGTGGAATCATCGGACGCCCCATGACGCTGTCTGCCAATCTGGGTTACCCAATCGGCAACCGTGAGCGCCTCCGCCAACCGGCACTGGCAGGCGGGGCTCTGCTCGACCTGGGAGTGTATGCACTGAACTTTGCTTCCATGGTTTTCGGGACGGACGTAGAGAGTGTCACCTCTACCTGCGTAAAGACCGATACCGGAGTCGATGCACAGAATAGTATAACTCTTACATTCAAGGATGGGAAAATCGCTGTACTGCACAGCAGTATGCTGAGTATGACCGACCGCCAAGGCATCATTTCCGGTGACAAAGGGCATCTGATCATTGAAAATATCAACAATCCACAACGAATCAGGGTGGTAACGGAAGATTATAAGACGGCAGTTGTCTACAACTGTCCGCCACAAATCACCGGATACGAATACCAGGTATATGCATCCATGGAAGCTCTGAGGAACGGGTGGCTCGAATCTCCCTATATGCCTCACGCCGAAACCCTGCGCATCATGCGCATGATGGATGACTTACGCCGCGAATGGGGAGTACGCTACCCCGCCGATGAATAAACCAACCAATACTTTTTGTTTATGAAAAAACTGCTCTCTTTATTCTTATTATCTTGTTTACTCGGACCCGTATCCGCGGAAGACGGCAGCCGCTTGTGGCTCCGGCAATCGACAGATGCCCACGCACAGATTACAACGCCTCGCCAGTCTCCGACACTAAACATAGCTGTCCGTGAACTGAAACAGGCATGGAAAGGGCTCCCCGTTACGCTTGTACTGAAGAAAGACAAACAGCTATCTTCCGAAGGCTTCCGCATACGGCAGGTAAATGGAAAACTCACCGTCACTTCTCCCAGCGAAACGGGCTTGCTTTATGCTGCCTATCACCTGATCCGTCTGCAAGAAATGCAGAACTTCGGAAAACCTTCGGAAACAGACCAGGAAATAACGGAGAATCCTGCCTATGACCTGCGTATTCTCAATCATTGGGACAACCTCGACCGCAGCATCGAGCGCGGTTATGCCGGCAAATCTCTCTGGAACTGGGAAGAACTGCCCGGCACACTCTCCGACAGATACGAAGCATACGCTCGTGCCAATGCCTCCATCGGAATCAATGCAACGGTACTGAACAATGTAAATGCTTCCTCAAAAATCCTTTCCGCTGAATATCTGGAAAAGGTAAAGGCTCTGGCAGACATATTCCGTCCTTATGGCATCAAGGTATATCTCTCTATCAACTTTGCCTCCCCCATGCAACTGGGCGGGCTTTCCACAGCCGATCCTTTGGACAAAGATGTCATCGCCTGGTGGAAGCAGAAAGCCAAAGAGATCTATCGCACCATCCCCGACTTCGGTGGCTTCCTGGTGAAAGCCAATTCCGAAGGACAGCCCGGCCCATGCGACTTCAACCGTACACATGCCGAAGGTGCCAATATGCTGGCAGATGCATTGAAGCCTTATAAAGGTATTGTCATGTGGCGCGCTTTCGTCTACAGCCCAACGGATGCAGACCGCGCTAAGCAAGCTTATCTGGAATTCCAGCCTTTGGATGGGCAATTCCGCAACAATGTCATCGTACAGATAAAGAACGGTCCGGTCGACTTCCAGCCTCGCGAACCATATAGTCCTCTATTCGGAGCTATGCCCCGGACTCCGCAGATGGTCGAATTCCAGATTACACAAGAATATCTGGGCTTCTCCAATCACCTTGCCTATCTTGCCCCGATGTGGGAAGAGTTCTTCGACTTTGTGAAGCCGTCTTCATTGAAAGCCATAGCAGGTGTGGCCAATATAGGGACGGATACAAACTGGTGTGGCCATCCTTTCGCCCAAGCCAACTGGTACGCTTTCGGGCGCATGGCCTGGAATCCTTCCCTGACATCGGGAACAATCGCAGAAGAATGGCTGAAACAAACTTTCTTCGATGCAAGTAATCCCGAACATGCACCCATTGCCTATGAAATACATAGCATGATGATGGAAAGCCGCGAGGCTGTGGTAGACTATATGATGCCACTCGGGCTACATCACCTCTTTGCATGGGGACACCATTACGGCCCGGAACCTTGGTGCGACGTGCCCGGTGCACGCCCCGACTGGATGCCGTCTTACTATCATAAAGCAGACAAACAGGGGATAGGTTTCGACCGCAGTCATACGGGTAGCAATGCTACAGCCCAATATCCCGATTCACTCTGCCGCCTTTACGATGACATCCGTACTTGTCCGGATGAGTATCTCTTGTGGTTCCATCATGCCCCTTGGCAACACACCATGCAAAGCGGACGTACTTTATGGGACGAGCTTTGCTATCGCTACGATCATGGTGTACAGCAGGTAAGAAGCTTTCAGAAAAAATGGGATCTGGCTGAGAACTATATCGATGCGGAACGTTTCAAGGATGTACAGTCACGCCTAAAGATACAGGCACGTGATGCCGTATGGTGGAAAGATGCCTGCCTGCTATACTTCCAGGAATTTTCGGGTATGCGTGCCCCTTACGAAGTGGAAAGGCCGATACATGAATTGGACGATTTGAAACAAGTGAAGCTTCCTATCGACAACCATGAATGCCCGACACCGAAAATGCTGAATGAAAGAAGGTAATCACATACTTCACAAACCTATCTTTAAGAGGAGAAGCCAACGCTTCCCCTCTTTTTTATATTCGGCTGATTCTATGAAAACAGGAAGGCTATTTTTATACACGAACAAAGTCCATGCTTACATACACAACTATTTATCAACACATTAGCAATCAGCAAACGTATTTCAAACGTATAATTTACCTCCGGCAAAAGTATGTAAAGAGTAGTGATTCGCTTGCTTTTACTCCTCCCACCCTCTACTTTTGTATCAGCCAAACAGGCCAAAGGATGGACGGACTACAACGCGCGCTAATTTCGGATATTCCTTATTCCCTGTATTGCATGAAAACACTATTATTAACGATTAAATCTTTTAATATTATGAAGAAAAGACTGCCACTTATCACACTGCGGCCTCTTGCATGGATACTATTTCTTCTTATAACGGCAAGCGGATACGCACAAGAGAGTCTTATTCAAGGTCTGGTTATTGATGAAAACGGAGAGCCGCTGATTGGTGTATCCATACAGGACCAGAAGACACAAAAAGGTACCATCTCCGATATAGACGGTAAATTCTCGCTCGAAGCCCGCATAGGAAACATGCTGAAGATATCTTATATAGGATATCGCACCGTAACACTTGCCGCAGCCAAAGATATGCGTGTAGTTATGAGTGAAGACAACATGAAACTGGATGAAGTAGTAGTAGTGGGATATGGCGTCCAGAAGAAAGTAAATCTGACAGGTGCCGTAGCTTCCGTGAAAAGCGACGAGATCCTGAAAGCCCAATCGGCAAATACCTCCAACGCACTTATCGGACAGATTCCCGGACTGATAGCCAAACAAACCACCGGAGAACCGGGACTGGACGGCTCACAAATCTATATCCGCGGTGTTGCCACTTTCCAGGGAGGAACTTCACCTACCTATATCATCGACGGCATCGAACGCCAGGCAGAAGACTTTGCCCGCATAGATCCCAATGAAATAGAATCGCTGAACGTATTGAAAGATGCCGCCTCAGCCGCTATCTTCGGTATGCGTGGTGCCAACGGGGTTATACTGGTCACCACCAAACGAGGCAATACCGGAAAAGTCCACGTAAAGTACTCGGGTAACGTATCAATACAGAAGCCTACAAGTCTGCCGGAATTTGCCAATTCTACCGACTATGCCCGGATGAAGAACATATACATGGGCAATACAATCTATACAGACGAGGAAATCAGAAAATTCGCCGACGGCTCTGATCCCGAACGCTATCCGAATACCGACTGGTACAAAGAAATGCTGTCAAAGAATGCAGTGCAGCATCAGCACAACATTACCGTGGACGGCGGACGCGATAACATCAAGTTCTTTACCAGCTTCGGATATGTACATCAGGATGGTTTGTGGGACAATCTGAACTACGAACGCTACTCTTTAAGAAGCAATATCGACGTAAAGATCACTTCTACCACTCAGCTCTCGGTAGATGCATCCGGTCGTGTGGAATACCGTCATGGAAGCCCGCAGAGCAGTACCAATGTCTTCCAGCAGCTGATCCGTAATACTCCTGTGCTACTTGCCAAGTATGACAATGGTCTTTACACAGTACCCGATGCCACTCACCCGAACATCATGGCGCAAACCAGCAAAGACGCGGGATACAGTGACTCACGAAACAACAGTCTGTTAACCCGCCTCGAACTGACTCAGGACCTTCCGTTCGTAACTCAAGGACTGAAAATAAAGGGTGTCTTCTCATACGATAAAAACAATTACGCCCAGAAGACCTGGTCACTCTCCCCTTACCTGTATGTACGCGACCAAGACAACAACTACAACTTGCAGCCACGGGGCAGCGCCTCACTCTATCAGAATCAGAATGACAACGAATACATAGAGTGGCAGGGACATCTTACCTACGACCGTTCTTTCGGCAACCATACCGTTTCAGCCCTGTTGATGGCATTGGGACGCAAAGAAAAATACCACAACGTATGGGTATCCCGCAACTCATTCGACTCGGACGTAATGGATCAGATCAGTGCCGGTAACAGTACCGGACAGCAATTGGGTGGATATGACAGAGAGTCGGCACGCCTCAGCTATGTAGGTAGAATCAACTATAATTATGGCGGCAGATACCTGTTTGAAGCGAATATCCGCCGGGATGCTTCCGAAAACTTTGCTCCCGACAAACGTTGGGGAACATTTGCATCCGCCTCTATCGGTTGGGTGGTTTCGGAAGAGAAGTTCTTCGAACCTTTGAAAAATAAGATAAACTTCCTGAAGATCAGAGGGTCCTATGGTACATTGGGTAACGACAATACCGGTGGTGTAGCCTTCCCGTATTACAGCCGCTTCGACTTGTACGCTTCACGCGGTTCGCATGGCGGTGGACTGGCGAATAACCTTGGCGACTACGTATTCGGAGAATTGGTTACCAAAGGTTTGGTTCCCGGCCCCATAGCCAATGCGCTGGCAACCTGGGAAACTTCCAAGAAGATGAATATCGCGATAGATGCAGGTTGGTTTGATATGTTCAACCTGTCTTTAGATTTCTTTAAAGAAACCCGTTCCGACATCCTTGCACAGCGAGGAGCCGAAGTGCCCTGGTCGTTCGGTGGAGAACTCCCGCTTGAAAATATCGGCAAGGTGGAGAATAAAGGTATCGATGCCAACCTGACGTTCAATCATCACATCGGTAAAGTCCGTTACTCCATAGGCGGAAACTTCACTTATGCCCGCAACAAGATATTGGAAATGGCTGAGGCCGCAGGAACCTCCGAGTACCTGAGAAAAACCGGACGTCCCATCTACAGCTACTACGGTTATAAGACAGACGGTATCTTCCAGAACCAACAGGAAATAGATGCGTATGCCAAACAGGAAGTGGCAGGAAGCGACTATGTGACCCGCCCCGGTGATATCAAATATGTAAACGTAAACGGTGACGAAGTGGTAAATGCCGGTGATATGACTTATCTGGGATACGGCAACGTACCGGAAATCGTATACGGTATCAACGGAAGCCTGGCATGGAAGAATTTCGACCTCAGTTTCCTCTTCCAGGGAGCAGCCCATGCACAGGTTTATCTGAATGGTGGCGTAGTAATGCCTTACTTCAATGATGGCAATCTGCCTCAGTTCTGGGTAAAAGAAGCATGGAGCGAGAACAATCCCGGCACACGTTATCCGCGTCTGGAGCAGTCCACGCACAACTTCCCGAATACGGATTTCCCACCCGTGCAGACCTATCTGTATGATGCGTCTTATTTCAGACTGAAAAACATTGAAGTAGGTTACAACTTCCCGCGCAAATGGTTGAGTAACCTCCGTTTAGAGAATGTACGTGTGTACGTCAGCGGACAGAATCTCTTCACCATTACCGATGTTCCTCAGATAGACCCCGAAAATGTAAACTCACAAGGTTGGTCTTATCCACAAATGAAATCATTTAACGCAGGTATCAGTATTCAATTTTAAACAGACAATATCATGAAAGAAATATTTAAACCCTTATTCATACTACTTGCCGCTATCAGCATGACTTCCTGTACTGATATGCTGGACATCAAGCCTACGACATTTGTCTCCGACGACTTGATTTGGCAGGACAAAAAGCTTATCGATCAATTCGTAGCCAATACGTACGGTACACTGGTATGCGGCTTCAACCGTAATACGCAGGGATGGGATCAGGACTGGGCTGCCGCTTTCGGCGGTAACTTCGACGCCGGCGCCGACGACTTCGACGGCAAGTTCGATGCAAATGTAAATCAGTTCAATACGGGACAGATCACAGCGCAAAGCACTCCGTTCATCGACGAAATCTGGAAGAGCAATTATAGCATTATCCGCAAATGTAACCTGATAATTGCCGCCGTTCCGGACACCAAAGACGTGGTGCTGACACCGACCGAAAAGAAATATTACGAAGCGGAAGCACGTTTCCTGCGGGCATTCTGTTACTTCGACCTTACCAGGGCATTCGGACGGGCACCATTGATTACGGAAGCTCAGCAACTGGAAGACAATCTGCTGGTACCGGCCACCGATTTCGAAGGATTGATAAACTTCATTGCCACCGAGAGCGATAACTATGCGGAAGATCTCGACCCGACCGTTTCCGACGCCATGAAAGGGCGTGCCACCCGTGGTGCCTTCCTGGCGCTGAAAGCTCGTGCCCTGCTCTATCTTGCCAGCCCGCTCAACAATGCCTCCAACTCTAAAGAGCGTTGGGAAGATGCTGCCAAAGCCGCACAAGCTGTCATGACTCTAGGAGTGTATCATCTTTACCGCAACGGTGAATATGCCTACGGTTCTTTATTCTTCGACAAATCGAATGCCAACACGGAGATTATCTTTGAACGCCGCTTCCAGTTCCCGGAAATTACGCATAACATCCACATGCAATGGAGTCTTGACCCTGCCGATGCCGACCGCGGTTCCTGGAACGGTTTATATCCCACCCAGAACTTAGCCGATGCTTATGAAACCACAGACGGTAAATTGATAACTGATCCTACATCTATTTACAATCCACAGGACCCATACGCCAACCGTGACAAACGTTTCTATCAGACTTTGCTTTATCATGGAAGTTACTGGGAAGGAAGCCAGTTACTTATGCATCGCCATCTGCAAAATCCGGATTGGAGCGGCAACTGTCTGCCCAACGATTACCGCGCACGCTGCGGGTATGGACTTCGCAAAATGATGCAGGAATATGACGGAGCATCTGCCGACTTATATTCCGGAGCCTTTGCACAGGATAACAACTGGCCGTATTTCCGCTATGCAGAAGTGTTACTGAACTATGCCGAAGCGCAGAATGAGGCATTGGCTGCACCGGACAAGAGTGTATACGATGCCATCAACGAGGTTCGCGACCGTGCAGGTCAGCCGGGATTACCGGAAGGTTTATCCAAAGACGAGATGCGTATCCGTATTCACAATGAGCGCCGCGTAGAGTTGTGTCTGGAAGAACACCGTTTCTTCGACTTGCGTCGCTGGAAAGAAGCAGCGACTCTACGGGCACCCATCAAGGGAATGACGGTTGAGTTTGACGGAAACAATAATAACTATAAAATAGTAACCATTGAGGAACGGGTATTCAATGAAAACAATTACTATTTACCCATTCCTCACAGTGAAACAGAGAAGAATCCGAATGTATTAGAAAGGAACTAAATGGTCAAGTAATACTATCTTAATTCTCCTCCTCCCCGGAGGAGGAGTACCCGAAGGGGGAGGTGGTAGGTGAGAAAAGAATTCCTTATTTATATGGTTCATAGGTATTTCTTGCTTTACCTACCACCCTGCCCTTTGGGCACCCCTCCTCCGACGGAGGAGGGGAATTGAGATACTCTATTTACTTAATATTGGGGTTATCATTTAACCCATAACCCTACTGAACTAAGTGATAATTTAGTGATGAAA
>ENA-UEQB01002036-UEQB01002036.1-human-gut-metagenome-genome-assembly--contig:-NODE-2036-length-15575-cov-3.374758_pt1 | contig 15575 bp, 13 predicted proteins | sample MGYA00242901_ERZ507918 | MGnify/ENA primary metagenome ERZ507918 (study PRJEB26167, sample SAMN06115405) | human gut metagenome | host: Homo sapiens | place: China:Sichuan | collected 2016-04-06... | reverse complement strand
TCGAGGAAGGCTCCCAATCAGCGGATATAAAGTATCCGCTGATTGGCTTGAGCCGACGGTGTATCCCTTCTTGGGTTTCCCGCGCACACCCTTCACCCACAAGGGGTATGCATCATCCGTAAAGCGGCGGAGCTGCTAACGGCTGACCTACCTTACCGGCGCGGAAAATTTATCACTTTATCGACAGCCTCAGCCGGCGACCTTTGGCCGCCGGCTCTTTTTTCGGCCAAACCACCCCGGTTCGTCTTGACGGGCAAAATCCCGCATAGACTGTCCCGAAAGGGGCGATGGGATGCTGGAAGTGCTGAATACCCTCCTGTGGGGGCCGGGGACGCTGGCGCTGATCTTAGGGACCGGGGTGTGGCTGACCCTGCGGACAGGGGGCTTTCCCCAGCGAAATTTAGGGCGGGCACTGACCCTGTCTTTAGGGAGGGAGGCTCGGCGGAAGGGCCGGGGCGGCGTATCCCCCTTCGGCTCCCTGATGACAGCGCTGGCCTCCACGGTGGGCACCGGCAACATCGTGGGCGTGGCGGCAGCGCTGGTATCCGGCGGGCCGGGGGCGCTGGTGTGGATGGAGCTGGCGGCGTTGCTGGGACTGGCGTCCAAGTTTGCCGAATGTATGCTGGCGGTGAAATACCGCCGTGTCCGCCGGGACGGCACCCGTTGGGGCGGGCCCATGGCGGTGATGGAAGCCCGGCTGGGCGCTCCGGGCAGATGGATGGGGAAGCTGTTTGCCGTATTCGCCCTGTTGATGGCCTTCACCATGGGCGCTTTGGCCCAATCCGGGGCCTTGGCGGACACCTTCTCCGCCGCCTTCACCCTGCCCCGCTGGCGGGTAGGACTGGTGACGGCGGCGCTGGCTCTGACGATCTTATTGGGCGGCATCCGCCGCATCGCGGATATTTCCACGGTGCTGGTGCCGGTGATGGCGCTGCTGTATTTGGGCGGCGGACTGGCGGTGATCCTGGGAAACCTCCGCCGCCTGCCGGAGGCGGTGACCCTGATGCTCCGGTGCGCAGTGGCGCCGGAAGCCGCGCTGGGCGGGGCCTTGGGGATCGTCACCCGCCGGGAGGCCCTCCGCTGGGGGGTGGCCCGGGGCGTTTTCTCCAACGAGGCAGGGCTTGGCTCCGCCGCCATCACCGCCGCCTGCGCCGACACGGAGGACCCGGTGCGTCAGGGCCTCATCAGCATGACCGGCGTGTTTTTCGACACCATGGTGATCTGTGCCGTTACCGGCCTTGCCATCTGCTGCTCCGGCACGCTGGGAGCGGCGGATGGCAATGGGCGCCCCCTCACCGGCGCGGCGCTGACCCTCCGGGCCTTTGAAACGGTGCTGGGGCCGCTGGCCCCATGGCTCATCGGCGTGGCGTTAGGGCTGTTCGCCTTTACCTCCGTGCTGGGCTGTGCGGTTCAGGCAGAGACAACGGCATCATACCTGCTGGGACCGGAGGCGGTACGGCCCTGCCGGGTGCTGTACGGACTGGCGGTTTTTGCCGGGGCGGTGATCCCCATGGCCACGGTCCTTCAGCTTGCGGATCTCGCCAACGCACTGATGGCCTTTCCGAACCTCGTCTGTCTGTTGCTGCTCTCCGATGAGATCGCCGGGGAATGCAGGAGAAAGGACCGGTAAAAATGGCAACCATCAGAAAAATAAAGCGGGTAGGAAATCGGTAAGGAAGAATGTCTCCGAAACCGCAAAGGTTCTGAAAATGGCTCCAGTGGTGCAAAAATGCTTTTTTGTGCCGCTGGAGCTGTAAATTTTCTGTGACGGCGTTGCATTTTTGTGATTTCGTGGTATGATAACCGTGGTATAAAATTTTTGAAAAGGACTGATACCATGACAAAAATCGACATCGTCTCCGGCTTCCTGGGTGCCGGTAAGACCACACTCATCAAAAAGCTGCTGGCGGAGGCCTACAAGGGCGAAAAGCTGGTGCTGATCGAAAACGAATTTGGCGAGATCAACATTGACGGCGGCTTCCTGAAGGAATCCGGCATCCAGATCTCCGAGATGTCCGCCGGCTGCATCTGCTGCTCTCTGGTGGGCGACTTCAACAAGGCTTTGAAGGACGTGGAGGCTCAGTTCCACCCCGACCGCATCCTCATTGAGCCCTCCGGCGTGGGCAAGCTCAGCGACGTGATCGTGGCGGTGGAGAACACCGTAAAGGACGTTCCCGAGATGAAGCTCAACAGCTTTGTCACCGTGGCAGACGCCACCAAGGTGAAGGTCTATATGAAGAACTTCGGTGAGTTCTACAACAACCAGATCGAGGCCGCCGGCACTATCATCCTCTCCCGGACTCAGAAGATGACGCAGGAGAAGCTGGAGGCCGCCGTGGCCATGCTGCGGGAGAAGAACGCCGACGCCGCCATCATCACCACCCCCTGGGACGAGTTGGACGGCAAGGCCATCCTCTCCGCCATTGAGAAGGTGTCCCTGGCGGACGAGCTGCTGGAGAAGATGCGCGCGGAACACGAGGCCGATGAACACGAGCACCATCACCATCATCACGACGGCGAGGAGTGCGACGATCCCAACTGCTCCTGCCACCATCATCATGGCGACGATGATGACGATGACGACCACGATGAGCACGAGCATCATCACGACCATGAGCACCACCACGACCATGACCATGAGCATGAACACGAGCATCATCATGACCACGGCGAGTGCGATGACCCCAACTGCTCCTGCCACGACCATCACCATCATCACCACGCCGATGAGGTGTTCACCTCCTGGGGTAAGGAAACGCCCAAGGTGTATACGCAGGCGGACATCGACCGTATTCTGACGGCGCTGGATTTGGGTGACTACGGCGCCATTCTCCGGGCCAAGGGCATCGTGAACGGCACCGACGGCGCATGGATCGAGTTCGACTATGTGCCGGAGGAGCATGAGATCCGGGCGGGCCATCCCGACTACACCGGCCGCCTGTGCGTCATCGGTTCCAATCTGAAGGAGGAAAAGCTGGCAGAGCTGTTCGGCCTGTAAGCGAAAAAATTCATGGCTGATATTCCTGTATATCTCATCGCCGGTTTTTTGGACGGCGGCAAAACGGATTTTATCAACGGCATTTTAGAGGACGGCTTCGCCCGTGAGGACAAAACCCTCCTGATCTGCTGTGAAGAGGGCGAGCTGGAATACGAGCAGAAGGCTCTGGACAACGTGACCGTGGTCACAGTGGACGAGGAGACCGCTCTCACCTGTTCCCAGTGCAAGGAATGGGAAAAGCAGTACAAACCCAAGCAGGTCCTCATTGAATACAACGGTATGTGGTCCATGGAGCGGCTGTACCGGGAGGTGCTGCCCGCCAACTGGGTCCTCTATCAAGTGATGACCTTTGTGGACGCCAATACCTTTGAGACCTATGCCAAGAACATGGGCCAGATCATGATGGAAAAAATCACCAACGCCGACCTGCTGGTGTTCAACCGCTGCACCGATGAGCTGAAGGCCGCACTGCGGAAGCGGAATCTGCGGATGGTGAACCGCCGGGCGGACATCTATCTGGAAGATCTGAACGGCAACAGCGAGGACTACAACAACGGTGAGGTCTGCCCCTTTGATCTGGACCAGCCGGTGATCAACATTCCGGACGATGACTACGGTGTCTGGTATGTGGACGTGATGGATTACCCTGACCGCTGGGCAGGGAAAACCGTTCACATGAAGCTGCTCATGTGCCACTCCAAGAAGTATCCCGGTACCCACTGCCCCGGACGGTTCGCCATGGTCTGCTGTGAAAATGACGTGCAGTTCTTGGGTCTGGTGGCCAAGGGCGTGGATCTGAATAAGTACAAGAACCGGGACTGGGTGGAAGTCGAAGCCCGTATGGCTTTGGAAAATCACTCTGCCTACAAGGGCAAGGGCCCGGTAATGCACATCATCTCCATCAAGCCCTGTGAAAAGCCCGCCAACGAGGTCGTGACCTTCTGATCTACTGATATTCAAAAAGCACGTTTCCTTTTGACAAGGAAACGTGCTTTTCTTCTTGCATACGCTTCTTATATTTGTCACCGTGCAAGCCATTGGCAAATCAACCGTTATTTCAGTGCCGTTGTGCCGCTCAGAATTGCTGAAGAGGGTCTGTTGTTCCGGTATCACCGCGGTTTTGATTCTGCGCCAAATCGCCCGCGCTTTCAATACGATTCGTATTTTTTACTTTTAAATCGACATTTTGTATTGTAATTCCGCAAGTTTTTTCGGGAATCCCGGTTTTCTTTCCGCTTCGCAAAGCTCGCAAAATTTCGGGAATACTTGCAAATTTCAGGCAAATCCATATAATAGAGGTATTCTGATATGAAAGGACTTTACGTTTTGAAAGAAAAGCGGATCTATAAAAGAGAACTGCCCCTCTGGGGGAGTCTGCTGGCCGCCGTTTTGCTGGCAGGCTGTATTACTTTACTGGCCTTGTGGTGCCAGCCAAACGCCCTGCGGACGGTGCTGGCAGGGTTCAAGACCCAGCCCCTGCTGATCGTTTTGAACGCCCTGCCCATCGGACTTTTGCTGCTGGCCTTCGCCTTCCTGTTCCGGAATGTCTTTTACAGCGGGGCGCTGGTGAATTTCTTCGTCTGCGCGCTGTCCCTTGCCAACCGGGTCAAAATCGAGGTCCGGGATGAGCCGGTGTTCCCCCGGGACTGCTCCCTTCTGCGGGAGGTAGGCAGCGCCATCCAGTCCTATGACATCCGCTATCCGGTGAAGGCCATCGCCGTGGTGGTGCTGACCACCGCACTGCTCATCGGCCTTGGGGTCCTGTTTCCCAGCCGCCCGGTGTCCTTCGCCGCACTGAAGGCCAAGCTGACAAAACGGGACACCGTGGCCGTGTTCCCCGGCCGCTGCTGGCCGGAGCGAATCGTGGGCGCGGTCCTCAGCTTTGGCGTTCTGACTGCGCTGATCTTCTCAGTGTACGCCAGCAACGATCTCTACAATTCTTTCCGGGTCAGCAACGCCTACTATGTCCCCTCGGTGTTCAACGAGCTTGGTTTCCCCTACTGTTTCTGCCACCAGTTCACCACCTATCCGGTGGACAAGCCGGAGGGCTTTTCCAAGTCCGAGGCCGCCGGTTGGGAGACTGGCGGGCAAACGGGGCTTGGCAAGGACGTCAGCGTGATCCTTGTGATGAACGAGGCGTTTTCCGACCTCACCGACCAGACCATGTTCAACTGGACGGAGGAAACCGATCCCCTGCCCAATCTCCACGCTTTGCAGAAGGACCCCCACACCCTTTCCGGTCACATCGTGGTCCCCGGCTTCGCCGGAGGCACCGCCAACACGGAGTTCGATGCGCTGACGGGAATGCAGACCAATGCACTGTCCGTCACCGCCACCTCCGCCATGCGGGTGGTGAACCGGAATCTGGACAGCTTGTTCCGAGTGTTCGGGGCGGACGGCTACCACACCTCCTTCTACCATCCCGGCGACGCCTGGTTCTATAACCGAGAGAACGTCTACCGCTGGCTGGGGGCGGAGCACGAGGTATTTGCCAAGGACATGAAAGATTTAGAATACAAGGGCCGCTGGGTCACGGATGACTACATGGCTGGTTTGATCGAGGAGGAATTTGAAACGGCGGTCAGCGAGGGCCGCCCCCTGTTCAACTACACCACCACCATCCAGAACCACATGAGCTACACCGCCGACAAGTACGGTGAGGGCCACACGTTCGCACCGGTCTCCACCACGGCGGATATCTCCCCGGAGACCCGCTCCATGCTGGAGGTCTACACCGAAGGCGTCCGGGACGCCGACGCCATGCTGGGCCGGCTGACGGCTTACTTCTCAGATCGTGAGGAGCCTGTGGTGCTTGTATTCTACGGCGATCACCTGCCCTATCTGGGGGACAACCAGAAGGGCTATGCGGAGTTGGGATCTGAGGTGTCCATTCCGGAAAACGAGCGGGAGGACATTCTCTGCTCTTACAAGACCCCCTATGTGCTCTGGGCCAATGACGCCGCCGCAGACACGCTGAACTGGAATGAGGCCGTGGCCGCGCTGGATTTGCCGGAGGACGGCGTTCTCTCTGCCGCCTTTTTGGGCAGCGTCCTGCTGGACCTCACCGGCCGCGCCGGGGAAAGTCCGTGGTTCGACTTTCTCTCCTCCCTCCGGCGGATCGCGCCGGTGGTGCAGAAGAAAACCTATATCCTGGCGGACGGCTCCGTACTGCCGCAGCGAATTTTGAACGAGCAGACGGATGAAGCGTCCATGGAATTAAAAGCCGCCGTCCGCAAGTGGCGCTGCTGGAGCTATTACAAGCTGAAATACGCGGACGTGGGTTAGACCCACTGCGAATATATGGGAAAAGCGGTTCCGGAACTTCCGGAACCGCTCTTTTGTATCAGCTTTTCGCTTCGATCTTCGCTCCGCATTTGGGACAGGTGATGACGATCTTCCCCTTCCCAACCGGCACCCTGCAGATGGCGCCGCATCTGCAGGTGAAGTACTTGTGCTCCTTATCCGCCCGGCGGGCCTTGGCCCCGGCGGCGTTGTTCCGGGCCTTCCAGATCCAGCCCATAAACTTCTGGTTCTCCGCCCGGCGCTTGGTCAGGTTTTTGGAGAACATCCGGAACAGAATAAACACCATCAGCACCCAAAGGAGGGATTCGCAGATCCGGGCGGGGATCCATAGCCGCAGAAGGCTGAAAATCAACTGGGCCACCAGAATCACCAGGTAGCCCCGAAGAAGCGCCTGATTCATCTGATCCATGCCGTTCCGGCCGTACATGAACCGCGCCACCGCGCATCTGAATTTATAGAACATACGCCTGTTGCCTCTTTCCGTCGGCTCCCGCGGAACCGTAACTGTTTTTACCTTACATATTTTAGCGGATAGGTCAGAGAAAGGCAACGGTTTAACAGCGGAGTTTACAAAAAAGTAATTTCTTTCCGGGACATTCCGTGTTAAAATGACATACGATATGAAAATACACAAAGGAAGTGTTTGGTTTATGGCAAAGGAACAATTCAAAGCGGAGTCCAAACGGCTGCTGGACCTGATGATCAACTCCATCTACACCCACAAGGAGATCTTCCTGCGGGAGATCATCTCCAACGCCAGCGACGCCTGCGACAAGCTGTGCTATCAGGCTCTGACGGATGACAGCGTGAAGCTGACCCGGAAGGACTTCAAGATCGACCTGTCTGTCAACAAGGACGCCCGGACCATCACCGTTACGGATAACGGCATCGGTATGGACAAGGAGGATCTGGAGAACAATCTGGGCGTCATCGCCTCCTCCGGTTCCTACAAGTTCAAGCAGGAGGTGGGAGATGACACCAAGGACACTGACGTGATCGGTCAGTTCGGCGTGGGCTTCTACTCCGCCTTCATGGTCTGCGATCAGGTGACGGTCCGCACCCGGAAATTCGGCAGTGACACCGCCTATCAGTGGCAGTCCTCAGGGGCCGACGGCTACACCGTCACGGAATGTGATAAGTCCGATGCGGGCACTGAGGTCATCATGCACCTGAAGGATGATACAGAGGACGAACATTACAGCGAGTTTTTGGAAGAATGGAAGCTCCGGGAGCTGATCAAAAAGTATTCCGACTACATCCGCTTCCCCATCCGCATGGCGGTCACGAAAACGAAAAAGGTGGCCTCCTGCATGTCCGACAAGCCGGACGAGGTACCCTATGTGGAGATGGAGACCCTGAACTCCATGGTCCCCATCTGGCAGCGGAAAAAGGCCGACGTGAAGCCGGAGGAATATAACGAGTTCTATCGGGAGAAGTTCCACGATTTCGCGGACCCCCAGCGGGTCATCACCGTGTCCGCCGAGGGTGCCGTGACCTACAAAGCCTTGCTGTTCATCCCCGGCGCCACCCCCTTCGACTTCTACACCAAGGAATACGAAAAGGGTCTGCAGCTCTATTCCAGCGGCGTTCTCATTATGGACAAGTGTCCGGATCTGCTGCCGGAGCACTTCCGGTTTGTCCGGGGCGTGGTGGATTCCCCGGATCTGAGTCTGAACATCTCCCGGGAGCTTTTGCAGCATGACCGCCAGCTGAAGGTCATCGCCGGAAATCTGGAAAAGAAGATCAAGAGCGAACTGGCCAAGATGCTCAAGGACGAGCGTGAGGCTTATGAAACCTTCTGGAAGAACTTCGGCCGCCAGTTGAAATACGGCGTGGTCAGCGAGTACGGCATCCACAAGGACCTGCTGCAGGATCTGCTGCTGTTCTGGTCCTCCACGGAGAAGAAGCTGGTGACGCTGGATGAGTACGTCTCCCGGATGAAGGAGGATCAGAAGGTCATCTATTATGCCGCCGGTGACACCGTGGACAAGATTGACAAGCTGCCTCAGCTGGAGGCCTTGAAGGATCAGGGGGTGGAGATCCTCTACTTCACAGAGGAAGTGGACGAGTTCGTGGCCCAGACCCTGCGGAGCTACAAGGACAAGGAGTTCCGCTCCGCCATGGACGGTGCATCCGACGAGTCCGCTCAGGAAAAGGCTAAAGAGGAGGCCGACACCCATAAGGATGTGTTTGCCTTCGTGAAGGAGACGCTTGGTGACGCGGTGGCAGAGGTGAAACCCTCCACACGGCTGAAATCGCACCCTGTATGTCTCACCGCCGGCGAGGGCCTGAGCTTTGAGATGGAGAAGTATTTCCAGCTCATGCAGCCTGACAACAGCATCAAGGCCCAGCGGATTCTGGAGCTGAACACGGAGCACCCGGCCTTCACCGCTCTGGAGAACGCCGTGACCGCCGACCCGGAAAAGGCCAAGATCTACGCCAAGCTGCTGTACGATCAGGCGCTGCTGATCGCAGGACTGCCGCTGGACGATCCCTCCGGCTACACGGATCTGGTGTGCGGATTGATGAAGTAAGTCTGATAAGACAGATCTTGCCCCGGCGTGTCCTGCAAGACACGCCGGAGACAGTAGGGCGGGAAGGTCTTTTCGCCCTACTGCCAATATTTTCAGAGCTTTTGTAAAGTTCTGAAAATGTTTGATTTCAATGGCGCAGGACACCCCTCTTGGGTTTCCCGCGCACACTCTTCCTTACCGTAACGAAAATCTTACCGTTTTATCGTAACCTCAGAAAAGCGGCGCAAAGCCGCTTTTCTTTTTCTACACGATAGCTCTTTTAATACCATTTGGCATATCTATTCGACATAATACGATCTGGAATGTGCATTGACGCATAGGAGGCTTCTATGGCACAGGTATTTTTGGGAATGAGCGGCGGGGTGGACAGCTCTGCCGCCGCGGTCTTGCTGCAAGCGCAGGGATACGCCGTCAGCGGCCTGCATCTGTCCCTGTTAAGCGGTCTGCCTTTACCGGCAGACCGCCTTCCGGATGACGGCTCCGACGCCCGGGCCGTGGCATCCCTGCTGGGGCTTCCCTTCTACGATATGGACCTCTCCCCGGAATTCCGGGCAACGGTCATCGACTATTTCATCCGGGAATACGAGGCGGGCCGCACGCCGAATCCCTGCGTATTCTGCAACCGGCGGATCAAGTTCGGCGCCATGTGGGACGCCGCCCGAAAACTGGGGGCGGACTATCTGGCCACCGGCCACTACGCCAAAATTCGACAGGATCCTGCTACCGGCCGTCACCTGCTCTGCCGGGGGGCGGACCGCTCCAAGGATCAGAGCTACTTTCTCTGCCGTTTGACGCAGGAGCAGCTTTCCCGGACGCTGTTCCCCTTGGGCGATCTGGAAAAACCGGCGGTGCGGGCCTTGGCGGAGGCTCACGGCCTGATCAACGCCCAAAAACGGGACAGTCAGGACATCTGCTTCGTGCCGGACGGGGACTATGTGAGCTTCATTACCCGCTGCGTGGGACACGAGTCCCCCACCGGACCGTTTGTAGACCGGGAGGGCCGCGTCTTAGGCCAGCACAAGGGGTTCATCCGCTACACCAAGGGGCAGCACAAGGGACTGGGTCTTGCCATCGAGCCGCCGCTGTACGTCCTGCGGAAGGACCCGGCGGACCATGCCGTCTATCTGGGTCACAATGAGGACCTGTTCACATCAGAGCTGATTGCCGGGGACTGGAACTGGATCTCCATTCCCGCTTTGACCGCCCCTATGACCGTCACCGTCAAGACCCGCTATTCCCAGCGGGAAGCGGAGGCCGTGGCGGAGCCGCTGTCCGGCGGGCAGGTACGCCTGCGGTTCCGGGAGCCCCAGCGGGCGGTGACGCCGGGACAGTTCGTTGTCCTCTATGACGGAGACGCCGTGGTGGGCGACGGCGTGATTCTGGAATGAGTTTCCATCATGCTTTCCGTTTCTCCGGGCATACTACCCTCAGACCGAAAAAGGAGTGACGGAGTATGAAAGGTTGTGCCGGATTTTGGGTCGGCATGAGCGCCGGTCTGCTGGCTGGCGCCGCAATGGGTATGATGTCGCCCTACGGACGGGACCCCATGAAAACACAGGTGGGGAAAAGCATCCGCAAGCTGGGTATCGCGGTGGACAACGCCGTGGACAACATTGTATCCGATCTGCGCTGAACAAAAGGAACAGGGAGGGCTGTGCCCTCCCTGTTGCTCAGCGTGTCGAAAAATCCTTTTCGCCCCGCTGAGCAGGTTTTCAGAACCTTATAAAAGTTCTGAAAACTAATGATTTTAATGACGCAGGACACCCTTCTTGGGTTTCCCGCGCACACCCTTCCTTACCGTTGCCGAAAATTTTCCGCTTTATCGACAGTCACCGCCCCGCCGCGTTTTTATGCGGCGGGGCTGCGGTATCATTTCTTATCCTTTTCTGTATACAGGCAGCGCATGGCGTTGAGAATGGCCAAAAATGCCACACCTACGTCGGCAAACACGGCCAGCCACATGGGGGCCTTGCCCAGCGCACCCATCACCAGGACGATGGCTTTCACCATCAGGGCAAAGACGATGTTCTCCCGCACGATCCGCACCGTTTTGCGAGCAATGCGGATGGCTGCGGCGATCTTGGTGGGCTGATCGTCCATGAGCACGATGTCGGCAGCTTCGATAGCCGCGTCGCTGCCCAGACCGCCCATGGCAATGCCGATGTCCGCGCGGGTCAGCACCGGCGCATCGTTGATGCCATCACCTACAAAGGCCAGCTTGCCGGTCTCCTGCTTCAGCAGCTCCTCTACCCGCGTCACCTTGTCGGCAGGCAGCAGCTCCGCGTGGTACTCGTCCAATCCCAGAGCGTCCGCCACCGTATGGGCCACTTCCTTGGTGTCGCCGGTGAGCATGACTGTCTTTTTCACACCCATAGCCTTCAGTTGGACGATGGCCTCCTTGGCGTCGGGCTTGGGCTGATCCGCGATCACGATATGTCCGGCGTAGAAGCCGTCGATGGTCACATGGACGATGGTACCGGGCAGCTCGCAGGGCAGCCAGTTGACGCTCTGGCGCTCCATCAGGCGGCTGTTGCCCACGCCGACGCGCTTGCCGTCCACCTCCGCCATGATACCGTGTCCGGCGATCTCCTCCACGTTAGCGACCCGGCTGCGGTCCATTCCGCTTTTGCAGGCCTCCCGCAGAGAGACGGCGATGGGGTGCGTGGAATACTGCTCCGCCAGAGCCGCGTATTCCAGCACCTGATCCGCTTCAAAGCCCGCCTCCGGATGGACGGCGGATACGGCAAAGGTGCCCTTCGTCAGAGTGCCGGTTTTGTCGAACACCACGGTGTCCGCCTTGGCCAGCGCTTCCAGATAGTTGCCGCCCTTGACCAGAATACCGCACTTGGAGGCGCCGCCGATACCGCCGAAAAAGCTCAGAGGTACGGAGATCACCAGTGCGCAGGGGCAGGAGATGACCAGAAAGGTCAACGCCCGGTGGAGCCAATCCGTCCAGACGGTGCCCGCCAGAAATCCGGGGAGAGTGGGCAGCACCGCCAGCAGGACCGTAGGGATCAGGAACAGAGCCAGCGCCGCATACACCACACAGGGGGTATAGTATTTGGCAAACCGGGTGATAAACTGCTCGCTGACGGCTTTCTTTTCGCTGGAATTCTCCACCAGCTCCAGAATTTTGGAAACCGTGGATTCCTCACAGGGCTTTGTCACCGTCACCCGCAGCAACCCCGTCAGGTTCACGCAGCCGCTGATGATGTCATCGCCCACACGGATGCTTCGGGGCAGGGATTCGCCGGTGAGGGCGGCGGTATCCAGTGTGGAACTGCCCTCTAACACCGTACCGTCCAGCGGTACCCGCTCGCCGGGCTTCACCACGATGACGGAGCCGACGGCCACATCCTCCGGATCCACCGTTTCCAAGCCGTTTTCCGTTTCCAGATTGGCGGTGTCCGGACGAATGTCCATCAGGGCGGCAATGGAGGTCCGGGACTTGCCCACGGCATAATCCTGAAACAGCTCACCGGTCTGGTAGAACAGCATGACGAACACAGCCTCGTCAAACTCCCCGGTGGCGTAAGCGCCCACGGTGGCAAGGGCCATCAGGAAGTTTTCGTCAAAGACCTGCCCATTGACAATGCCCAGTGCCGCCTTCCGCAGCACATCATAGCCGATGATGAAATACGGCGCCAGACAGCACAGCCCCCGGACCCAGCCGGTAAGGGGCAGCAGCTTGACAAGAACCAGCAGAGCCGCCGCGATCAGGATGCGGTTCCGCATTTTTCTTTGCTTTTTGGAAAGGGTCATCATCGTATCCTCCTTTTCGGGACCAGGCGAAGCGCCGCCTTACGGCAGTTGCGCTCCGAAACGCGCCAGCGGCGGCGGTTCTTACAGGTGCAGTTCGCAGTCCGGCTCGATCTTCTTTGCGGTAGCCACGACTTTTTGCAGCATCTCGTCAAAACAGGCGTCATCGGCGTCCAACGTCAGCTTCTGGGTCATGAAGCTCACCGTGGCGTTGTTGACGCCGTCGATCTTCTTAATGGCATCCTCCACCTTGGCGGCACAGTTGGCGCAGTCGATTTCGAACTTGTAATGCTTCTTCATAATAGCTTCCTCCTGATTTTATATTTATGAGAACTGAATTGGAAATCAAAAATTACTCCAGAATATGCTCTAATCCCTGATCGATGATGGTTTTCACATGATCATCCGCCAGAGAGTAAAACACCGTTTTGCCATCCCGCCGTGACTTTACCAGCCGGGCATTTTTCAGTGCCCGCAGCTGGTGGGAGATGGCGGACTGGGTCATTCCCAGCAGCTCCGCAATATCGCACACGCACATCTCCGAATGAAACAACACGCTTAACAATTTCAGTCTCGTCACATCTCCGAACACTTTAAAAAATTCCGCAAGATCATTCAGCTCTCTTTCTGCCGGAATGTGTTCCTTTACTTTTTTTACTACATCTTCATGAACATGTATAAAATCGCAGCGTTCTATTTCTGTTTTTTCTTCCTGCATTCGTCTTTTCCCTCCAAATATACAGTATAACGAAAAGAGGCAAAAGCATCAATATCTTTTGCCCCCAAAGCTTAAAACTTAAGATTACTTAAGATTTTCTTTACTGTTTTCTTCTTTCGCCGATCACATTGTCAAACACATCTTCCATACTTTCTTTTCTCTGATCGTCTCTGATCATGCAGGCCTGAATCGCCTCATTCAAAGAGAGCATCTTGTCGTCAAGTTCCGACACCATCTTCGCACACTCTTTCAATTCTCTGCTTATATAATCAGGCGCATTCCCTTCAAACTTATAATAAATCTTATGTTCCAAACTCGCCCAAAAATCCATCGCTATCGTTCGGATCTGGATTTCCACTTTTGTATCGACTACGCTGTCGGAAAGAAAGATCGGAACGGATACAAGCATATGATAACTTTTATAACCGCTCTCCTTTGGATTTTTAATATAATCCTTGATGGAAATAACGGTCAGATCATTCTGTTTTCCAATCATCTCTGCAAGCTTATAAATATCAGAAGTAAAAGAGCAGACAATACGGATACCTGCAATGTCATTGACATAATTGACCATGTTATCGATCGATGACTCATATCCGTAACGCTTTAACTTTTTCACAATACTCTCAGGCGTCTTGATCCTTGACTTGATATATTCTATTGGGTTGTACTGATGTACATGCTGAAATTCGTCATTCAAAATCTCCAGCTTTGTTCCTACTTCTTTCAGCGCTGCGTTATACAGAAAAATGATCGTCTTCCAGCTATCGACATCCTCATAGCTTTTCAGCGCAGCTTCTACTTGTTGTTCACTCGTCATTTCAGACTGCCTCCGCCAGTTATTTTACTTTTTCATTCTAACATAAATCCTAAGGCATGTCATAGATTTCATTGTTTTTTAAGACTTCTCTTACAACTCTAATTTCATATCTCCCTGACGGATCCACTTCTTTTTCCGCATAAACTCAGAAATGAGAAGCGTCACCGCCGCAGGAAGGATAAACTGGATCAAAATGATCTTTCCGAGCACGATCACTCCCGCTTCACTTTGCGTCATTACCTGCCATGTCATAAGCGGACCGACAAGTCCGGCTGTTCCCATACCCGATCCCGTAGCGTTGTTCGTCATATGAAGAAGCATTGTTCCGATCGGACCTAAAACGGCGCTTGACAAAATAACCGGAAGCCAGATCAAAGGTCTTCTTACGATATTCGGTATCTGAAGCATCGACGTTCCGATTCCCTGCGCCAGAAATCCGCTGAATTTATTTTCTCTCCAACTAGCCACCGCAAATCCGATCATATTACAGCAGCATCCGATCGTCGCCGCCCCTGCCGCCAGTCCCGACAGATTCAGGATTACTCCAAGCGCCGCTGAGCTGATCGGAAGCGTCAGGATCATTCCCATTAAAACGGAAACGACAATTCCCATCAAAAACGGCTGCTGCTCTGTTCCCCAGTTGATCAAGGAGCCAAGCCATAACATAAATTCAGAAATCGGCGGACCGACAAACAGACCGACTGCCGATCCCGTTCCGATGCAGACCAGCGGAGTCAGTATAATATCAAGTTTTGTTTTACCCGAGATCAAGATCCCGATCTCGATCGCCAGATACGCCGCCGCAAAAGCGCCTAACGGCTCTCCCGGCCCTGCCAGAACCAGATTTCCATCCACAAGAACCTGTCCGGATAAGATTTTCCCGGCAAATGCACCGATCATACCGACAACCGCGGCCGAAACGATTACGAGATGTCCTGCTTCTAATTTTCGCGCCACACCGACTCCGATGCCTGCACCTGTCAAACCTGCGGCAATCTTTCCAAGTTCATAAATAAGATCTCCTGTGCCGCCTCCCATAAACAACCCGATCTGCTGAATGATCGTTCCTATGATCAGCGTAGCAAAAAGTCCCTGTGCCATGCCGCCCAGACCATCTATAAAAATCCGATCTAAAAGTTTTTTCATTTCTTAAGATACCCCCACTCGCCTGCATACGCTTCTTTTGCCGCAAAACACGGAGTCGTTTTTCCTTCTGCGTCCACGATTTCGGGGATCATGTCCGACTGCTTAAAATGATAATCCGTCAAAAGCCAGCTTACGATATTTACATTGTCCTTCCTTCCCACAACACAGTCCGGCGCAGCCATAAAAATCATCTGTTCAAGAAAATCTATATCGACTTTATTTTCTTTACTGTACAAAAGAAGATTTTTATGAAACCACAAATACACCCCTTTTACCGTCTCTTCTGTTTCTTGCTCT
>ENA-UEQB01002034-UEQB01002034.1-human-gut-metagenome-genome-assembly--contig:-NODE-2034-length-15578-cov-5.684407_pt1 | contig 15578 bp, 10 predicted proteins | sample MGYA00242901_ERZ507918 | MGnify/ENA primary metagenome ERZ507918 (study PRJEB26167, sample SAMN06115405) | human gut metagenome | host: Homo sapiens | place: China:Sichuan | collected 2016-04-06... | reverse complement strand
ATTTAGGCCTTATGCTTCCTTTCAGGACAAGTATGCTCTGAAAGGTACAGGACTCAGATTCGCGGAGCCATTGAACTCTTTCCTACAGCTTCTGGTGCTGTATCTGGAGATGAAATTAGATGATGTCTCCTTGTATATAACGAAACGGCAGGAACTGTTTTATGTTTTGTATTCTGTTTATAATGAGCAGGAAATTGCAATTTTATTCAGCTCTTTGACGGAACAGTCATCCAAATTCAAAGAACTGATATTTGAAAACTATCTCAGTTCAAAAAATGTAGGCGAGTTGGCCAGTCTGTTAGGATACGGGGTCACCAATTTCCGGGTTAAATTTAAAGAGCAATTCGGAGTATCGGTTTATCGTTGGCTCCTCAATCGGAAATCACAACGGATTATTTATCGCATTACCGTATATGGTGATGAGTTTAGCCAGATTATCGATGACTTCGGGTTTTCGTCTCCTTCACACTTTAATAAATTTTGTAGGTCACAATATGGACTTACACCTTGCGAACTTCGCAAGAAACTGAAAACAAACAATAATTCTTAAACTGGAGCTTATGTTAAAAATTCGTTGTTGTATGGAAACAGAATGTAAAAGAGTCATTCTTTTCCTTTTCTTGTCTCCGCTGTTTTGTAACGGCTTTGCCCAGACAAAAACATCGGTTGGGGCCGATGAACCTCTCAAATCGTATTCTCATTGGTACTTCGGAGCAGAGTATGCTACTCCCTTTTTATTCGGTGATTTTACTTCATTTTCGGCAGATAAAACTTATATCGGGTCTCAGTTTGGGGGATTTGCAGGCTATCAGATCAATTCGTGGATAGGTATAGAGGCATCCGCACGGACCGGATATACCAGAATGGGCGCAAAATCTTATGCGTCCGATTACCTCCTGAGTGCTGACGGAATGACTTATTATACCAAGCAGGACTTTACTACCTGGAAGTATAAGGATGTGTTTTCGAAAGTACACTTCACCAATCTTGGCTTACAGATGAATCTGAATGTAAATAACTTCTTTGGGCTCAACCGGGGTAACCGGCGTTGGACGGTATTGCTGAGTCCTGCTGTCTATGCACAACGTTTCTCTACTGAGTTAGTAAATAAGGCGGATAAGAGCCCGTTGTCAGGCAAAAAGACTGATGACTGGAACTTTGGAGTAGGGGGAGATCTCTCTTTGCGTTATAAGATTTCACGCGCTTTTGACGTACAGTTGCGTACGGGAATTATATGGGTCAATAATAATAAGATGGATGGTGTGTCGACCCTTATCAAGTCAAAAGACCATTTTATGACGAGTGCCGGGCTTTCCTTGATATGGAAAGTGGGTAAGAAGAAACAAGATAATGTCCTTTATGCCTCAAAGCATGTGACAGATATTGCGGTAAGATATATAGAGGAGCGCGCGGTGAACTTACCCACACCTGTTTGCTGTACGGAGGATTCGATAGAGAAGAACCGGATGAAACAGGAAATAGCTTCCTTAAATATGCAGTTGCAGCAAGCGCAAACGGATGCGAAAGAGAGAGTGGAATCCAATCCGGTGCTGGGATTCAATGAGTTGCCTCCTGTCTACTTTAAGAGGGGATCGGCTTATCTGAATGTAGCTTTATACAAAAATGAATTATCCCGCATTGTGGAAACCCTGAAAAAGTATCCTGATCTGAAAGTCATTCTTTTGGGTTATGCCGATCATACGGGTAATCCGGATATTAATCAAAAAATCTCTTTACAGCGTGCGGAGGTGTTGGCAGCTTACCTTGAAAAGAAGGGAATTGACAGCAAACGTATCAACGTGAAAGGAGAGTGTATAGATACGCTTACTTCCGATCCTAACAACTACAGTGTACTTGCCAGGCGAGTTATTGTTGAAATTCAAAAATGAAAACTATGATTAAAAAGAGAATATATCTGTTGTTGTTATTGATTCCGTTGCTGCATGGCTGTAAGGAATCCGATTTCAACGATTTACTTGACAGACAAGGCGATCAGAAGAAAGAACTGCAGGAGCTGACAGAGTTATGCAGAAAATTGAATGAAGATATTTATAATCTTCAGGTGATTGTCAATATTGACAAGATAGGAGACAACATCACTCACATTGAGGAGTTGGCGGATGGTACGGGATATACCATCTCCTTTTCCAGAAGTGCCCCGATCACTATTCGTAACGGAAAGAAGGGAAATACGGGTCCCGATGGAGATGCCGGCAAAGACGGCATTGACGGTACGGACGGCAAGGATGGTGTAGATGGTACGGACGGCAAAGATGGCGTAGACGGTGCCGATGGTACGGATGGTAAAGATGGAGAGAACGGCACCGATGGTAAAGATGGTGTGGATGGAACGAATGGCTCCGATGGCAAGGATGGCGTGGATGGAACAGACGGTAAAGATGGAGCTAATGGTACGGACGGAAGCAAAGGAGAACAAGGTGATCCCGGACAGAATCCGGTGGTCGGCATTATGCAGGACCCCACTGACTCGGAATATTACTGGACTGTAAAAGTCGGCTCCGGTGAACCATATTATCTGGCGGACAATGACGGAAACCGGATAAAGGCAGTCTCTGCGGTCCATGATGGACGGACTCCTCAGTTAGGAGTGAAACAGTGGACGGTGGCTGATGGCGGTGACGATAATTATTACTGGACACAGAAGATAGGGTCCGATCCTGAAACATGGATTGAGGCGGGTGGAAAGAAAATAATTGCCAACGCAAAAGATGCCGTGTCTGTGTTTGAGAAGGTGGAATATAATGATCCGGATTATATAGAGTTTACTTTAAGTGGGGGAGCAACCCAATTTAAAATACCCGTGGGAAAACCTTCTATTGAGGTGCCGGAGGGACGCAAACTGCTCTTCTTCAGTCGTGGCGAATCCCGGGTGATTGCTTTCAGTTGTAAGGGTATCTCTAAGGAACGGCTATCGGTAGATGTTCCGGAGGGATGGAAGGCAACGGTTGATTTTGATGCAGGTACACTGGCCCTTGAAGCTCCTTTGGCAGGAGCAGCGGGCGTAGCATTATCCGGAGATGTAGTACTGAGGAGTACGAATACTACAGAAGAAGCAGCACGGAGCTCTTTCGCCGTGAGTATGCTTTATAGGATAATGCTTCCGGATTTCAAAGGCTCTTATGTCTACAACATCCGTCTTTGGGGTAAAAAGGTGGGAGAGCTTTGCCGGGAATATCAGCGGGAGTTAAAGCAGTCTGCAACGATTGTCTATCCTTATCTGACAGGAGGAATTTATGGGTCGGGGCTTATCACGAATACAGGAGGCACGGTACAGCACGACGGTACGGGCTATCATGCTCCTGCTGCCGACCGGCCGGCAGTCATGTATATCTATACTGAAGACGGGGCGGAATTCTATACCGACAGTTCGTTGAAAGGACGGGAACCGGATTTCGGAGATGGTCTGCAAGCGGAAAAACTGACTGATGTGGATGGTAACACCTATCGCATCGTGAAAATAGGTAAACAGTATTGGACCATGGAAAATTTACGGACGCTTAGTTATCCTGATGGAAGTCCTGTCAAAACTAACTTATCGGGGCATGCTTGGAAAGAAAGTGGATTTGAAGATACAGGTTCAGGTGCTTGTGCCGTGTATGATTATCAGGACGCCTCCGCTACAGGAGCTTTTGCCAATAAAATATCTTATGGCGTTTTGTACAATTGGGTGGCAGCAAAGAAAGTAGTACCCGACGGATGGAAACTTCCTACGGAATCTGATATCGTATCTATATTGCGGGCTTTTCTGGGCACCAATGCCGGTACGTTATTGAAGGAAGCCGGGACAGAACATTGGAATGTTGCCGGCGGAACTGATCTCACTGGTTTTGGCGGTTTCGGAGGGGGATATAGGGCTGCTGACGGTCTTTCGTTTAACGATCTTCAGCAAGCCGGTATCTGGTGGAGTAGCGCCAGCCTGGAGAGTGTCGGTGCTGTATTCAGGTTGTCTGCAACTTCTTTCGAGCTTGGGTTTAATAGTGGAGATAACAATTCGGTGGGTTATAGCGTACGGATTTTGAGAGAAGACTAATCTTTAAAACAGGAAATCATGAAGAGATATAAAAAATATATATTTATCATTTTGTCGGTTTTGTTGGCAGGAGGATGTGTTCAGGAGGACATTAACGAAGCCTTGCGCCGGGAAGCCGAATTGAATGTCCGGATGGGAAAGCTCCGGGAATGGATATCCGATACCAATAATGAAGTACGGCTGCTTGCCACGATAGTGAATACGATACCGACTCATGATTACATTGAAAGTGTGACCGAGTTGCCCGATGGGAGCGGTACACTGATCGTTTTTCATAAAGGGGGAGACATGCTTGTAAAGAATGGCCTGGTAGGGAATAAAGGAGAAAACGGTAATGACGGAACCGATGGCAGTAATGGCAATGATGGTCAGAACGGCACAGATGGTACAGATGGCAAGGATGGTGTTGACGGTGAAGATGGGGCAGATGGCCAGAATGGCTCGAACGGAACTGACGGAACCGACGGCAGTAATGGCAATGATGGTCAGGACGGCGCAGATGGTACGGATGGCAAAGACGGAGTTGACGGTACTGACGGTAAAGATGGTGTGAAAGGTCCGGCCGGAGATACTCCGTTGATGGGTGCTAAACAGGATACGGATGGTAATTATTACTGGACTGTACAGATAGGTGCCGGAGTGGTAGAGTGGCTGACGGACGGAGAGGGTAATAAAGTGATTATGACTCCGGTAAATGGTATTACTCCATCTGTCGGTATAGCTAAAGATACGGACGGAGAATATTACTGGCAGGTTACTGTCGGAACTGTTACGAAGTGGATGACAGGAGCAAGCGGAGAGAAAATTGTAGCCACCGTGACAGATGGCAGCCAGTCCATCTTTACGTCTGTGAATCCGGGAGATCCGGAGTATGTCATTTTTACAATGACTGACGGAAGTGTCTATAAAGTGGCTAAATTCGCAGATAATAAACTGATATTCAATGAAACGGGACCTCTTTTCTTTCGTCGTGGAGTAGCACTGGACATTCCGTTTGATTGTAGTAGTTTCCGGCAGATAGTAAAGGTGGCAGGAACATGGGATGCTACGATTAATTATCAGCCGAAAGCTTTGCAAGGGGTGCTGACTGTGAAAGCGCCTGCTGCCGGTTCGGCTCTGCCGGCTTCGGAAAGAATAACGATAGAAGGCACAGATGCCTTGGGAAATACTGTCCGGGCAGACATCTTGGTAACGTTGTATTATCGTATTGAGCTTCCGAAGTTCAATAGTTCCCTGGTTTATGATATTTTGATGGAGGGGTTTAAAGTAGGAGAAATATGCCGGGAGTATGTGCCGGCTTATTCCACGACGGACCGGGCTACTGTAGTCTATTCTTATAATGCTGCTTCGCGTGTTTTTGGTCCGGGGATTATTCTGGAGAACGGAGCGTCGATACAGCATGACGGAACAGGGTATACTCCCGTTACGGGCAATCCGTCATCTACTGCCATACTGACGGAAGACGGCAGTCAGTATGTAATGCCGGCAGATGGAACAGATGGGCTGGTGAACGGGACTGTTTGCGGGCTGAAAGCTTCCTTGGCTGTCGATGTGCAGGGATATGCTTACCGGGTTGTGAAAATAGGCAGTCTCTACTGGATGGGAGAAAATCTGAAGACAACCCAATTTAATGATGGTACTCCTATTCCTACCGGTTTTGCCACTTCAGAAGCTTGGATGATTCAGTGCGGGTCAGATCTTCCTGCATGTCAGGTCGACCGGGCGGCTAATGCCGATGCTCCGGGTGCTATGCAATATCGCAACCTGTACGGTGTGCTTTACAATCTGTTTGCGATGAAAGGAAATATAGCTCCCCAAGGATGGCATGTTCCTTCTAAAGCAGAACTGCAAGCATTGGTAGACTTTGTGGGGGCAGATGCACGTAAACTGAAATCGACAGCTATTGGGAAAGGGCTCGGAAGTTGGATGGAGAGTGCCGGAATAGAGGGAGACAATCTGACCGGTTTTACTGCTTTACCTGCTAATACGGTCGAGGGTAGTAATGGCAGTACCGGAGCTTCGGAAACAACAGGGCAATGGTGGTCGACGGAAGCGGATTACCGTATCCGGATGAGTTTTAGGTCCAATTCTGTAGAGCAACTGACTCCCGGTGCTGCCGGGTTGGGCGAAGGTAACAGTATCCGTTGTGTCCGGGATGCAAATTATTAATTTAACTCTAATGAATATGAATCATATAATCAAACTATTGTTTCTCTGTTTGTTCCTCGTTGCTTCCTGTAGCCAGGAAGAGATAAACGAAGTGCTGAAGAATCACGCGGAAATGGAGGAACAGGCAAACTCTATCGAAGAGTTATGTAAAAATATGAATAGGGATATTGTTGCCTTAAAGCTGATCATAGACTCGTCTGAATCCGGTGATTACATTACCGGATTCAACGAACTTGCCGATGGAAGCGGCTATACGATCAGTTTCTTTAAGAGTGGCACTATTGTCATCAAGAATGGCGAGAAAGGAGATGACGGTAAGAAAGGGGAAGACGGTAAAGATGGTCAGAATGGTCAGGACGGCACCGATGGCAAAGATGGTCAGGATGGTACCGATGGCAAAGATGGTCAGGATGGTACCGACGGCAAGGATGGTCAGGATGGTACGGATGGTAAAGACGGAGTTGACGGTACCGACGGCAAAGACGGTCAGGATGGTACGGATGGTAAAGACGGAGTTGACGGTACGGATGGTAAAGACGGTGCGGAAGGAGATAAGGGAAAAAATGGTATAGCTCCCGTCATCACCATGAAAATGGATACGGACGGGCATCTGTATTGGGCTAACAAGGCTCCGGATGGAACTTCTTCTTTTCTTTTGGATAACAACGGGCAAAAGGTCAGAGCTTCGGGAACCGATGGCATTGTTCCGGTCATTGGGGTCAATGCAGCAGGATACTGGACGCTTGACTATGGGAGTGGTCCTGTTGAATTGGAAGATGCTGCGGGTAATCCGATGAAGGCGAAAGGTGCATCCGGCGATCCTATGTTCCGGAGGGTGGTCAGTGAAGACGGTTATATTGTATTTTATCTGAGTGATGGAAAAACTCTTAAAGTGCCGGAATGGCAAGGATCACAGGTCGGACTGGAGACTTCGGAAGTGGCATATTTCCATCGGAGCGAATCCCGGACCTTTGCATTTACTTGCAGTGGCGTGAATAAAGATATTACTCCGGTATGTACGGCTCCGCGCGGTTGGACAGTTACGGCAAGGTATACATCGGCCACCGATGGCGAAATAACAGTGATTGCCCCTGGTAAAGGTTCGGCTGATGGAGCATTGTCCGGTACTGCTGTCCTCGAACTGACTGCTAAGGATGGTAAGAAATTGCCGGCAACGCTTGAAACTACCTTATTACTTGAATTTAAAGTGCCCGATTCTTCCCGTTCGTTTGTTTATGAACTTTATGTTGAGGGAGTGAAAGTAGGAGAACTATGTCATGAGTTTATTCCCGGTTATTCATTTGGATCGGGTAAAAGTGCCTCGGTCTTTTATCCTTATAATGTTTATAACAAGGCGTTTGGTGAAGGAGTGGTTCTGGACAACGGAGGAAAGGTGGATTATCTGACTACCGTTTATACGCCGGGTACTAATACGGAGCCATTCACCTCTTTGTTTACAGAAGACGGAGTGAGTTTTATAACCGGCGATTATATCGGCTACTCGGATAGTCAGGCAAACGGACTCCGTCCTTATCTGACTACTGATAATGAAGGCAACTCATATCGGGTGATGAAAATCGGTACCCAATATTGGATGGCGGACAATCTGCGGACGATAACAAACAGTGCAGGAGTCATTTCTTCGGAATGGAGAAAAGATGCTAACCCGAGATATGCTGTATATGGTTTCCCCGCCGGCATTACGGAAGATAGCCGGACCATTCGCAATCAATATGGACTGTTGTACAATGCAGGTGTGTTTTCCGGTTCTACGTCTTTAGTTACTGAAGGCTGGAAAATACCGAATCATTTGGGCGATTGGGATAAATTGCGGAATTTCCTGGGTGGGGATTCTAAAGTGGCCGAGGCATTGAGTATTGCCGGGTTTGTGGGAAAACCCGGTGGACGGCGTAATGCTGATGAACCTTTTGCTTTCCAGGAAAAAGATGAAGTCGGGTATTGGTGGTTTAGCAGTGTTGATGGGAATGATTGCTGGGCACTCTCCGTCAATCCTTCGAATGTAGCCGTATCACAATGTACGAATACATATAGTCGTGGTTTCGGATTTAGTATACGTCTTATTCGTCAGTAATATGCCATTGTTTACTTTGAAACTTTAAACTTTTGTTGCGAAAACATCCGGGTGTTGTTGTATGAAACATCCGGATGTTTTGTACTATAACATGGGGATGTTGTATCGTGAAACATCCCCATGTTTTATTGGTTTGACTTTAATCTAATCTTTCCGCTCTTTTCTTTTTCCTTGATTTCTATTGATGTTTCTTTGTTTTCTTCCTTGAAGAGTTGTCGCATAATTGGTATGTTTGTGCTGTTTATATTCAATTTGTATATATTCTGAAAGCGGATTTTTATAAGGAATAGTTCGGAATATAGTATTCTGAATGATAAATGCGTATTTAATGATGGGCTTTGCTTACAATTATTTTGTTTTGAGTGATTTTTTTCTTCAATTTGTTTGGAGATTATAAAAAAGCCCTTACCTTTGCAGCACATAAAGAAAGAAAAACAGAAGTTATGAATAATCATACATCAATTAACCTGGCAGTCCTGCATATTATTCGCGTCGTGGTGATTCCATCAAGAGCGTGAGAAAGGTTATGTATGTATTCGTACAGATAGAAGATATGATTTAGAGCCTTTCTCACTACGGTGGGAAAGGCTCTTTACTTAAAAGGAATATTGAAATGAAAAAGCAGTTACGCAGTTCGTTCAGCACACAAGGCCGTCGCATGGCGGGTGCCCGGGCACTTTGGGCAGCCAACGGTATGAAAAAAGAGCAATTAGGCAAACCTATCATTGCCATCGTCAATTCGTTCACTCAGTTTGTTCCGGGACATGTACATCTACATGAAATAGGCCAGCTGGTGAAAAAAGAAATTGAGAAGCTGGGATGCTTTGCTGCAGAGTTCAATACGATTGCCATTGATGATGGCATTGCTATGGGGCACGACGGAATGCTCTATTCCCTTCCCTCCCGGGATATCATTGCCGATAGCGTAGAATATATGGTGAATGCCCATAAAGCGGATGCCATGGTGTGTATCAGCAATTGTGACAAAATCACTCCGGGAATGTTGATGGCGGCTATGAGGCTGAATATTCCTACTGTATTTGTATCCGGAGGCCCGATGGAAGCCGGTGAATTGGACGGGCAGCATTTGGACCTGATTGACGCGATGATTAAGTCGGCCGACGAAAGTGTGAGCGATGAAGAAGTTTCCAAAATTGAGAATCGGGCCTGTCCCACTTGCGGGTGCTGTTCGGGGATGTTTACTGCCAACTCGATGAACTGCCTCAACGAAGCGATCGGTCTGGCACTCCCCGGAAACGGAACGATTGTGGCAACTCATGCCAACCGTACCCAATTGTTCAAAGATGCTGCGAAACTGATTGTAGAAAATACCTATAAATATTATCGGGACGGTGATGAGAGTGTGCTTCCCCGGAGCATTGCCACCCGTGAGGCATTCCTGAATGCCATGACACTGGATATTGCGATGGGGGGATCTACCAATACGGTACTCCATCTGCTGGCGGTAGCTCATGAAGCAGGAGCGGACTTTAAAATGGATGATATCGATATGTTGTCGCGCAAAAGCCCGTGCCTGTGCAAGGTAGCGCCGAACACTCAGAAGTATCACATTCAGGATGTGAATCGTGCCGGAGGTATCATGGGGATTATGGGACAACTTGCCAAAGCCGGATTGATAGATACATCCGTGCCCCGTATCGATGGGATGACATTGGGTGAAGCAATTGATAAATATGATATAACAAGCCCGAACGTGTGTGAAGAGGCTATTAAGAAGTATAAGAGTGCGGCTGCCGGGAAGTTCAATCTGGTGCTCGGCTCTCAGGACGTCTATTACAAAGAACTGGATACGGATCGTACCGAAGGGTGCATTCGCGATATGGAACATGCATATAGCAAAGACGGAGGACTGGCCGTACTGAAAGGAAATATAGCTCAGGATGGTTGTGTGGTGAAAACAGCCGGTGTGGACGAAAGTATCTGGAAGTTTACCGGTCCGGCAAAGGTATTCGATTCACAGGAAGCCGCCTGCAATGGGATACTCGGAGGAAAAGTTGTCAGCGGAGATGTAGTCGTCATCACGCACGAGGGCCCGAAAGGAGGTCCCGGTATGCAGGAGATGCTTTATCCCACCTCTTATATTAAATCGCGCCATTTGGGCAAGGAGTGTGCGCTGATTACCGACGGCCGTTTCAGTGGCGGTACATCGGGACTCAGCATCGGTCATATCTCTCCCGAAGCGGCCGCCGGAGGTAATATCGGGAAGATCAAGGATGGTGATATCATCGAAATCAATATCCCCGAACGGACTATCAACGTGCGACTGACCGATGAAGAACTGGCTGCACGTCCGATGACTCCGGTCACTCGTGAACGCTATGTGCCTAAGAGTCTTAAAGCGTATGCCAGCATGGTAAGCTCTGCCGATAAAGGGGCGGTGAGACTGATTGATTAACTATGGGGTTGTTTCAATCGAAATCATAAATCGTTAAATTGTAAATTTTAGTACATGAGTAAAGATATAATTTCAGGCGGTGAAGCATTAATGCGTTCTTTGGAATATCATGGTGTAAAGACGATCTTTGGTTATCCCGGAGGTTCCATCATGCCGGTATTCGATGCCTTATATGACCATAGGGAGACTTTGAATCACATTCTGGTCCGCCATGAACAGGGAGCGGCACATGCTGCTCAGGGATTTGCCCGTGCTTCGGGTGAAGTAGGGGTTTGTCTGGTGACAAGTGGCCCCGGGGCTACTAATACCATTACCGGTATTGCGGATGCGATGATTGACAGTACACCGATTGTGGTGATTGCCGGACAGGTGGGAACGGCTTTTCTCGGTACGGATGCTTTTCAGGAAGTCGACCTGGTAGGTATTACACAACCGATCACAAAGTGGAGTTATCAGATTCGCCGTGCCGAAGATGTTCCGTGGGCAGTGGCCCGTGCTTTTTATATTGCCAAAAGCGGACGCCCGGGACCGGTAGTGCTTGACTTCGCGAAAAATGCTCAGGTGGAGAAGGCGGAATATTATCCTGCAAAGCTTGATTTTATACGCAGCTATGTGCCTGTACCCGAGACTGATCCGGAGGCTGTGAAAGTAGCTGCCGAATTAATTAACGGTGCGGAACGGCCCTTGGTATTGGTAGGTCAGGGTGTGGAGTTGGGCAATGCTCAGCAGGAACTGCGTGCTTTTATCGAAAAAGCAGGCATGCCCGCCGGATGTACGCTGCTGGGACTGTCGGCCTTACCGACTGAACACCCTCTGAATAAAGGTATGTTGGGAATGCATGGTAATCTCGGACCGAACATGAACACCAATAAATGTGATGTCTTGATCGCTGTCGGTATGCGTTTTGACGACCGTGTGACCGGCAATCTGGCCACCTATGCTAAACAGGCTAAAGTGATTCATTTTGATATTGATCCGGCTGAGGTGAATAAGAATGTACATGCGGATGTGGCAGTACTGGGTGACTGTAAAGAAACACTTGCCGCGGTAACGGCATTGCTTCAACCCAATGAGCATAAAGAGTGGCTGGATAGTTTCCTGCCTTATGAACAGGTGGAAGAAGAAAAGGTGATCCGTCCGGAATTGCACCCGATGGGCGATACGCTTTCAATGGGAGAAGTGGTGCGTGCAGTAAGCGATGCAACGAATCATGAAGCAGTATTGGTAACTGATGTAGGGCAGAACCAGATGATGTCTGCCCGATACTTTAAATACTCAAAGGATCGTAGCATTATTACCTCCGGAGGGCTCGGCACTATGGGATTCGGGCTTCCTGCCGCTATCGGTGCTACTTTTGGCCGACCGGACCGTACGGTTTGTGTATTTATGGGTGACGGTGGTTTGCAAATGAACATTCAGGAGCTGGGAACCATTATGGAACAGAAGGCACCGGTTAAAATCATCGTATTGAATAATAATTTTCTGGGAAATGTACGCCAATGGCAGGCAATGTTTTTTAACCGTAAATATTCGTTTACACCCATGTTGAATCCTGATTATATCAAGATTGCTTCTGCTTACGATATACCGGCCAAAAGGGTTTTCACCCGTGAAGAACTGGCTGATGCGATAGAGGAAATGATTGCGACAGAGGGTCCGTTCCTGTTGGAAGCCTGTGTGATTGAAGAGGGGAATGTATTGCCGATGACTCCTCCGGGAGGTTCGGTTAATCAGATGTTGTTGGAATGCTAATAATTTAGAGGTTATGGATAAAACATTATATACGTTAATTGTTCATTCAGAGAACTTTGCCGGATTGTTGAATCAGGTTACGGCGGTATTTACCCGTCGGCAGATTAATATAGAAAGTCTGAATGTTTCGGCTTCTTCCATCAAGGGGGTACATAAGTACACCATTACAGCCTGGACTGACAAGGATACGATTGAGAAGGTTGTCAAGCAGATCGAGAAGAAAATAGACGTGCTTCAGGCGCATTATTTCACTGAAGATGAAATTTATTTCCATGAAATAGCACTTTACAAAGTGTCTATGCCGGAATTTCAGTCACAACCGGAGGCGTCGAAAGTGATCCGTCGTTACAACGCACGGATTGTAGAAGTTAATCCGGTATTTGCCATTGTCGAGAAGAATGGAATCAGTGAGGAAATTACTTCCCTCTACGAAGAATTGAGCGTATTGAACTGTGTGTTGCAGTTTGTGCGTTCGGGGCGGGTGGCCATCACTACCAGTTGTTTTGAACGCGTGAACGAATTTCTGGCAGATCGTGAAACCAAATATAACTTAAGCAAAGGAGAGGAAAAGTAGATGAGTGATGCGAATAAGATAGGAAGTTATAAGTTTATTGCGGAACCTTTTCATGTCGACTTCAAGGGGCGTTTGACAATGGGGGTGCTCGGTAATCATCTGTTAAATTGTGCCGGTTTTCATGCCAGTGAACGTGGGTTCGGGATTGCTACATTGAATGAAGACAATTATACTTGGGTACTGTCCCGTCTGGCCATCGATTTGGAAGAGATGCCTTATCAATATGAAGAGTTTACCGTACAGACGTGGGTAGAGAATGTATACCGTCTTTTTACAGACCGTAATTTTGCTATCCTGAACAAAGATGGCAAGAAGATCGGGTATGCCCGTTCGGTATGGGCGATGATTAATTTGAATACCCGTAAACCTGCCGATTTGCTGACATTGCATGGCGGCAGTATCGTGGATTATGTATGTGACGAACCTTGCCCTATTGAGAAACCTTCGCGAATCAAAGTGACAACAGATAAGCCTTCTGCTAAGTTGACCGCTAAGTATAGTGATATTGATATCAATGGCCATGTGAACAGTATTCGTTATATAGAGCATATCTTGGATTTATTCCCCATTCAATTATATATGAGGAAACAAATTCAGAGGTTTGAAATGGCCTATGTGGCGGAGAGTTATTACGGTGACGAAATTTCTTTCTTTGAAGAGGAGGTGAACGAAGATGAGTATCACGTAGAGATAAAGAAAAACGATTGTGAAGTGGTTTGCCGCGCAAAAGTGAAGTTTGTATAGTTTAAAATATAATAGGATGAAAAAAATAGTTTTTCTTTTACTGCTTTTTGTTTCTTGCCGGGTGGGTGCCCAACAGTTTCATTTGATTCCTAAAGTTGGTTTGAACTTGGCCAACACTACCGGAGAAGTGGATTCTAAAGTACGTCCCGGACTTAATGTGGGATTGGGTGGCGATGTGATGCTGACTGAACGGTTCGGAATAGAAGCAGGAGTGTACTACTCAATGCAGGGAAGTAAATATAACGGTAATGGGGTTTCTTATACGGACAAGTTGGATTCTATAAACATCCCGGAGGTCCGCAGTTTAGTTTTAATGTGAACTCAGAGAATAAAGCATCTTCGGATCATGCGACCACAGTTATAGGTATGAACGTGATTCGTACGTTTGATTGTGGTGTGGGACTTGGTGCCGGATATCAGTTTGAGCGTGGCTTGCTGGTTTCTCTTAACTATAATATCGGATTGATTAATGTAAACAAAGCGTGGGCAAGTAATTCTAATCCGAAAGCAAACAATAGTGTAGTGCAGCTTAATGTAGGCTGGCGGTTTGCACTATAATAAATAAAGAATATAAGTTTAATTATTAATAATCGGTTTTGCTTCCTAAATAAGATGAAGCAGGACTTTTAAAACAAAAAAGAAAAATGGCACAATTGAATTTTGGCGGTGTTACGGAGAATGTAGTAACCCGTGAAGAATTTCCTTTGGAAAAAGCTCGTGAAGTATTGAAAAATGAAACAATCGCTGTTATCGGTTACGGTGTGCAGGGACCGGGTCAGTCACTGAATTTGCGTGATAACGGTTTCAATGTGATCGTTGGTCAGCGTCCGGGAAAAACATATGAAAAAGCAGTGGCAGACGGCTGGGTTCCGGGTGAAACACTGTTCGGCATCGAAGAGGCTTGCGAGAAAGGTACTATTGTGATGTGTCTGTTGTCAGATGCTGCCGTAATGTCCGTATGGCCTACTATCAAACCTTACCTGACTGCCGGAAAAGCGCTCTACTTCTCTCATGGTTTTGCAATTACCTGGAGTGACCGTACCGGTGTCGTTCCACCGAAAGATATTGATGTGATCATGGTTGCTCCCAAGGGATCGGGCACTTCACTTCGTACGATGTTCCTTGAAGGCCGTGGACTGAACTCTTCATACGCTATCTATCAGGATGCTACCGGAAGAGCTATGGAGAGAACCATTGCATTAGGTATTGGAGTTGGTTCAGGATATTTGTTTGAGACTACTTTCGTTCGTGAAGCTACTTCTGACCTTACAGGCGAACGCGGTTCGCTGATGGGAGCTATACAAGGACTGCTGCTGGCCCAGTATGAGGTTTTGCGTGAAAACGGTCATACTCCATCTGAAGCATTTAACGAAACTGTAGAAGAGCTGACCCAGTCATTGATGCCTTTGTTTGCTAAGAATGGTATGGATTGGATGTATGCCAACTGTTCTACGACAGCTCAGCGTGGTGCTCTTGATTGGATGGGTCCGTTCCACGACGCAATCAAGCCCGTTGTTCAGAAACTATATAATAGTGTCAAGACAGGTAATGAAGCACAAATTTCTATTGATTCCAATTCAAAACCGGATTATCGCGAGAAACTGGAAGCAGAACTGAAGGCATTGCGTGAAAGCGAAATGTGGCAGACAGCCGTAACAGTTCGTAAACTTCGTCCGGAAAATAATTAATCAGAATATACAAGTTCTGATAAGAGGGAGAATGATTGTTCTTCCTCTTTTTATTTTATTGGTATTTAGTGTATTGTGTATTTGGAATGAAG
>ENA-UEQB01002033-UEQB01002033.1-human-gut-metagenome-genome-assembly--contig:-NODE-2033-length-15582-cov-5.440374_pt1 | contig 15582 bp, 10 predicted proteins | sample MGYA00242901_ERZ507918 | MGnify/ENA primary metagenome ERZ507918 (study PRJEB26167, sample SAMN06115405) | human gut metagenome | host: Homo sapiens | place: China:Sichuan | collected 2016-04-06... | reverse complement strand
TATTAATTCATAAACAACTATATATTAGTGCATTAATGTAATAAGCGAAAGAGGAATATTATTTTTTTTATTAAACATTTTGTAGTTCTAAAAATACCCCCTATCTTTGCGTTCAATTAAACGAACGTTTATTGAAACACTCACATTTTCATCCCATATTACACTATATATCAAATATTTAACCAACGAAAGAACGTTCATTTTTTCTTTAATTCCACATTTACTTGTCCGCTGAGAGATTCCTTTCTACCTTTGCAACACATTAACACAAATTAGTTTTTAATAAAATAAAAATCACAATGAAGAAACAAAAAGTAGTATTTCAAGCCGTAGACAAAAGTGTAAAAAAACGCTATTAGTAAAACACAATCACCTATTACAGAATTAGTTAAACAAACAAGAGGCAGAAAGAAAGGAATACCGATACGTGGAATAATTTCGCATAAAGGAGAACTTATCAAAGCGTTGATAGAATCCTACATAGAAGATGCGAACATACAAAATATCAATACATGTCAGGCTTCACTCGCACGCTACATCAATGAAAAAAGACTAATCGGAAATATTAAAAACGGAGTATTTAAACCATTATCCATCAGTTCAATATTAGTCTATATCAGCAGCATTTGGGAAGAAATGGAAAAAGACAAACCGCACAAAGCCATCATCCGCAAAAATACGCACAATGAATTATCATAATCCGCCTTACATGAAACGCCCCCTATCTTCGTGGCGATAACATTTTATCAACTTAAAAAATATACGTATGAAACGGAAAAAAAGACCGGCATCACAGAGTGAAGCCATGAAACTGAGATGGAAGAAACGGATTGTCTTTGAGAAAGGATATACCGAACAATGTGCCGAATGGATGGCAGAGCGTCTGGAAGCATTAACAGACCACCTGCAATACGGGCACGCAGTCATTGCTTACCGGAAGCAGAACGGAGATTTCCGGCTGGTGAAAGCGACACTGATCTACTATGAAGCGGAATTCCACAAGAAGTATGATCCCACAAAAATAGAAGGCGCAGTAGTCTACTGGAATGTGGACGAACAGCGATGGACAACATTCCAGGTGGAGAACTTCATGGAATGGAGACCGATGGTATAAGGAGACACCACCACAGGATTACACAGAATTCAAGGATTAATTATTTCTATTTTTAAGGAATTGACTTAAGGTTTCTTTGAGAATCCTGTGTAATCTGTAGTGAATGAAGAGCAGTGCCTGATTTTTGCCAACAAGGGAGGGAGGGAAGTACAACCCGGAGATGTTCAAGGGACCATCGTACTTCCCTTTATCAAAGAAGTACCGGACAGAAACAGTTATCAGGAAAAGGAAATATTGACTTCGGAAAGCATACAGAAAATATAGATGAAGGTTACGAAACGAAGGAAAAGGGATCTGAAAGCGTTATCTTATCTGTTGGTGAAAGAGTTGACTCAGCAAAAAACGTAAGTATCGGAAGAGGCAAATGTAGCCGTTAACGCAAAGACACCTGATAACAGCACTGAACAAGGCGAAAAGGAAATAACCGAAAGTACAAGTCCGTTTATAATTGGCAAAAAAGTAAGTATCTCGCCTCTTGCCCGGAAAAGCCTTCAGTGAAACGGAGAAGATAGAAATCAATTTAGCCTACTGATATACAAGCTTTTCAAAGCACAAAACTTCTGTCAGCCAAAGCTTTGTTTTAACAGTATGTTAAAGCTTATTCTTTAGATGCAAATACCAAGTTCTTTACGTGCAAAAGACTTGTTATTTGCATCTAAGAATAAAATGGCCGGAAGAGGGCGTTAACAATGTTAATGAAGAGCACTGATACACCCAACCGGAAAATGAGGAAATTAAGATTAAAAGTCAGTGCTCCGACCTTTTTAAAGCAATGTACAAGGATCTTTCTGCTTAACAAAGCATTGTGACAGCAGTACGGCAAACGGAGTATCGTATACTCTTGCTTTCTGAGGACACCCCTTTACACAGGCACAGCATTTAATGCAGCGTTCGGCATCCGTATTTAACTCGTCACCTTTTATAATGGCACTCACGGGACACATCTTCGCACATGCACCACAATGAGTACACAAGGATTCGTCTTCTACCCAAGGAGTACGGGGAAGTGGGACACCACTCTTACGCAAAGCAATCACCTTTCGCAAAAAACGGAACAGCGGAAAGAAAGGCTGACGCGGACGCCGGATTTTACGGACATCCACTGCATATAGCTTCTCCGGCTCGGCAGCAGATGCTATTTTATCCGAGATCTGCTTTCCAAAATCAGCTGCCAAAGTAAGATCACGTTCATCAGGACGTCCGGCAGCTACGGGATATTTCTCTGTACTATATGAATGTTCTCCGATGAAGGTTGCACCGGCAATCACCTTAAATCCCTGTTGAATAGCCCAATAATCAAGTTCCATCAACGATTTTTCATAAGCGCGATTACCATATACCACCACGATAACTGCCGGAGTATTGTTCCCGCGTACACTTGCCAGACGATCCATGGCCAGAGGAGCCACACGCCCTCCATATACAGGTACGACAATAATGGCTAACGCAGATTCGGTAATTACTAAATCCTGAGCTGCCTGTTGTGTTAAATTCGTGTTTATCACATTTGTTATTCCAGTTCCACGAACAATTGCCTCTCCAACTTGTTTTGAGGTGTGGGTAGGCGAGAAATAAATCAGATGGACTTCGTTTGCTGTCATAATAGTTATGTTTTGTGCAACAAAGGTACACTTTTATGAAGAAAAAAAGAGTAAACGATCATAAAAACCAAATTTATTTATTATCTTTGCGGCGTTGAAACATTCCGATAATCCTCCAACGGGAGACGAAACTCGGATTTCCGATTCAACAAAACATCCCAAATTCATCATATAAAACTGTTGCGTTTGTTAAGCTTCCGGCCATTGCGTCGTAGCTTCGGCCGTACGTATTTCAACAAATAAAATTAAAATATTAAATAACTCACATATACTGTATGTATAACATTATCCAATTGAACGACAAAAATTTGTCGGAACTACAAACTATTGCCCAGGAACTGGGTATCAAAAAAACAGACTCACTTAAGAAAGAAGAACTTGTCTACAAAATCCTTGATGAACAAGCTATAGCCGGAGCTACTAAAAAAGTAGCAGCTGACAAACTTAAAGAGGAACGTAAAGAAGACAAGAAAAAACGCTCTCGAGTGACAGTAAAGAAGGAAAACGCCGACAAGGTTTTCTCTTCTACCAAAAATGGTGAACTGACCAAGACAGATGCCAACGCACCTGCAACCAAAGCACAAGCTAAGACGACAGAACCGACTAAGGAAGCAACTAAAGAGATGAGTACTGAAACGAGCGCCACTCCGGCAGAATCGACAAAGGTAACTCCTTATGCCACTCCGAAAAAGAAACCGGGACGTCCCCGCAAAAACGCAGTGGAAGCAGAAACCAAACCTGCAGAGGTTACAGCAGACAAACCTGTAACAACCCCAGCGGTACAGGAAGAAAAGCCGGCTGCTCAACCGGAAACGGAAAAACGCCCTATCAACAAACCGATCCTCAAACCGAAACCAACCGTTGTAGACGAAGAAAGCTCAATCCTCTCGGATATGGATGCAGATGATGATTTTATCCCCATCGAAGATCTGCCTTCAGAAAAAGTAGAACTGCCTACTGAATTATTCGGCAAATTCGAATCAACAAAAACAGAACCGGTAACCACCACTCCCGAACCGGCTGCACAACCTCAACGTCCCCGTGTCATTCGCCCACGCGACAACAACAATTACAGCAATAACAATAATAACAACAATAATAACAATCAGCGCAACAATAACCAGCGTCCTCCTGTACAACAACGTCCCATGCCGCAACAAAATGCAACTGAGCCCGCTCCTGTTCAGGAACGCCGTGTGATTGAACGCGAAAAACCATACGAATTCGATGATATCCTCACTGGAACCGGTGTATTGGAAATCATGCAGGATGGCTACGGATTCCTCCGTTCATCAGATTACAACTACCTCTCTTCACCGGACGATATCTATGTATCTCAATCACAAATCAAACTATTCGGACTGAAAACCGGTGATGTAGTAGAAGGTGTAATCCGTCCGCCCAAAGAGGGTGAGAAATACTTCCCATTGGTGAAGGTTTCTAAAATCAACGGACGTGACGCTGCTTTCGTGCGTGACCGTGTGCCGTTCGACCACCTTACTCCGCTTTTCCCGGACGAAAAGTTCAAGCTTTGCAAAGGTGGCTATTCCGACTCCATGTCGGCACGTGTGGTAGACCTCTTCTCGCCCATTGGTAAAGGACAGCGTGCACTGATCGTAGCCCAGCCTAAGACGGGTAAGACCATCCTGATGAAAGAAATTGCCAATGCCATTGCTGCCAATCATCCGGAAGTATATATGATTATGTTGCTGATTGACGAGCGCCCGGAAGAAGTTACCGACATGGCCCGCAGCGTCAATGCCGAAGTGATTGCTTCTACATTCGACGAACCCGCCGAACGCCACGTAAAAATAGCCGGCATCGTTCTTGAGAAGGCCAAAAGACTGGTAGAGTGCGGACACGACGTAGTTATCTTCCTCGACTCGATTACACGTCTGGCACGTGCATACAACACTGTATCTCCGGCATCGGGTAAGGTACTTTCGGGTGGTGTGGATGCAAACGCACTTCACAAACCGAAACGTTTCTTCGGAGCAGCCCGTAACATCGAAAACGGAGGTTCCCTCACAATCATCGCTACCGCCCTGATCGACACCGGTTCGAAGATGGACGAAGTGATCTTCGAAGAGTTCAAGGGTACAGGTAACATGGAGTTGCAACTCGACCGCAACCTGAGCAACAAGCGTATCTTCCCGGCTGTCAACATTGTGGCATCGAGCACACGCCGCGACGATCTGCTACTCGACAAACAGACATTGGACCGCATGTGGATTCTGCGCAAGTACCTGTCGGATATGAACCCGATCGAAGCAATGGATTTTGTAAAAGACCGACTGGAAAAAACCAAAGACAACGACGAGTTCCTGATGAGCATGAACAGATAAAAAAGTCCTTTTGTGAACAAAACATAAAAAAAAGAGTGAGATTCTGTTTGATTCTCACTCTTTTTATTTAGCTTTGCACTACATGCATCATAAACAAGCATAAAACAAACACCGGAAGTACAACAATTACTGTGGGAAAGTTTATTAATATAACGTTTATAGCAGTAGTAACCCTATACTCTGTCACTACACATGCTGCCAATAAAGCAACAATGCACGTGTCAGCACTCCAAAACCTGATTGACAACAGCCTCAATTATAGCAAAGAAGCTCCCAACGACAGTATCATCCAATGGGGTCATGAACTGGCTCCTATTCTGAAAAAACAGAAAGAGTACAAAACCCTCTTCCAGTTGAAACAGCTTATTGCGACTGCCTATGCCACACGCGGAGACATGAACATGGCCATCGACCATGCCCGCCAGATGTACAAGGAAGCCAAAGAACTGAATTACCCCATCGGCATTGCCCTTTCCAGCCGCGCCATCGGGGATGCTTACCTCAACGCCAACATGCAAGAACCTGCCATTGAATCCTATAAGGAAGCCCTGGAATTGCTGGGCAAGATACCGGGCAGCGAAATCCTCGAACAGGAAATACTTCCGAAATTCATTCTGACCCTGATCCAGACATCACACATGGATGAAGCACGTACCTATCTGAAAAGATTCGAGAACCTGCATACCGCCGCTCCAACTCCTACATTCCACTTTTTTTTATGTGCGTGTAAAGCTTACTATGACATTGAAGCAGGCAATCCGGAGAAAGGAAAAGCCAGTTTGGACGAAGCAAGGAAAATCAGTGACCAACTGAGGTTCCTCTATCTCCGCAGTATCTTTAACTACATATTGGGGCAATACTACCAGGCTATCGGTGAGTATGAACTCGCCTTGCAACAATATGAACGCCTGATAAATACCCCTAAAGCACCCGCTCCCAACAAACACATCGGATTGCAGTTGGAGTGTGCGCAGCTACTGACTAAGATGGGAAGGACAGAAGAAGCCTGCCTGATCTACCAAAAGGCCAACGAACAAAAAGACTCGCTGAACGCTTTGAGTTATGCCCGGCAAATCAATGACCTGAGAGGCATGTACCAGATAGACCAGATGGAAATCCGGAACCAGATACAACGCAACCAGATCACCCTGTGGGTTATCATAGCTTCCATTTTCATATTAGTGCTTATTTTGTTGCTGATCGTCCGCATCCGGCAGGAAGCCAACCGCCTTCTCCATTCCAAAGAAGAGTTGGAGATTGCGCGCAAGTATGCCGAAAACGCCATACATACCAAAAGCCTGTTCCTATCCAATATGAGCCACGAAATACGGACACCGCTGAATGCCCTTTCCGGATTTTCGTCCATCCTGACCGAAGAGTCTATCGACAATGATACACGACGTCAATGCAACGACATCATCCAGCAGAATTCCGAGCTGCTGTTAAAGCTGATCAATGACGTGATAGATCTGTCGAGTCTCGACCCGGGTAAGTTGACTTTCAACTTTAAGGAATGTGACGCAGTCAATATATGCCGCAACGTAATCGATACTGTAGAAAAGGTGAAACAAACCCAGGCCGGAGTCAGTTTCATCACTTCACTGGACAAACTGACTTTGCGTACCGACGAATCACGTCTGCAACAGGTATTGATCAATCTGCTGATCAACGCCACCAAATTCACCACCGAAGGCAACATCACCCTGACACTGGAGAAAGAGTCAGAGACCATGGCCCTGTTCACAGTAACGGATACCGGATGCGGCATCCCCCCGGAAAAACAGAATCAGATATTCAATCGTTTCGAAAAGCTGAATGAAGGGGCACAGGGAACAGGACTGGGACTCTCCATTTGCCAGCTTATCATCGAACAAATCGGAGGAAAGATATGGATTGACCCGGAGTACACCGGAGGTGCACGCTTCCGGTTTACACACCCCATCGGACCCACAAAAGAAGAGGAGGCAGAAGGATGAAACGATTCATACTGATCCTTATTGCATGCTGTCTGGCCTCAGGAGCGTACGCGGACGGACAAACAGAAGCCGACAGCCTGTATCGGGTGGCACAGACACTTCCGCATGATTCCACACGTCTGGAAATGCTCAAGAAACTGGCACAAATAGAACAGTTGACACCGAAATGTATCACATATTCAAACCTGCTGAGAGAAGAAGCAACTCTACAGAATAACGATAAATACAACACCATAGCCGCCTATCTGCACACAGTGTACTACTATAACCAAAGCAACCGGGACAGTGTAAAGAAATGGCTGGACATTATGGAGCCTTATGCCCGGAAGTCGAAAACCTGGGATCTGTATTTCGACGCTCTCCGCTTCCAGACAGACCTCTACACTTATGAAGAGCAGTATGAACTTGCCATCAACGAGGCAAACCAGATGTTCGAAAGGGCAAAGAAAGTGGACTGTGTCCGCGGACTGATCGGAGCCAAACAATGTCTGGGCAATGCTTATATCGGCACGGAGCGATGGGACGAGGGAATGAAGGCATTGGAAGAAGCCTATCAACTATCTTCGCGAACAGACAATGCCGTGGTACGGATCTCGATCCTTTGCCAACTGATTGCGGTAGCCAAGGATAAACAGAACAACAAACAGCTGTCCGAATACCTCGGAAAGTTAAAAGAGACTTTGCAACAGCACACTGCCACAAACCCGATGCTCAAAGAGGCATTTTATGATGTTTATCTGTTCGGTGAGGTGTACTACACCTATTATTATCTGAATACCGGCCAATCGGAACAGGCACACGAAAGCCTGGAAAAAGCCGGGAAATATCTTACTCCCAATACTTTCTTCATGTATCGGGTGCTCTATTACGATGCCTATGCAGCTTATTACCGAACTCGAAAAGAGTATGACAAAGCACTTGCGAAGATTGACTCTACCGTCATTTTATTACAGGAAGACCGGAACAGCAATTATATCCACCAGCAGCTGTCTAAAGCCGATCTTCTGGTAGAAGCCGGGCGGAGTGCGGAAGCTCTTCCGTTGTATATCGGGACACTCCACCTGAAAGACTCCATCGAAACGACTATTTTCGATAAACAGATGCAGCAGATAAAGGCCAAATACAATATCGACAAAGTAGCTTTGGAAGAAGAACAGTTGAAAAGCGATATCCAACTGACGGCTTTGGTCATTGTCGGCATTGTCCTGGCAATCCTGATTGTCTTCATGCTTCGTATCTCGCACGTTCGTAAAGCATTGGAGCTATCGGAAAAAGAGACACGGAAGGCAACCCGTATAGCGGAAGAAGCCAACGAGATGAAGAACCGCTTTTTGTCGAACATGAGTTACCACATCCGTATCCCGCTGAACGGCGTAGTGGGCTTCTCGCAACTGATAGCTTCCGAATCCAACATGACCGACGAAGTCCGGAAAGAATACTCCTCCATCATCCAGAAAAATTCGGAAGAGTTGATGCGCCTGGTCAATGATGTACTCGATTTATCGCGGCTTGAAGCAGGCATGATGAAGTTCAATATTCAGGAATACGGACTAACCGAACTCTGTAACGAAGCTCTCTACATGGCGCGTATGCGCAACGAAGAGAACATCTGTATCCGGCTCGGAAACGAAACAGCCCCCAGCCTGGACATCCGTATCGATACGGCCCGTTTCAGCCAAGCGCTGCTGAGTACTTTGACTTATCCGCAGAAGTGTGAAGAAAAACGGGAGATCGACTTCAAAGTGACCCATGACACAGAAAAGAACATGATCCGTTTCCGCATCATTAACTCCCCGTTGGCCGACGAAAGATTTACCTCACAGGAGGTATACATCCGCCACGAAATTAACCGGTTGTTGCTGGAGTATTTCGGAGGAAGCTATAAAGTACAGGCAAACGCAGGCGAAAAACCGACCATCCTCTTCACCTATCCGTTGGGGAAAAATTGACTTCTTTTCCCGGTGACTCGTCAACTTCTGCAGAAAGTTGTATCTTTGCGGACTGCAAACTAAAATCCTTATTTATGTATACCAACAAACAGATCTGGAGTGTCAGTTACCCGATTCTCCTGAGCTTGCTTGCGCAAAATGTCATAAATGTCACCGACACCGCCTTTCTGGGACGCGTCAGTGAGATAGCTCTTGGTGCCTCTGCCATGGGCGGGCTTTTCTATATTTGTATTTTCACCATTGCCTTCGGATTCAGCACCGGTTCACAGATCGTCATTGCCCGCCGCAACGGTGAAGCGCGTTATACCGACGTGGGGCCTGTCATGATCCAGGGAGTCTTGTTCCTGCTTGCCATGGCTCTTCTGCTTTTCGGCTTTACCAAAGCATTCGGTGGCAACATCATGCGCCTGCTGGTATCTTCCGAAAGCATTTATGACGCCACGATGGAATTTCTCGACTGGCGCATTTTCGGCTTTTTCTTCTCGTTTGTCAACGTCATGTTCCGGGCACTCTATATCGGAATCACCCGCACCAAGGTACTTACCATCAATGCGGTAGTAATGGCTCTGACCAATGTGGTACTGGACTATGCCCTGATATTCGGACACTTCGGATTGCCGGAGATGGGCATCAAAGGAGCCGCCATCGCCTCGGTAATAGCCGAAGCGGCTTCTCTGCTGTTCTTCCTGATTTATACGTATATCACCGTCGACCTGAAAAGATACGGTCTCAATCGTTTACGCTCGTTCGACCCGGCTTTGCTGATGCGCATCCTCAGCATATCGTGCTTCACCATGTTGCAGTATTTTCTGTCAATGGCCACCTGGTTCATTTTCTTCGTGGCTGTGGAAAGGTTGGGACAGCGTGAACTCGCCATTGCCAACATCGTACGAAGTATCTACATCGTCATGTTGATTCCGGTAAATGCACTGGCAACCACCACCAACAGCCTGGTGAGCAACGCCATCGGCGCGGGAGGCATCGAACACGTGATGCCCCTGATAAACAAAATCGGGCGTTTCTCTTTCCTGATCATGCTGGGACTGGTCATCGTAACCGCCCTTTTCCCACAGGCATTGCTTTCGGTATACACCAACGAGGCAGCGCTGATCAGTGAATCCGTACCATCGGTATACGTTATCTGCGCGGCCATGCTGATTGCTTCGGTAGCCAATGTGGTATTCAACGGCATATCGGGCACAGGCAACACTCAGGCGGCACTGATGCTCGAAGCCATCACCATCGCAATCTACGGATCGTATATCATTTTCATCGGAATGTGGGTAAAAGCTCCCATCGAATGGTGCTTTACAATTGAGATACTGTACTATACACTGTTGCTCGCCACAAGCTATATTTACTTCAAAAAAGCAAAATGGCAGAACAAAAAGATATAAAGTACAAGAGATTTTTGTACATTTGCGGCTGATTTCACCACAGATTACACAGATTAGCACAGATACTCTCTATTTCAAATACAAAATCCGTGTTAATCCGTGTAATCCGTGGTGGATTTTACACATCATTAGTAATTCATAATTCAAAGATATGTTCGACAATTTAAGCGAAAGACTCGAAAGGTCGTTTAAGATTCTGAAAGGTGAAGGCAAAATCACCGAAATCAACGTAGCAGAAACCCTGAAAGACGTGCGCAAGGCACTGCTCGATGCCGACGTTAACTATAAAGTAGCCAAAGGCTTCACGGATACGGTGAAGGAAAAAGCATTGGGACAAAACGTGCTCACAGCCGTAAAACCAAGCCAATTGATGGTGAAGATCGTTCACGACGAGCTGACTCAACTGATGGGTGGAGAGACTGTCGAGATAGATACCAAAGGCCAACCGGCAGTCATCCTGATGTCCGGTCTGCAAGGTTCGGGTAAGACTACTTTCTCAGGCAAGCTGGCACGTATGCTGAAAACCAAGAAGAACAAGCGCCCGTTGCTCGTTGCCTGTGACGTTTACCGTCCCGCCGCTATCGAACAGCTTCGTGTATTAGCCGAACAAATCGATGTACCGATGTACTCGGAAATCGACAGCAAAGATCCCGTTGCCATAGCTCAAAACGCCATCAAGGAGGCACGTGCCAAAGGTTACGATCTGGTAATTGTCGATACGGCCGGACGTCTGGCAGTCGACGAGCAGATGATGAATGAAATCGCAGCCATCAAGGAAGCCATCCAACCGAACGAAATTTTGTTCGTGGTAGACTCCATGACCGGTCAGGATGCCGTAAACACCGCCAAGGAGTTTAATGAGCGTCTCGACTTCGACGGCGTAGTGCTAACGAAGCTCGACGGTGACACCCGTGGTGGTGCCGCCCTCTCTATCCGTTCGGTTGTGAACAAGCCCATCAAATTTGTAGGTACAGGCGAGAAACTCGATGCCATCGACCAATTCCACCCCGCCCGTATGGCCGACCGCATCTTAGGTATGGGTGATATTGTTTCGCTGGTGGAACGTGCGCAGGAACAATATGATGAAGAAGAAGCCAAACGCCTTCAGAAAAAGATTGCCAAGAACCAGTTCGACTTCAACGACTTCCTCAGCCAGATTGGCCAGATCAAAAAGATGGGTAACCTGAAAGAGCTTGCATCGATGATTCCGGGTGTAGGCAAGGCTATCAAAGACATCGACATTGACGACAATGCTTTCAAGAGCATTGAAGCCATCATCTACTCCATGACTCCGGAAGAGCGCAGCAATCCGGCTATCTTGAATGGCTCGCGCCGTACACGTATCGCCAAAGGTAGCGGTACGACTATCCAGGAAGTGAACCGCTTGCTGAAGCAATTCGACCAGACCCGCAAAATGATGAAGATGGTAACCAGCAGCAAAATGGGCAAGATGATGCCGAAGATGAAATAAAACTGCACTTTTCGTCCCGAAAGCTTGACTTTGGCTTTGGGATGATGTATCTTTGTCAATGTAATCATTCAATAGATTCAATCAGAATGCAATAAAAGGAGGAAACCGTGGTTCCTCCTTTTTTATGCACCTAACCGAAAGGAGAACCTACAGCCCGCAGCTTAAGCCTCCGAAGACGGTTGCCATACTCCCGAATGCCGGTTGCATTTCCTCCAAATGCTTACTGCATCTCGGCAAAACCCCGGCTCTACTTGTATCGGACCGAGGCTCTATCCCGAAAAGTACCTCCCTGCTTTCGCCCACTCCCCTCCTCCTGTTAATAATCTATAAAGCTACTCTTGACAAAAAACAGGAGATGGTAAATGATATTACTTTTGTCTGATACCATAAAAACATTGAATCAATGAAACACATTCTCTTCACTCTGGCGCTTGCTTCCGTAGCCGGGATGGTCAACGCACAACAAAATGGACACTCCTACACGGTAGAAGGGTTGATAAACGACTCTACTCTAAACGGACAGACTCTCTACATCAGCCGCTACGACGACGGAATGAAAGTAGACAGTACGCAAGTGGCAAACGGGCAATTTAAATTCACCGGAAAGGCAGATACCCCCTATTTCTGCCGCATCGATGCAGGAAGAGAATATGCCAACTTCATCCTCGAAGGCGGCAACATCAAAGTCAATGTACTGACCCATAACGATCCGAAAGGTACACCCATGAACGAGGAATACTCCCGTATGCACGATAAGACATCTGAAATGGTAGCCACACTGAAAAGCAAACATTCTGAAATAGAACAGCAAACAAAAGACAAAGCGGAACAACTCCGGCTTAAAAAAGAATATAGCCAAACTTACTGGCATGCAGCTTACACCCAGCTATACAAAGAGTTGTTCATGAATAATCCGGACAATGCATTAGGGGAATACGCCATCAGAAGTCTTATCATGTCCGCTTCTCCCGAAGAAATGGAACCCATTTTCGCTACTGCCGGTCCTTGGTTGAAATCGCTCCAGACCTACAAGCGCATCGAAAAACAATGCCAGGCAATGAAGGCCACGGCCATAGGACAGAAGTTTACCGACTTTAGCGGCAAGGCTGTAGATGGCTCCGAAGTCTCCCTCTCTGACTATGTGGGCAAAGGCACATATACATTGGTAGATTTCTGGGCAAGTTGGTGTGGGCCCTGCCGCGCCGAATCACCTCACGTAGCCCAACTCTACAATGAATATAAAGATAAAGGACTTACAGTTTTGGGAGTAGCCGTCTGGGATAAACCGGAACACACGAAAAAAGCAATCAAAGAACTCAATATCAACTGGCCGCAGATAATAGATACCGGCATGACACCCATGGACCTATACGGCGTTAACGGCATCCCGTTCATTATCCTCTTCGGACCGGACGGAACAATCATCGCACGTGACCTCAGGGGTGAAGCCATGATAAAGAAAGTGACTGAAGTACTCAATATTAAATAACCCAATAAACAGATAAGAAATGACTCTAATTGATGGAAAAGCCATCTCCGAACAAGTAAAACAGGAGATTGCAGCCGAAGTGGCAGAAATAGTAGCCCGGGGTGGCAAACGCCCGCATCTGGCAGCCATCCTCGTAGGACACGACGGAGGCAGCGAAACATATGTAGCCGCCAAAGTGAAAGCCTGCGAAGTGTGCGGATTCAAGTCGTCACTGATTCGTTACGAAAGCGACGTTACGGAAGACGAACTGCTCGCCAAAGTACGTGAACTGAATGATGACGAAGATATAGACGGATTCATCGTACAACTTCCGTTACCGAAACATATCTCGGAACAAAAGGTAATTGAAACCATTGACTACCGCAAAGATGTAGACGGATTCCATCCGATCAACGTAGGACGTATGTCTATCGGACTGCCTTGTTACGTATCAGCTACCCCGAACGGCATCCTCGAACTGCTGAAACGTTATCAGATAGAGACCTCGGGTAAGAAATGCGTCGTACTGGGACGCAGTAACATTGTCGGTAAACCGATGGCAGCACTGATGATGCAGAAGGCCTATCCGGGAGACGCAACGGTAACCGTATGCCACAGCCGTTCGAAAGATCTGGTGAAAGAGTGCCAGGAAGCGGATATCATCATCGCCGCACTGGGACAACCCAACTTCGTGAAAGCGGAAATGGTGAAAGAGGGTGCTGTGGTAATCGACGTAGGTACTACCCGCGTACCGGATGCCAGCAAGAAATCGGGCTTTAAACTGACAGGTGACGTGAAGTTCGATGAGGTAGCTCCGAAATGCTCCTACATCACCCCTGTTCCGGGAGGTGTAGGCCCGATGACCATCGTCTCTCTGATGAAGAATACTCTGCTGGCAGGCAAGAAAGCAATCTATCAATAATCCTCTCTGCCCCCGTTTCCTCTTTTTCTGTGAGAGGAAACGGAGAGCGAAAGAGGTGGAACACATTCTTCAGAAAGAACTTTAATACCTGTTGCTTATGAAACATCTGATTCTTCTTTCCCTGTTTTTCTGCTCTGTATCTTGCAGCAGCAATGCACAAGAACAGCCCGTCCCTGTCCCGGCGCCCGATACGATATCTGCGCAGAAGATTACACTCCTCTTTGCAGGCGACTTAATGCAGCATCAGGCACAGATAGATGCAGCCCGGACCACCAAGGGATACGACTACACGGACTACTTTAAACTGGTAAAAGAAGAAATCAGTAAAGCAGACATTGCCATCGGCAACCTGGAGGTAACCCTCGGAGGAAAACCTTACCGGGGTTATCCCGCTTTCAGTGCTCCCGACGAATATCTGTCCGCCATAAAAGACGCCGGCTTCGATGTATTGATAACCGCCAATAATCATTGTCTCGACCGGGGCAAAAAAGGGCTGGAACGAACCATCCTGATGCTGGATTCGCTACAAATTCCTTATGCCGGAACTTACACTGACAGTACGGCCCGCGCTTCACGCTATCCACTATTGTTGGAACAGAACGGCTTTCGGATTGCCCTGCTCAACTATACATACGGCACCAACGGCATTAAAGTTTCTCCCCCAAACATAGTCAACTACATCGACAAGGCTGTCATGACACGGGACATTGAAGCTGCTAAGGCTCTGCATCCGGATGTATTGATTGCCTGCATGCACTGGGGGATCGAATATCAGTCACTGCCCAATAAGGAGCAGACCTCCCTGGCCGACTGGCTACTTAGTCAAGGAGTCACCCATGTGATCGGTTCCCACCCCCATGTAGTGCAACCCATGGAGCTGCGGACCGATACCCTCACCGGTCGGCAGAATGTAGTCCTCTACTCTTTAGGCAATTTTATTTCGAACATGTCTGCCCGTAAAACAGACGGCGGACTGCTCTTTAAACTCGAATTAATGAAAGACAGCACGGGCATATCTGTCAGTAATTGCGGATATGGCCTGGTATGGACGGCACGCCCCATACTCTCCAAAAAGAAAAATTACGTTTTATATCCCGCAAGTATTCCGACAGACTCTTTATCGGCAGAAGAACGTAACCGCCTGAAAATCTTTATTAATGACACGCGTGAACTCTTCCGCAAGCATAACCGCGGAATTAATGAATACATTTTTTGAAGAAAAAAGTTCGCGAAATGTTTGCAGATTTAAAAAGAATCGCTACCTTTGCATCGCATTTGAGAGAGATGCTAACATGGTGGATGTAGTTCAGTTGGTTAGAGCGTCAGATTGTGGTTCTGA
>ENA-UEQB01002021-UEQB01002021.1-human-gut-metagenome-genome-assembly--contig:-NODE-2021-length-15630-cov-5.303671_pt1 | contig 15630 bp, 11 predicted proteins | sample MGYA00242901_ERZ507918 | MGnify/ENA primary metagenome ERZ507918 (study PRJEB26167, sample SAMN06115405) | human gut metagenome | host: Homo sapiens | place: China:Sichuan | collected 2016-04-06... | reverse complement strand
GCAGCATCATATATAGATTGCGCACTAGCACCTATTATACAAGATAGAGCACATGCTAATGTTATTATCTTTTTCATAATCTTAAATTATTCATTTGAATATTACTCAACTTTATCGTCTGCTACTTCTGCTGGAAGATCCGCCACCGCCACTACTTCCACTGCTACTAGAACGAGATGAACTACCACCACCAGAAGAATAACTACCGCCACTGGAACGGGAAGAAGAACTTCCTGAAGAATAGCTGCCACTTGAGCGAGAACTGCTACTACTGCTAGGAGTATAGCTACGAGTAGATGAAGAACTACTACGTGTACTGCTTCCTCCTGAATAAGTACGTGAAGGTGATGTAGAACTTCCTCTATTATAAGTAGAAGAACTAGTTCTTCTCGATGAAGAAGAAGGAGAATATGTAGACGAACTACGTGTACTGCTACTTCCTCGTGTACTATTATAGGTAGAACTACTCCGAGTACTACTTGGACGTGTATAGGTACTCCTTCTTGAAGAAGAAGCGTCTGAGCGAGTGCTTGCTCCTGAACGTACGGCAGACTCTCTTCTTGAAACTACCCGTCCTGTCGTACTGGTACGATTACCCGAAGTTACACTTGTTGCTCTACGAGTCTGTGAACGGTTGTAATCTGAACGACGTGAGGTAGAGATTGATCTGTTAGGAGCATAAGAACGACGATTTGTATATGAGTTGCCAGCCCAATGACTACCGCCTCCACCGCCCCAGCCCCAGCTAGGACCACCACCCCAGTGGTGATGATGTCCCCAATAGCCACCGCCGCCATAGAAGCCACCCCAGTAGCCACCATACCAGCCGCCCCATGAACCCGGGTAATATCCCCAGCCATAGTAAGGACGATTCCATCCCCAACCATAGTTCCATCCCCAACCGTAAGAGTTGTAACGCCAATCCCACCAAAGAGGATTACTGAATGTCGGGAAAGCATAAGCATACATGCCATCAGTATATACATTCCAGTCCCATGAATTAGGTCCGTAAACTACGTCCCAATATAGAGGACTGCTAATGCTGATAGCAAAACGCGGATTACGGAAACGGATTATGCGTTCGGCATATTCATAGTCATCCTGTGTGCCATTGAATTCACCAGTTACCCATTCTCCATCCAAATCCGGCTGATCTTTCTCTTTTATATATAAGGTATCGTTATCCAATACGAATTCATTATCCTTTGCATCATAACGACGGTTATATTCATCTACATCCCGTGTGTTTCCCTTACGGTCCTGAACAACAACAGTAGTGCCCGGTGATGTATAGATGTTGGTCGTGACTTGCTTTTTCGGTTCCTTCTTCACTGGAGTCGTTTCTTTCTTCTCCTGCTTGTCTTTAGAAGGTACGAAATAAAGGTCGTCATCAACGCTTTGTGCCATCAAGCCTATAGGGAGGCATAAAGCAATTAGCAAGAAATAAACAATCTTTTTCATATCATCTCGGTTTATGTAATTACTTAAACTTATTCACATTACAAAGATAAGGAAGAGATTTACCACTTAGGGGAGATTTTCCCCAAACGATTATAGGGAAATCCCTATTTTCACGACTTTTATGAAGGGGAAAGATTATTTTGTTATATCAAGACTGCTGCAATCAGTCTATCAAACAAATGGAATAGTAAACTGTACATATTCCTCATTTACAATCCAGGTTCCTCCGAAATGCTCCACAAGCATACGATTCATTTCACTTTGAATCACAAGACTCTGCATAGGAGAAGTGGTGATAAAAATAGAATTGTAGGCAGTAACCGCAATCTCATTCTTAACCATATTCGTTTCTATCAGAATTCTCAATGGCTCACGTGGTACCTCATCAACTGGAACAAACACTGTCTTCATAAGCCTGAACAACCAGTTTCCATCATAACGAATCAAGTAGTTAACACCTTGTTCCAATTTATTATTTATCTGTAACTCATTATTAATAGAAGCTGTCCCGATAGCTTCTTCTAGATAAGTATTAAAATACAACTCTGCTGTCTGAAACTTCATCATACCTGCTTCTAAACGGGATAGATCGAGTATATCATTTATTAATTGAGATAATTTTGTAGCCGTTTTAGATATAACACCTGCGGCGCGGTTCTTCTGCTCACCAGTGAATTCTTTATCAGAAGCCAATGCCAAAGAGCAGTCCACAACTTCCGTCAACGGTTCCCGTATCGCATTATTCATATTAGAAATAAATGATTCCTTTACCTTATTTACCTTTTCTACTTCCTGGGCTATTCGTCGCATTTTTCTTTCTGACTTGCGTAGTTCTCTGTTGATACGATATTTAAGAATGGAGAAAATTAATAAAACCATAATGATAACCGCCATCAAAATCAATACGGACATACTTATGTAATAACGGAAACGTAAAGTCTGCAACTGGATTTTCTCTGTAGCATGGGTATTCCGAATGAAATTGACCTGCTTGTTGTATATCGAAACTGAAATTGAATCATTAGCCTTTAATGCCTTCTCATACAGCGGCAAGGCACGTTCGTAATCTTCCATATCCAGAAAAATATCAGCTTTATCGAGTAATGCATTATTATAATAAGAATAGTCTACTTTTCGATAACCGATAATAAGAGAATCCACACAGGCTATCGCCTCATCCCATTGCTCCGTTGCCGCATAATAGGCTTTAGTTATCTCATAGTATCTCAGTTTATTGATGAAATATCTGTCGGAATAGTATTTATCGGTCAACTGAATATATTTCTTTGTATTCAACAAATCTCCCATTGAAAAATAATATTCGGCATAAGATGCATATAAATAAAAGAAATCAAGATGCAGCATTTGTTCCATGTCCGGTTGTCTGCGAATCTCACTCTGAATGATTCGCTCCCGTTCCCGTATACATTTCAGTAGACCGGGATAATCTTTAAGCAGTTTATATACTGTTATCAGACTATTATTTATATCAGCAGAAATTGTATAATCATTAAAATCCAGAGATTGGGTATAAGCTTTTTCCAGCATATCACCAGCTTGTTTCACTCTACCGGTCACACGATAAGCCCGTGCTATACTTTGGTATGCCAATACAATACCTTTATTATTCTTCAATGCCTGAGCTTCGTGCAACATATCCGTAGCCTGGTCTTCAAGCTCTTCAAAACTCTCATTCAATACTAATAAATCAATATCACATTGTTTTCCCAAAAAGATTAAATCGTAATACTTTTCTTTCTTGGCTAAAGGCACCAATAAATCAAGCCACTTTCGAAGTTCTTCCCGATTATTCTCATTGAAGCACATATAAATATGATATAAGTAGGCACGACATTTATAAAGATTATCCTTTTGAGACTCGGCTTCTTTCAATAGTTCGTCAACATATTGTTTTCTAACGATTGGTTCCGGTTTGCAAACATCAACCAGTTCGCATAACGTTTTCAATCGTAAAGTATCATGTCCCGTTGATTCCAACTTTTGCATCAGTATTTCTTTCGCACTGCTATCATCTGCGTATACATACGCCAAACCACCAAGGAACATCCAAGATAACAATAATATTATTTTATTCATTCCCATGGCTATCATTTTCTAACGGATGTGTAAATACAAATCTTGCACCGGAGGTATATTTCGGATCAATCCAGATTTTCCCTTTCAAGTGTTCCACAATAAACCGACAAAGAGAAAGTCCGATTCCACTACCCTGAATTCCCTCATGTAACTTTTCAAAACGAGAAAAGATAGCAGGCTGCTTATCCAAAGGAATACCACACCCTGTATCCTCCACAGTAAAGACAGCCTCTTGCTTTTCGGTATCGACATCAAGCAAAAGGGTAATGGTTCCCTTCGGAGTAAATTTCGTAGCATTAATCAACAGATTAATCAGAACTTGTTGCAAACGGGTACTATCTGTTTTTAAAACCAATTCATTCAACGATGTATGAAATACAATTTCTGCTGAAGTCCGCTTTACTTTTTCAATCGTTTCTATGGTTCTTTGACATAAGGCTACAACTTCGTGCCGTTCTAAGTTAAATGACATATTGTTCTCCTCTTGTTCGGACAATTCCATCACATCATTGATTAGTTTATGCAATAATTGTGCATTTTGCCTGATACTATCTCCACACATTTGCCTTGTCTCATCATCAATTACATCTCCCATAGACGAAAGGACTTCCGAAAATCCGACAATAGCATTCAACGGTGTCCGAATTTCATGCGTCATGTTTGAGAGGAACATACTTTTAGATAAAATAGACCGCTTAGCTCTCTCATTTGCTTCAGACAATCTTACGCGTGACTTGTCTAATTCCTTATTATTTCTTTTAATCACTACAATTAATATTCCGATGATAACAAGCACAATGAGAGTATAACATATGATCCGTGCCAACAGCCCGTCATATACCTCCGCATTCTCCAATTTCATACGATCGGCTATATACGTTGAACGTATGGAATCCAAAGCTTCTGCAAAACGTTCCGTTTCTAAAGAGCGATTCAACTCCTTCACCTCATGATAAAGCACAGCGGCCTGTTGCAAGTCTCCTAAAGTATGCAACAAAGCTCCTTTCGACTGCAAAGCATTCTTATATTCATATAGATTCCCTCTTTCTTTTGTAGCTACAATCAAGGAATCATATAAAGTAACTGCCTTCATATAGTTTTTCTGAAAAAGATAATAGCTGATATATAAATCCAGTGATAATTCGGACAAGTACTCATTTGTCCTTTGCAAGTTCGTCGCCTTTTCCCAATATTTCTCAACCAATTCTTTATTTCCAACCTGAATATATCCTAGTGTGCGATACGACTGGATATAGAATTCAAAGTCTTCTTTCCCTATTGAATTTTGAGGGAGAAGCCTCTCGGCTATATCCAGATACTCCATTGCCTTCTCCACCTCATTCATTTTCAAATAAGCATAAATCTGCTGAATAACTAAGCGAAGCTTTATAAAGGCATCATTATTATTTTGTAATTCTGCTTCGGCTGACAGAAACGTCTCAACAGCCAATGCATAAAGCCCTGTATGCATATAAGTATCCCCAATAGCCTGCAATGACAAGGCTCTTCCCCGTGATGAATTTAACAGTTTAGCCTTTTCATACATCTCCTTCGCCTGAACAATCGCCTCGCCTGTTCCTCCTTTCAGACAGGTAGCATTGACTTTTATTTGTGCCGCCAGGAATGCAGTATTCCAATCTTCTGACTCCCAAGCTTCCTGTTCTACCTCCGCACATAATGCCAAGATAGAATCTTTCCATACGGAAGTAGTGGAATAAATCAGATTACGATTTGAGAGAGATAATAAATGAGGTAGTTTATGAATGGATTGGGCATTGACAGCATTCCCTAAACCCGTAAATAAATACGTAGCCAAGCCCAATAATAATACGAATGTTCTTTTGTTCATGTTTCTTTATCAAACAGGTTCTGCCTATCGACCGTTCACGCAAAGATACAAAAAAAACAGTAGCAGCATATACTTAGCACAATTACTTAGCTAATAATTCGTTTTTTGAGTATCTTTGCACATTATTCAGAATAAAGAAAGATTATGAAATACTTTGAATTTGTATTCCGTACACATCCCTGCACCGAAACGGTGAACGATGTATTGGCAGCCGTCCTTGGTGAAGCCGGATTTGAGAGTTTTGTGGAATGTGAAGGCGGACTTACCGCATATATCCAACAATCCTTGTGTGACGAAACAAGTATTAAAAATGCCATCGCAGACTTTCCACTGCCCGATACAGAAATCACCTATACTTACACTGAGGCAGAAGATAAGGACTGGAATGAAGAATGGGAAAAGAATTTCTTCCAACCGATTGTTATCGGAGACCGGTGTGTAATTCACAGTACATTCCACCATGATGTTCCGAAAGCAGAATATGATATTGTAATAAACCCGCAAATGGCTTTCGGCACAGGACATCATGAAACGACAAGCCTCATCATCGAAGAGTTGCTGGACAGCGAACTAAAAGACAAATCCCTGCTGGACATGGGTTGCGGAACTTCGATCCTTGCCATACTTGCACGCATGAGAGGTGCCCGTCCCTGTACTGCCATCGATATTGATGAATGGTGTGTACGCAACTCTATTGAAAACATCGAACTGAACGGTGTAAACGAAATTGCAGTTTCGCAAGGAGATGCTTCATCACTTGTCGGTAAAGGTCCTTTTGATGTGATTATCGCTAACATTAACCGGAACATTCTGCTGAACGACATGAGACACTACATTGCCTGTATGCATCCGGGGTCCGAACTCTATATGAGTGGGTTCTACATAGATGATATTCATGCTATCCGAGAAGAGGCAGAAAAAAATGGGCTGATTTTCGTCCATTATAAGGAGAAAAATCGCTGGGCAGAGGTTAAGTTCATCTGCAAAGGTTAGCTATTTGCAATTTATCTTTAAGACATTTTTATTAGTCTCAGACTATAAAATACAGGAGATGCTGATTTTGTACAGTACCACATACCCATCTTGTCACACAAGAGATGTTCATCTGATACTGCACGAGATCAGCATCTCTTGCAATATGTCCCTCAATACTAAAAAGGAGTATAGCGATATCACCGCAGCTATCTTATTATTTTTCAATCATATAGCACAGGTAACATCATTCAAATTCCTTCTTTACCTGTTCACACCATTCCCTGATTCTCTTTTCCGCCTGCTCAGACTGATTATCCATATCTACCACCAAGCCACACCACCGATCTCCGCGCAGTGCCCGGGAACGTTCAAAAGTATATCCTTCGGAAGAAGTAAAACCGACCAATGTGGCTCCATCTCCTTCAAATACCTCGGCAAGCAGTCCGATGCCATCTGCAAAGTTTTCGGGATAACGTATCTGATCACCCAATCCGAAGATAGCAACTTTTTTCCCTTTTAGATTCAGCGTCCTAAGTTCCGGCAAGAGTTCATCCCAATAGGTTGGGAGTTCCCCGTCAAACCAGGTAGAAGCGCCTACTATAAAACAATCATATGCTGTAAAATCATTCTGCCACGCCTGTTCTATAGAAACAACCTCTAGCTTATCTTTTCCAAATTCTTTCTGAATCTTCTCTGCCACCCAAGTAGTCTTATCAGCTTTGGTGGCATAAAACAAACCAATCTTTTTCATAAACTATACCTCCATTTTATTCGATTAATACTCCAGCAACTTTTTGGCAGCTTCATATATTTTCGCTTCATCCGGCAAAATTTCTTTCTCCAGAATAGGATTAAAGCCAACCGGAGTAAAAGTAGAACCGACACGTTGTACCGGACCATCCAAATACCGGAACATTTCCGAACCAATCATGGCTGCCAGCTCTGCCCCAAAGCCTGAAAACACTTTATCTTCGTGAACAACCAATGCCTTGCTAGTCTTCTTCACCGATTCAAAAATCACCTCTTTATCTAATGGCATCAACGAACGGATATCGATGACTTCAACTTTCCATCCTCCTTCCTTCTCCAGCCGTTCAGCCGCATGTAGACAAAAATGAGTAGTATTACCATAAGTTATAATACTCAAATCTGTTCCTTCACGGCGAATACGTGCTTTTCCGAAAGGAACTTCAAAATCCTCGGGAACAACGGCTGCTGCTTCTACCGAATTATATAATGCCTTCGGTTCCAAAAACAGCGTAAATCCTTTAGAACGCATACTGGTACGCAACAGTCCGGCTGCGTCATCAGCAAAAGAAGGACAAACGATACGTGCACCCGGCAAGGTAGTCAGTGCACCTTCTATATTTTGAGAATGATACAATCCACCACCGATATATCCTCCGGAAGCCAGTCGCAAAGTAATATTCGGTGCAAACTTACCATTGCTGCGCCAATATTCATGTGTACACTCTACATATTGTTCTACAGCAGGCCAAAAGTAGTCGGCAAATTCCGCCCCTTCTATCACCACGTGAATTTTAGGGTCAAAGCGACTCATTCCGTTGGCCGTACCTACAATATAATCTTCGGCAATAGGTGCACTGAACACACGTGCTTCACCGAACTCCTGCTGCATCCCTTTGGTCACATTAAAAACTCCCCCTTTTTCTCTGTTTGCTACGTCCTGTCCCCAAATAAAGGTATCCGGATTATGTCGGAACTCAGCTTTTAAAGTTTCATTAATAGCATTTACAAGGAAAGTTTTCTCCCCTTCTTCCTGATGAGTCCCCTCTTTATACTTCTGAGGTTGATAAGGTTCGGGCATCACAAAGTCATAAATACTCTTAGGATCGGGATCAGGAGCTGCCAACGCCTTACGATTGGCAGCAGACAGTTCTTTTTTAGCCTCGGCTTCAATTTGTTGCAATTCCTCTTCCGTCAAACGTTTGTAACGTAATAACATCCGTCGGAATTTCATCAAAGGATCTGCCTCTTTTACATATTCCAGTTCATCTTCATCCCTGTATAAGGTGTGTTTATCTGAATTGGAGTGAGAACCGATACGAACACAATTGGCTTGTACTATCACTGGATTACGGGTGTTGATCGCATATTCACGGGCTTCGCTCATAGCATTCATAGAATCAAAAACATCTTTTCCGTTGCAGTAGATGATTTTCAAATTCTTAAAGCCGGAAAAGTTTTCGGCAACTTTACGGTTGGCAGTTTGTTCCGATTTAGGTACGGAAATACCATATCCGTTATCCTGAATAACAAAGATCACCGGAAGACGTTCCAGACTGGCTCCATTAATAGCTTCATAAACAAATCCTTCGGAAGTGGCGGATTCGCCGTGTGAAGTTATTGCCACTCCTTTGTGACCATAATATACCATTGCTCTCGCTACACCAGCTGCATGCAGGTCATGTGTGCCGGTAGCAGAAGAAATGTTCTCAATATGCCACTCCGGTTTGGCAAAGTGATTGGACATATGGCGACCGCCACTACCCGGGTCAGTCGCTTTTGAAATACCGTTCAATATGACCTCTTCGGCTGTCATTCCGGCAGAAAGTACAGTCAGCATATCACGGTAATAAGGAAACAGAAAGTCCTCTCCAAGTGTAAAAACCTGACCAATAGCCAGCTGGATTCCATCATGCCCGGCATAAGGAGCATGGTAAGACCAGCCTAGTGATTGTAACAGATAAGATGGTGCCTTTTCGTCCAAAGCACGCCCTAGTGTCATCAGATGATACCATTTTTTCAGGGTTTCCACATCTGTTGTCTTTATATCATATTTCTTTTTCATGGTTAATGCAATTCTTAATGAATAAAATAATCAGTTATCAACCTTCCCAGTTCTCCAGATAATCGGCGATAAAATGCAGGAAGTTGCCCCCCAGCATACCATCTACCACACGGTGATCGTAAGAAAGAGACAGGTACATTTTATGACGGATGGCAATTGTATCTCCTTCCGGTGTCTCTATGACAGCCGGTTTCTTCTCAATGTATCCCACTCCCAAGATAGCTACCTGAGGCTGATTTATGATCGGTGTGCCGAAGAGGCTCTTAAAAGTACCGAAATTGGTAATAGTAAATGTACCTCCATCAATATCTTCAGGCATTAATTTGTTGTCACGCGCTTTGATTGCCAATGAATCAATGGCAACAGTCAATCCGTTAAGATTCAAATGATCGGCATCATGTACCACAGGAACAATCAAGTTACCATCATTCAAAGAAACAGCAATGCCCACATTAATATGCTTCTTAAACAGGATATTGTAGCCGTCGACCGATACATTTACCTGAGGATAGGTGGACAGTGCTTTTGCTACAGCTTCTGTTATTACAGGCATATATGTCAACTTCACTCCTTCGCGGCGGAAGAAAGCATCTTTATTCTTTTCACGCCAGCGAACCAGTTTAGTAACATCGACCTCCACAACATTGGTTACGTGCGGAGATACTTTCTTTGACATAACCATATGATCTGCAATGATACGGCGAACCCGGTCCATTTCTTTCACCTCCACTCCCGGAATGTTGGACGCCGCGGATGATACAACAGCAGCGGGTGCCGTTGTTACAGGTGCAACACTTGCAGATACAGCAGGGGCACTGCTTACCGGTGATGCCAGCTTTGGAGACGATGCAGAGGCCACAGACGGTACAGACTGCGGCGTTCCGGAAAGTCCTCTTTTCTTTCTATCAATATAATCTTTGATATCTTTCTTACTCAACCGCCCTTCGTATCCTGTACCTTGTATGGAATCCAGTTCCTCTTTCGGAATTTTAGCTTCCCGTGCCAACTGAATGACAACAGGAGAATACCAGCGTTCCTCTTTTGTCTCAATAGATTCCTGATTTCCTTTCTGAATCTCAGCCTCTGCAGATACTTTTCCATGAGAATCACTAACATTCTCCTGGGAAGAATCATCTTCCTCTCCTCCCATATCTACAACAGCAACCACTGTACCCACAGCGACTGTATCTCCTTCCTTAAACAGGATTTCTACTATCTTACCGGCTACCGGTGAAGGTATTTCCGCACTGACTTTCGCCGTATTTACCTCGAAGAGAACATCGTCTTCCTGAATGATATCCCCCACTTTTACAGACCAAGAAACAATAGTCCCTTCGGTTATACTCTCGCCCAACTTGGGCATTTTTATTTCGAATCTTGACATAGACAGTAAATTTATTATTCAACCTTGATATATTAAAACAACCCGCTGAAATAGAAAGTTTTAAGTTAAAGTATTTTTAACCGGACTTCAGCGGCTGAATATCCATTCGTCCCGGATATATTTTTCTTTCCGAAGTTTGTCAATAGCCCCTAACTCCCATTCATTGAAAGCAACAGCCGATTGCCCCTTACTAAAATATTGGAAAATAGTCTCTTTGAAATCCTCAATCGTCTCCATAGGCAAGTAGTTGGAAATATTAGTGACCGCACTTCGGACAGAAGGAACGGCATATACAGGCACTGATTCTTTTTCTTCTATTTTTCCTTCCGGATTTAAAACCTTATTCAATATGGCCATATCCGTATCATAGAGTAAAGTACAATGATACAGAACTCTATTTTTATATACACATTGGGCACTCCCCGATATCTTCAAGCCATGCAGATAGATGCCCAGTCGTTCATCTCCTTCGGCAGTTAAGCCAATTGAAACGAAAAATTCCAATACGCGATGAAGATATGTCTTGAAATCAGGCAGACGGGACACTGTCTCAATAAAAGTCAAATTGACATTGCCCAAATCATGATATACCGTTCCTCCTCCCGAAAATCGACGGGCAATATGAATCTGTTGCAGTTCCGCCCACTCCCGGTCCACTTCCGACTGTGCACGTTGATGTTTGCCCATCACCACAGAAGGCGTATCCTGCCAAAGCATAAAAACATCATCAGTTCCCTGCTTCAACAGATATTCTTCTGCCGCCAAATGGAAGTAAATATCGGTGAAAGGACTATGAATACAACGAACCATAATGTATGCTCCTTATTCTTTCAAAAGAATTACTTATGAGAAGAGTAGCTCATGGTAAATCTCCCCAACCGTAGGATGTGGAAATACACTCTTCTGGAACTCTTCGATTGTATATCCCTTCTGGATAGCAATACCGGCTATAACAATCAGTTCTGATGCAGGATTCCCGATCATATGACAACCTATGATATGTCCTTCTTCATCCTGAATCAGCTTACAGATACCATTCCCCTGTTCATTCTCCGCAACAAACCGGCCGGAATATGCCATCGGTAGTTTAGTAACCCGATAAGGTAGCCCCAATTGAATCAATTCCTCTTCCGTCTTACCCACTCCGGCTACTTCCGGATTTGTATAAACGACTCCCGGAACACAATGATAGTTCATCTGATCTGCCACTCCTAAAATGTGATTGACAGCTACTTCCGCTTCACGGATTGCCGTATGTGCCAGCAAAGAATACCCCGTTATATCTCCACAAGCGTATACCCCCGGGTGAGAAGTCAATAAATGTTCATCAACTTTTACCCCATTCCGATGAAGTTCTATATTCAGTTTATCCAGTCCGACTTTGCCCAAATTTGCCTTACGCCCTACGCTAAGCAATATCTTTTCCGCTTCAATCGTTGAGGACTTTCCTTCTTTTTCAATCACAACTCTACCAGGCTTCACTTCCACCACTTTAGTATTCAAATAGAAAGTGACTCCGCGCTTTGCATATTCCGAGCGAAGCATACCACTGGTTTCCTTATCCATTACACCCAAAATCTCCGGCATCATTTCAACGACATGTACCTTCACCCCCATACTGTTAAAGAATGAGGCAAACTCCATACCGATTACTCCGCCACCAATAATCACCAATGTTTTGGGAAGCTCTTTTATCTCCAGTGCCTCTCGGGAAGTCCAGTAACTAACCTCTGACAATCCGGGTATCGGAGGAATTACTGTATCAGAACCGGTGCAAACCAATAAATATTTGACCTCGTACTTTTCTCCATCGCAAGCAATCCGAATCAGTCCGCCGGATTCTCCTTCTATCACCGCTTCTTTTTCTACAATCGTCACACCATAAGAATTAACAGTCATCTTCACTCCACCTGTCAACATCTTCACTGTTTTATCTTTCCGGCTCATGATTTTGGATAAGTCAAAGGAAGGAGACTCCGCTGAGATTCCATATTTGGAAGCAGTCTTAATGCTATCCAGTATTTTAGCAGAATATAACAATGTTTTAGTAGGAATACATCCTTCATTCAGACACACTCCTCCTATTGCCTTTTTTTCAAACAAAACGGCTTTTAGTCCGTTAGCTCCCGCCCTTTCGGCAGCTGTATAACCAGCAGGGCCACCACCAATAATAGCTATATCAAATTTCATAATCGTATCTTTTTAGTAATAATACGATTATAACAAATGAAAGAAGAGATTAGTTGTATGACAAGAAACGTACCCGCTACTTAATTGTCAACTTTTTGAGTTCCTCCAAGGTACCGTTGAATACATTGAGGTCTACATCCTCTTTAATACCCGGTACGTTTCCAACGTCCGTATGTTGCCAGAAATGCCATTTACCCTGATATTTCACTGAATCGACATAATAGTGGGCAATCCAGTAAGGATAAGCATTAAAAATAGAATCGTCCAGATAACGGGTCTTGAATTTATAAGAAGTATAAAGAATGGGCTTCACTCCATAATGGGATTCTATACGATCCAGCCAACGCTTAATGCCTTGCTGCAATTCTTTTTTCTCTTTTCGTCCGGTCACTTCCACATCGAGTACCGGGGGCAGGTCACCGGAATCCAGTTTAACTGTGCGGATAAAGAAATCCGCTTGTTTCAAAGCATCTGTACCGGGAATATAGAAATGATAAGCGCCACGAATAAAACCATGATTACGTGCGTTTACAAAATTGGCTTCGAATGTAGTATCGTTATGATCTCCTCCTTCAGTCGCTTTCATAAAGATGAAATGCAAAGGAGTAGCCGTCTGCTTATTTTGTAAAAGTCTTCCCCAGTCTATTTTTCCTTGATAATGAGAAATGTCAATCCCATGAATGTCATATCCGGAAGGAATGCAGACTCCGTATTCCTTCAGGCCATTGCAAGGTTTCCACCGATAGGCATAAGGACGGAGAAAGAAATAATAGAAAATGACGGAGAAACAACCGATAATCACCACAGCCAATAAATTGCGAAGCCAGCCGGGCATCGAATAACCATGCTTCATCGGTGCCTTTTTCTGGGCACGGGAAGGTTTGGAAGAAGAAACGGTTCCCTTTTTTCTGGTAGTGGAAACTGTTCTTTTCTTTTGGACAGCAGAAATCGGATTATTACGTGGTGACGGCATTTGTTTTGATGGATAAATATATGAGAGATAGGCACGGATTACACGGATTACACGGTTTTAGCATACTATTTCTTAAAACCGTGTTAATCTGCGTAATCCGTGCCTGAATAACTCTTCATCACAATGTTGCTTGATACAACAACTCTGTGAAGTTTACTTATTTAGCTTGTTCCAGTTGCAAAGTTTTAGTTGCCTGGTCGCAAACTTCCGTAGGACCAAAGTACTGGATCGGACCCGGATATACATAATCCGTTTCAACAGCCCAACGGTCACGTTGTGCAGCGAATGCTTTAAAAGGAGCACCATCCAGTTTCACCAATGCCTTCTGGATAACCGGTTTCATTTCACCGTGACGGCGTTCCATATTCATCATCATCGTGATAGGCACACCACCGGCAATCCATTCAGCAGCAGGAGCAGTTGTGTTACGTACAGAAGACATATAGCCAGTCTTACCGTCAGCAATCAACATAGAAGCTGTGTAACCCAAAGAATAGCAGTAATCAGCATCGAAGTTTGACGGAGCGGCGCAACGTCCTTCGTAACCGAAGAAGTGGTGCTGAGCAGCGAACTTACCTACGTATTTGCCATCTTCTTTCCATGCAGCCAATTTGGTAGCTACCATTTCAGACAACAGTTTTTCTGTTTCGATCAGTGATACCTGAACGTTTCCATGCGGGTCACGATCCAGTGTCAACTGGCGAGCTACACCTTCCGGCAGACTTGCATAGATAGCAGAGTTTTCCGGAGACAACTTACGAATGATATAATCACGCTGGTGAGACTTCTTAATCTGAGAGAACTCTTCTGCATTAGCAGCCAGGAAGTCGTTCAACTCAGCAATCAGACGCTTCATTGCCGGAATAAATTCCACCAATCCTTCCGGGATCAGCACTGTACCGAAGTTATTTCCCTGTGCAGCACGGTCGGCCACCACTTTAGCGATAGATGTCACGACATCATCCAGAGACATATCTTTTGCTTCTACTTCTTCAGAAACAATACATACGTTAGGCTGTACCTGCAAAGCACATTCCAATGCGATGTGAGAAGCCGAGCGACCCATCAACTTAATAAAGTGCCAGTATTTACGAGCTGAGTTACAGTCACGTTGAATGTTACCAATCACTTCTGCATAAGTCTTGCAAGCTGTATCAAAACCGAAGGAAGTTTCAATCATATCGTTCTTCAAGTCACCGTCGATCGTTTTCGGACAACCGATTACCTGCACACCGTACTTTTTAGCAGCGTAATACTCAGCCAATACGCAGGCATTTGTATTAGAGTCATCACCACCGATGATTACCAATGCTTTGATGCCCAGTTCCTTGATAATCTCCAATCCCTTTTCAAATTGAGCTTCAGTTTCCAGCTTTGTACGTCCCGAACCAATGATATCGAAACCACCTGTATTACGGTATTCGTCGATGATGTCGGCAGTCAGTTCCATATAGTTGTGATCTACCAGACCGCCGGGTCCCAAAATAAAGCCGTACAGCTTATTTTCCGGATTCAGTTTTTTGATACCGTCAAACAAACCAGAGATTACATTGTGTCCGCCCGGAGCCTGTCCACCGGAAAGGATTACACCTACGTTCATGGCAGGAAGTTGAACAGCTTCACCTGCTTCGAATGTAATCAACGGCATTCCGTACGTGTTAGGGAATAATGCTTTGATAGCTTCCTGATCGGCTACAGATTGAGTAGCAGAACCTGCCACAGCTTTAACGGCTCCTGTTGCCAATGCTTTCGGAAGTTTGGGCTGATAAGCAGCCCTTGCGATTTGCAATGCACTTTTAGTCATTTTCTTTATTTTTATTTAAAGGTGTTAGTAAGTTTCTTGTCAAACTTGAAAAGCGTTGCAAATTTCGCATTTTTCCTCGAATTAT
>ENA-UEQB01002016-UEQB01002016.1-human-gut-metagenome-genome-assembly--contig:-NODE-2016-length-15670-cov-7.078689_pt1 | contig 15670 bp, 8 predicted proteins | sample MGYA00242901_ERZ507918 | MGnify/ENA primary metagenome ERZ507918 (study PRJEB26167, sample SAMN06115405) | human gut metagenome | host: Homo sapiens | place: China:Sichuan | collected 2016-04-06... | reverse complement strand
ATGGTAAAATAAAAGGCGTAAGAATTTTCAATAAAAAGAAGAATGAATATACAAACGAAGAGAAAAAGATGATTAAGGTTTTTGAATCAATGCCTCTTTGGAAGCCTGGTAAATATAACGGAGAAAGAGTCAACGTTCTACTTACTAGAAGAGTAAGCATTCGTTTTCAATGATAATTGAAATTAAGATATAATCAATGAAAGAGGGTGCCCGAAATGATAGTATTTATATACTTTTCGGACACCCTTTCTTTTAACTATTTATTTCCAGACGCAACTCCTCTTGCATAACTCTGCTTTTTCCGTTAATCGTGTATCGGTACGACAACAGAAATACATTATAAGTGTGTCCGTAAGATTCCTCTACCCTGAATATATTGGGATATTTAGAATCACCTTCTATTGGAGTGACATCAATATCCTTGTATGGCTTTATCTTGACGTGGTTGTTTTCTTCTACTTCCAATATAATCGCGGTTTTATTGATATGATCCACATCGCTTTCAAAAGACTCCGTTCCGGCTATCACGCGTACACTGTTGTGGGTGAGGGGAAACAGCTTCTTGTTGCCTGCGGTTGCCATTTCGTCTGCCAGACCGGTCATTGAATAGAAAACGTTTTCTCCCTGTGTTGCATAGGCGTTCTTAATGAGTATCTGATATAGAATGGTATTTTTGCTTTCATTAATTTCGACGCCGGAGATATCCGTTGCTTTGAGTCCTATAAAGTAGGTGGAATCCGGTGAGAGCCCTTCGGGACGTATCTTGATCATGGTTCTGCCTGTCCGTTCGCCTGCATTAATCTGAATCTTGTAATCCACAATCTCGTATTTGTCACTGGGCAGGAATTTAGCATAACAAGCTTCATCGATGTCATAAAGGGACCGGTTGTAGAATTCTAATGAAGTCAGGTCTTCTTCCAGCCCGATGACCATATTCTTTTTCGGAGCATGCGTACCTCCCGTGCAGGCTGCAATATATCCTGTCGCCTCCTCTCCCGTAGGAGATAAGGTGACTACTTCTTCGAAGGTGTTGTAATAGTCACTACTGATCAGTGCTACAACATTCTTGTACATTTCCTTTTCAAACAGTGCGTCGTCATTGCATGACGAAAGCGCTATAATAAGTGTGAGTATTGTTATAATATTTCGTTTCATCTTCTTCTTCTTTATCGTTTAATTTAATAACCCGGATTCTGGTCGAGAGAAGGTAATCTTCTCATTTCGTCACGTGGGATAGGTACCCAGACAGACCTTTTATCAACGACTCTTGTCAGGAAGGAGGAGGAACTCGGGATGACACGCTGGTAGTAAGTTTCTTTGGTAGCACCGTCGGGGTTCATCCCGCGGATAGGTTCCTGTTCCGTTTCTTCATAGATACCCCAGCGGCGGACATCATAGAAACGTCTGTTTTCCCATAAGAATTCTACCATACGTTCACGTTCTATCTGTTTTTGTATTTCAGACGTATTGTCAAGCTGGCTGGTGGTTAACCCCGGCAGTCCGGCTCTATAGCGGACTTGATTAAATGCCTTTTTGATTTCTTCTTTATTCCGGTCTACAGTATAGGACTGCCCGTCTAGTTCCACAGTATGGGCACTGGTCAGGTTGTTGAGTGCCTCTGCATAAGACAACAGGATTTCTGCATAGCGGATAATCGGGTAGGCTTTTTGGATATGTCGGGCTCCTGTTCCAGTCCAGGCATCCATCGGATTATTGTACTTTTTGATGACGTATCCGGTAATCGGGTAGTTGGGGGAGGTGGCTGTTACTCCACCCCGACCGTCTTCATCCTGATAGTAGTACTTTGCCGTGTGGTTGTTGAGGGTCGAACTGGACAATGCCTGCCATACCGCCTCGTTGAATCCTACCGATGCATAGAATCGCATTTCGCGATTGGCATACATCTTATATATGCCGGCGTTGAGAGGATAACCGGAAAAGTTACGCGGTTCGGAAGTGAAACCTGTTTCCGAGTAATATCCGTCGGCTGTGGCTTCTTCCTTTGTACGGCCATCGTCCATCAGATAGGCGTCTACCACTTTCTGAGTGACACAGAAACGTCCCCATCCACCCATGGAGGGAGGGAAAGAACCTTTACTGATGGTTTCGTTGATGTATGTCGTGTTTCTTCCCCAGATTAGCTCCGGATTGATGGCTGCCACAGCTTCACCGGTAAAGATGTCCGAATAGGATTTAAAAGGGTCTATTCCGTTAGCTCCGTCCGGATAGTTGTCGTAGAAATGAGGGTCGGAAGTGACTCCGGCAGGAAGTTCCGGGGTGTTGTCGTCTTTCGCATACGTATAGAGCTTGTATGCTCCCATATCCATTACTCGCTTGGCTGCTGCTGCAGCCACTGCCCAGCGTCTTTCGTCATATTGTTGAGATACATAGTGTACACCATCAGTCTTGCGCTTCCAGTTGCCGAAGTAGGCACTGGCAACAGGTCCTCCGTTGAACAACGGGCTGGCGTGTATCAATCGCAGGCGGGCTACCAGACCGAGTGCAGCCCCTTTGGTGGGCCGTCCGAAGTCCAGAGTAGAAACATCCTGAGGCAAAGGCAGCAAACGGGCCGCTTTTTCAAACTCTTCACAAGTATAGTTCATTGTTTCGTCATAGGTGGCTCTGGGGCGGTCGTAGTATTCGATAGGCTCATTCGTATTGACTACCTCATCTCCCAATAAGATTGCCGGACCGTAATCGACTAAGATGTTGTAGTAGGCGAAGGCACGGATAAAACGTGTATAGCCTTCCAGCCTGAGCCGGTCTGAGTTCGTCAGGTCCTTCGGACGGTCCAGGTTTTGCAGGATGCTGTTACACTTACGGATGATTTTATAGTATTTGCCCCATTGGTTCAGGTTGGGTGAACCGGAACCCAAGAAATCCTGCGTGATCTTTCCATTGGCGAAATCCATGCCATGATATATATTGGCTGTTCCGCTTCCGGTCAGTCCGTTAAATCCTTCATCGGTGGCCATAGGGCCCGGTGTATACCCGTTTCGGATGGTCTGTGCCTCATCCGGAAACATCGCTGCTGCTCCCCACATATACGCTTCCATATATCGGGCATTGGTAAAAACCGAATCAATGTTGAATTCATCATCAAAATAATTATCTATGTTTAAGAAATTGCTGCAGGATGTTGTTATCATGACTGCCTGAACCAGGACAAACGCTCTGGTTATTATTTTTATTATTGACCTTTTCATTCTATCGGGTGATGTATTTATTAGAAATTGACATATAATTGCAGGGAATAGGTAGATGGTATGGGATATACACGACCGTTCCAACGAGCTTGTTCCGGATCGAAGAGTTTCACTTTGTCCCAGACATAGAGGTTGTTTCCCACAAATTGGATATCCAGTGAAGAGACCCCTATGCGTCTCAGAAATGCCCAAGCAAGATGGTAATTCAGAGTGATTTCCTGCAGGCGTATGTATCGTGAATCGCCTTGCCAGAAGGTAGACAGTTGGCTGTTGTTGCTATTGTTACCGTATTGCAGGCGGGGAAAGCGTGCGTTCGGGTTTTCAGCCAAAGACGGATCGATTCCATGTGCAAGGGCATAATCTCTGGGAATCCATCGGTTGGCGGGATCGGCAGCTAAAGTAAGTACATTGCCTGTGTTACCTTCGAAAAACGGCATATACCCCATTCCGTTCAGGCGGCTTTCGTCGTTTACCGTGGTCTTTTGTCCTACATAGAAAAAGGAAGTCTTGCCGGTTCCCTTGAACAATACACCTAAAGTCAGGTTTTTGTAACGGATTTCCGCCCCCAGACCGTACATCAGTAACGGGTAGGTGCTGTGTGTCAGCGGCACCATATCCAGCTTGTCTACTATACCGTCTCCATTGATATCCTTATACTTGATATCACCGGGCATTACCTCTCCGAAGGTTTGTTTAGGACTATATTTGATGTCATCTTCGTCCTTAAACAGTCCGATTGCCTGATAGCCGCGGATAGAATTGTACGGGAAGTTATTATACTCCAGATATGGATACTCCAGATAAGCCTGCTCCCAGTTTTGTACTTTATTTTTTGAATACGTGAAATTTCCTCGTAGCGTGAAGCCGAAATCTGGCGTGATGTCTTGCGTGAAGCTGATATTTCCGTCAGCACCGTAACTTTTCATTTTACCCACATTTGCATACGGATTAGAGACAACCCCTACATATTCGGGCACCTGTACGCGTTGTTGGAAAATTCCGTTGCGCTGGTCGTGGAAGATGTCGACAACGAAATCGAGCTTGTTATTAAACAGCTTCCCTTCAATACCCAGATTGGACTTAATGGCTTTTTCCCAAGCCAGATTGTCGGCTCCGATACGTGTCTCGTTGATGATTTCGATATCCGTGACTCCCCAGGTCGATCCTGTACCCTCATTCACTTTAGTAAGATAAGGGAACCGGACATCGGTAATCCGGTCGTTACCTACCGAACCGTACGAAGCCCTGATTTTAAGATAGTCGAGCCACGGGAATGTTTCTTGTATAAACTTGTATCCTGTAGGTACCCAGCCTAATGCAACGGACGGGAAGAAACCATATTGTCTGCCGGGCTGAAAGTTTTCTGAGCCGGTATATCCGAAGTTGACGTCGAGCAGGTAAGTGTCTTTGTAACCGTAAGTAAACCGGCTGGATACCCCCTGATAACGCAATGGAATGGCGGATAGATTGCTTGTAGCGTCATCTGTGTCTTTAGAATCACTGATGTAGTAATAGACCAGTGCGGATGTCCGGTGATCTGTGCCGAAAAGACGGTCGTAATTGAGCGTAGCTTCGAAGTGGTATTTGCGGTACTGACGGGTAGACTTGCTGTATGAGGCTTTTTTCTCCTGTACTGTCTCCTGCATGATAAGTGATCCGTCGCTGGCTCTGCCTAAAGCGTTGTAGAGGGCAGGTTGCACGCTTCTCCGCTCACTGAAATAGCTATGGATATCGTAAGCTCCCTGAATACGCAATTTAAGTCCGTTGACTAATTCGGAAAAGTCCTGATTGATAGCTAAAGTTGATTTGCCTTTGTATACTTCGTTGGCAGCCTTTCCCGTATGGTTAATCATGACATAGGGTGATGATAGCTCTCCGGTTCCGCGACCGGGCAGCAAACCATTGGAATATTGGGTCGGGATGGACAATGGAGTGAGTCGTGACTGTGCTCCCCATATATATTCGGTATTGGCTACACCGGGCTGATTCAACTGAGACAGGAATCCGTCGGAACCCAAATAAACTTTCGTCGATTTGGTCAGATTTACGTCGAGATTGATACGGTAATTGTAAGTGTTATAGCTTACATTCGAGCTATAAATACTATTCTTGTCTACCTTATAAGCTGCACTTTCATTTTTACCGCCTAAGCTCAGGAAATAACGCGCCACATCACTACCGCCACGACCGCTTACATAATAAGTGTGACGCCAGAAGGTTTTGTTGAGTATCTCATCCTGCCAGTTTACATTGGGATACAGGTCCGGGTCCAGACCATCACGGATGATTCCCATCTCAGTCTCGTCGTACAAGGGAGTTTCATTTCGTACTGCTCTGGCCTCGTTGGCTAACTGAGCATATTCATAAGCTCCTAAATATTCCGGTAAGCGATTGAGAACGGATAGTGTAGTGTTGAAACGTCCGGTAATCTGAATTTTACCCGAAAGACCTTTCTTGGTGTTGACCAGTACTACCCCGTTGGCTCCTCTTACCCCATACACGGCAGTTGCCGACGCATCTTTCAGAATGGAGAAACTTTCTACATCGGCAGGATCAATGGTGTTAAGGTCACCTTCCAGACCGTCAATCAGTACAAGGGCACTGCTGTTGGCACCGAAAGTACCGATACCGCGCACCCAGAAATCGGCTATGTTTTGACCGGGCTCACCGCTGCTTTGCAACGAAATGACACCGGCTGCCCTGCCTCCCAGCAGGTTACTGATGGAGGGGGAGGGAGACTGGATATCTTTGGTGCTGACCGTTGTGATGGCACCTACCGAACTGATTTTTCGCTGAACGTTTCCCAGCCCGACAACGACCACTTCGTCAAGTGAATTGTTGTCTTCAAGCAGTGTGATCGTTAAACCTGTTTTGGGCTCGATGGCCACATGCTCCGACGGCTTGAAGCCGATAAAAGAAAATATCATTTTGTCTCCATAAACTACTTTCAGTTTGAAATTACCGTCGTTGTCGGTCGTTGTACCTTTGGAGGGTTTGTCTTTGATGTATACCGACACACCGGGCATGGATAGCTTATCCTTATCCACTACAGTTCCGGAAATGGTAAATTCCTGAACTTGTTGTGCGAAAGTTGTTGCCGAAAGCAATAAGCAGAACGACATTAAGTATAAAATCTGTTTGATTTTCATTGTAAATTGACTTTGTTATTCAATAACTAATTTGCGAATGCGTGCATTACCCCAGTCTGCGATGTAAATGTCACCTTGTTCATTAACAGCCACTCCCCAAGGATTTTTGAATAATGATTCTACCGGCCCTCCGTCCTTGTATCCGGCAACACCGGGCTGTCCGGCAACTGTCGTAACTATGTTGTCGGCAGAGACCATACGGATGCAATGGTTCCCGTAGTCGGCCACGAACATGTTGCCATCGTTGTCGAACTTGATGTCTTTGGGATAATTAAACAGAGCATCTTCAATCGGACCATCACGGAAGGCACTGCCGCCGGGAGCATTGAGCCGTTTGAATCCGCCTGTTCCATCCGGATCACGGAGGTCGAGTACCGAAATTCCTTGTCTGTAGGCAGTAGGAGCATTGGAGTGAAGCGTTATATACAAAAGCCAGGGTTTGGCAGGGTTGATAGCTTGTCCGTATTGTGATCCGCTGGGTCCTTGATGAATAATATGGCCTTCAAATGTCTCCGGATCAATCTTGGCGACCTTTCCATCACGGTATCGTGTATACAAATATCCGTCGTAGGGACAAAAAGTGATAAAGTTCTTGTACTTATCGGCATCTACTATTGAATTTAAATCGGACTGTGAGTATTTTATGTTGCGCTGGCGCGGATACCAAGCCTCTCGGGGATCGAAGGTAAACGTTACTTCTTTCACTGATTCGTGTGCAGCAGTCAGCATTCCGGTGGCACGGTCCACTGTCAAACCGTTGGCATAAAGTATACGGTCGGCAGAACCTGCTTCAATCAGCGGAGTCACTATGTTTTGCTGCTCGTTTATTCGGGCGATTCCAAATGTACCGCCATCGCGCCACGACATGAAAAGATTGCCTTCGGCGTCCAGATCCAGATATTTACCATACACCTGAGCCGTGGAAAGCGTTCCGGCAAGAAAGCTTGTTTCACCGTTTCCGGTAACTGTACTAACCAATGCCTGAGTATGATAAGCATATGTTTCTTCGTAAGTAACGGAGTCCGCATCGACTACCACGGAAATACGGGGATTATCGCCCGGAAGGCGGGGGACAATAGCATAAATGCGGCTTCCACTGGATGAAACGACGGAGGCTCTGGCGTTGTTGAAATACACCTTGATTTTGCTTACGTCGTTTCCGAAATTTTCTCCGTCCAGGAGAATTTTATCACGTGCTCCTCCTTCTTTGGGATAAAAGGAGGTCAGTACAATCGGTTTATCGGATTTGTGGATTTTCTCCGTGGACTCATTGTAGCTTTCACAACTGGAGAAATAGAAGAAAGCTCCCAGAAAATAGACTAGTGATAAGTATCGATTCATAAAGTAATAATTTAAAATTAAATGATTGTCTGCATACTGTCCGTTAAGTCTCTGACATTACACAGTTAAATTTATATATATATATTTATTTCGTGTTTCTGATCGTTTACGCTTGGGCTGGTTGAACTTTACAGCTTAATGGTGTAATTCAAGCCTTTGTCGGGTGCTACAATGAAGTTTGTTACCTCAAAATTGCAGTTTCCTCCTTTGATACCATTCTCAAATTTCACAGAAATCGTATGTTGGGTATGTGGCTTTAGTGTCATTTCGCGGAAGTAAACCAGAGAAGTATCATGCGCAGTCTTTTTCAGCTTCAGTACCAGATCGGTAGAATTGGTAACAGAGAGTGTCACTTCTTTATCGGTGCGCTTCACCTCTTTTATTTCTATACATTTTTCAAAGAATGGCCGGAGGATTTCTTCATGCCCAATCACCAGTTCGCGGTAGTAAGCGGCAGTACGGCGATTGTCAAGTGCTTCACGGATACCTTCTACAGTACGTTCTTTGGCAAAAACAAATGTCATCGTGCGGTGTTCGCCTTTAGCAAAATCATAATCAGTCTGAATAGGCTGATGGATATCGGAAGTTCCTATCATCGTCAGATTTTTGTCCAGACACCATTGAATGGCTTCGGGCATAAAAAGTCCCCCGTTGGCTACCTCGATGCCGTGCATGCAACCGTCATTGTAAAGTTGTGTATGCTCAGGCCACCACAGTGTAGAATCCGGTTGTTGACGTGCCCAACCCGGGTGATTCCAGAAGATAAACGCATTTTGTTTTTTGGCCTCATTGAAAGCGTCTTTATACCCTTTCTGTTCTAATGGATTAGAGTCGGACAGGAAGATGGCATTAAAATGTCCCGGGGGCATGGAACGGGTAATCTCGCTACCTCTGATTAAAAGTATTCCTAACTTTTTGGCTTGTTTCTGGGAAAGTTCGTAGGAACGGTTATGATCTGCCACAATATCTTTCTTGTGCGGACGGTATTCAATGTGTTCCGTCAAAGAAATGGCGTCCAGTCCTTCCCTGTACGCTTCGTCTACGCGTACGGTAGGCCATACTAGGCCATCGGAAAAAACGGTGTGCATGTGAAAGTCACATTTTAGTGTAGTATACCCATCCGGATTGGGCACTTGAATCTCATTGCGGCGTTGCGCTTGTGCACTCATTAAACATGTTACTGCTAGTGCAACTCCAATCAATACTTTTTTAAATTTCATCTTTTTTGCTTTAAATTAGATAATTGGTTTTCTTAAAAAAAGCCTTTGCCTTGTCATTGAAGAATGGTAGTAAACATAGGCCCCTGTGTATTTTGGCGCAAATGTATATGCAAAAACAAGACTTACAATAGGAGCAGTAAAAGCTTAACGGGAACTTCATGGAAAAGAAATGTAATCGTTAATGTCTGTGAAAAACGTAACACCTTTGTAAACGATGGATGCTTGTATAGACGGGGAGTTGTTTCACTTGTGTGAAGAAGATATTCAGAATGGTATGTTAGGATGGGGACGAATGGTTCGCCTAAAAACAAAAAGAAATGGATGGTCTATTTATGCGTTATAGCATAAAACAGACCATCCATTTCTTAGGTTAGATTTTTCTTTATCAGGAAGCTTTCTTCTCTTTTACATCGCTGCTGGCTTCTACCACATTCACTACATAGTCACCCAATTTTTCGCATTCGGCGATGATATCCATGTAATAGACTCCCATCTGATAATCATATTCCTTGTTGTTAACATCCAGAATATTCTGATTCTTCAATTGGTTGCGGTAGTTATTGATTTCGTTTTCAATGTTGAAAGACTTATTGATATCAATGCTTTGATGTTCCGGTTTCTCTACCACTACAATCATTTGTGCAAGGGCATCATCGGTCAGTTTCATCATGAAGTGGATGTGCTCGTATTGCTTTTCGGTAAAGTCCTGATTTGTCTGGCGTTTCCGGTTGATGGTGCGTGCCAGATTATAACAGCTGTCTCCGATGCTTTCAATTTCCGTTACTTCGCGCAGCATGGCACGTATCTGCAACTTACTTTCAGAACTCAAACGGCCTTCGGATACTTGATTCAGGTAGTTGGCTATTTCCAGTTCCATGTTGTCGCTGATGTTCTCGTACTTCTCTACCCGGCTGAACAATTTGTTGAAGTCATCATCCTTTTCAGTATGCATCAAGTCCTGCACCATCCCGAACATACGATGTGTACGTTCTGCAAACAAGTGGATTTCTTTGCGCGCCTGCAAGATCGAAAGTTCCGCAGTAGAAAGCATACCACCGGTGATAAACCGCAGGCGAGGTTCCTCGTCTTCCTCTTTTGGATGGATTAATGCACATACAGTACGTTCGATCAGTTTCACACCCCATATCAAAAGACATACGTTACAGATATTGAAAATAGAGTGGAAAGCGGAGAGTTTATAGGAAATAGCAACTTCCGGATTATTAGTTTGGAAGAAGGTATCTACCACCCAATTGACAAGTTGCATGAAAGGGTGGAAGATGATTAATACCCAAATAACACCGAATACATTAAAAACAAAATGGGCCAATGCTGCTCGCTTAGCCTGTGTGTTGGCTGTTAATGCGGCAAGATTGGCCGTGATGGTAGTTCCGATATTTTCACCCAATACGAGTGCTGCTCCCAGTTCCAGGCTGATCCAGCCATTGGCGCACATAATTAATGTTATTGCCATGGTGGCAGCTGATGCCTGTACGATCATTGTCAGTATGGTACCGATGAATAAGAACAGGAGGATGGAGAAGAATCCCATATCCGTGTAGTTCTGAACAAAGGCGAGCATTTCCGGGTTGGCGTTCAGGTCGGGAGCGTTTGCTTTCAGGTAAGAAAGTCCCATAAAGAGGAAGGAAAAACCGAAAATGAATTCACCGATGGATTTACGGTTGCTCTTGCCGGAGAAGATGAGCGGAAGGGCGATGGCCAGAAGTGGGAGAGCGAAAGCGGCCATGTCAACCTTAAATCCGAAAATAGAAATAATCCATGCGGTGACTGTCGTACCGATATTGGCACCCATGATGACACTAATGGATTCGGCGAGAGTTAACAGTCCTGCATTAACGAAACTGACGACCATCACTGTTGTCGCCGAAGAGGACTGGATAAGGGCTGTGATTAACACTCCTGTTAATACCCCCGTTACCCGATTGGTGGTCATAGCTGTCAGGATACTTCGTAACCTGTCACCTGCGACCTTTTGTAAGCCCTCGCTCATTATCTTCATGCCATAAAGGAAGAGCCCCAACGAGCCTATGAGCTTTAAAAAATCATAAAAAGAATATTCCATCTATAATAATTTTAGTGGTTGTTTGTTCTCTATCTGATTACTAAGTATATTTAGTCCCATGTATTCACCTTATAAACAGACTACGATGAAACAGATGTTACAAATATGTTGCAAAAATAATAATATTTATAAAGAATTCCCTATCGGAAGCTCACTTTTGGATATTTATTACGGTTTTAATCTTAATTTCCCCTACCAGGTAGTCAGTGCCAAGGTAAATAATCGCTCCGAAGGACTAAATTTCCGGGTATATAATAATAAAGATGTAGAGTTTCTCGACATACGCGACTCCTCAGGTATGCGCACCTACGTCCGCTCTTTATGCTTTATTCTTTACAAGGCAGTCAGCGAACTATTCCCGGACGGCAAACTATATGTAGAGCATCCGGTGTCCAAGGGTTACTTCTGCAACCTCCGCATCGGGCGTCCCATCGAGCTGGAAGACGTGACCGCTATCAAAAAGCGGATGAAAGAGATTATTGCCGAGAACATTCCTTACCACCGCATCGAATGCCACACTGCCGAGGCTGTACGCATCTTCAGTGAACGGGGTATGAAGGATAAGGTGAAACTGCTCGAGACTTCCGGTTCGCTCTATACCTATTATTATACGTTGGGCGATACCATCGACTACTATTACGGCAACCTGCTCCCCAGCACCGGCTTTATCTGGCTGTTCGACATTGTAAAATACTATGACGGCCTGCTGTTGCGCATTCCCAACAAGAACAATCCCGATGTATTGGAAGAAGTAGTAAAGCAGGAAAAAATGCTCGACGTATTCAAAGAACATCTGCGCTGGAACTATATTATGGGAATGAGCAACGTAGGTGACTTCAATATGGCCTGTGAAGAAGGACACGCCACCGACCTCATCAACGTAGCTGAAGCCTTGCAGGAAAAAAAGATTGTACAAATAGCCGATGACATCTACCGACGGGGCGAAAACGGAAACCGGGTGAAACTGATACTTATCTCCGGCCCATCCTCCTCCGGCAAGACCACCTTCAGCAAGCGCCTGTCCATACAGCTGATGACCAACGGGCTACACCCATACCCCATTTCACTGGACAACTACTTCGTAGATCGCGAAGATACACCGCGTGACGAGAATGGAGACTACGACTACGAATCGCTCTATGCCCTCGACCTCGACCTCTTCAACCGGCAGTTGCAAGCCTTGGTGCGAGGCGAAGAAGTGGAACTTCCACGCTACAACTTCACCCTCGGGAAGAAGGAGTACAAGGGAGACAAACTGCGCATCGACGAACATACAATCATTATACTCGAAGGCATCCACGCCCTGAACCCGGAACTGACTCCACACGTCCCGGCGGAAGATAAATACAAGATTTACGTATCTGCCCTCACTACTATTTCATTGGATGACCACAACTGGATTCCCACGACAGACAATCGTTTACTGCGCCGTATCATCCGCGACTTCAACTACCGCGGCTACTCGGCACAGGAAACCATTTCCCGCTGGCCCAGTGTGCGCACCGGTGAAGACAAATGGATCTTCCCCTATCAGGAGAATGCCGATGTAATGTTCAACTCCGCCTTGCTGTTCGAGTTTGCCGTGCTGCGTTGCCATGCCGAGCCCATTCTAACCAGTGTGCCGCGCAACTGTCCCGAATATGCCGAAGCCTACCGTCTGCTAAAGTTCATAAAGTATTTCACACCCGTACAGGATAAAGAAATACCACCCACATCGCTGCTGAGGGAATTTTTAGGTGGAAGTAGTTTCAAATATTAAAAAAGAGCGATTGTTCTGCACCATGTATTAAAGAATATTACTACATTTGTGTGCTAATCAAACGTATTTACATAATGAAAAAGATAATATCTCTATTCTTATTAGCTATATTCTGCTTCTATAGCCAAATTTATGCCCAAAACCGTGCCGGAGAATTGATGCAACAAGCACAGGAGAATCTTGATAAAAAAGAATATATCAAAGCCCGTTATCTCTTTTTGCAGGCCTACAACTCCTTTGCCTCCCAAGACAACTACGCCAAGGCAGTGGAGTGTGGTGTCAATGCCAGTGCGCTCTATCATCGGGAAAACTACTACAAAGAGGCCTTCGATCTGCTTCGCAGTGCCGAAATGGCAGTAACTACCGGCGAACAGAAAACCGGTAAAGCCATGCCGGAGTTGCGATTCCGCATCAATAAAGAACGGTTGCAGATATACATCAACACCAAGAATCCTGCACGGGCCAAAGAATTGCTGAGCCGGTTGGAAGAGACAGCTAAGGCATCGCGCAACGATTCCTTGAGTAACGACCTGCTCTACACCCAGGCCAATTACTATTACACCTTCGGTATGAATACCCAGGGCGATGCTGCCACCAACCGACTGATAAGCCAGTACAAGGAACAAAAGAACTATGCCAAAGTAGACGAATGCTACAAAACCCTCATCAGCATTGCCCGCAAAGCCAACAACGCTGGGGTAGTGGCACGTACCTACGACAAATACATTCTCTGGACAGATTCTGTAAAAGCGCTTACCGCCCAAGATGAGTTGAATGCGTTAAAACAGAAATACGACGAAAGCCTTACTACCATCCAGGAGAAAGACGATTCGCTGAGTGCCAAACAGTATATCATTATCGGACTCTGTGTACTCGCAGCCATCCTTGCCGCCGCCCTGGTGCTGGGTGCCATCGTGCTGCTGCGCTTCATCGTCCTCACCCGTAAACAGAAAAAAGCCATCAGCGTTGCCAACGAGCACAACGAGCTAAAGACCAAGTTCATTCAAAATATCTCCGCACAAATGGAGCCCACATTGAACACGCTGGATGCTTCCTTACCCGGCGTACGCGCTCTGCACACTTTCTCGCAGCACATCCAAGAGCTGTCCGAGTTAGAAAACAGTTTGTCCGAGCCTTATGAAATGCAGGAGAAGAACATTTCTACTTTCTGCGAAAACGTAATGGACAAGATTAAAGGAAAAACGCAGGAAGAGGTCACGCTGGCAGTGAATGCCCCCAAACTGAATGTAAAAATCAATCCCGAACAACTGGAACACATACTGTTGCACCTGCTGGAAAATGCTGCCGAGTACACTCCCGCCGGAGGAAAGATATGGCTCGATTTCAAGAAACGCGGCGCACATACCCACCAGTTCATCATCAGCGATACCGGTTGCGGCATCCCCGAAGAACAACGCGAAAATATCTTCAAACCTTTCACCGAAGTAAAAGACCTGACGCAAGGTGATGGTTTGGGGCTGCCCATCTGCTCGCTGATAGCTACCAAAATGAACGGTAGCCTGACACTGGACAGCAGCTACAACAAGGGAGCACGATTTGTGCTGGAACTGCACGCATAAAGACTACAGCTAAGGCTGAAAGAGATACATCTCATGCATAGGAAAATCCTGTGCATGAGATGTTTTTTGTGGAAGAAAGTAGTATCTTTGCAGCAGTTCTAAGAAAAAACAGAATGAAAAAACGAACCATTACAGCCGTATCGACATTAACTATTCTCTTGGCGGCCTGCATTTCCCGAACTAATTATGACCCCATGCTCATGCAAGCAGATTCACTGATGCCCACAAGACCTGACATTGCTCTGTACATCCTGCAAGACGTCACATTACAGCAATTCTCTTCACAAGCCGATAAGGCTTACTACGCACTGCTCATTACGCAGGCAAAAGACAAAAACTATATCCAACAAACCAATGATTCATTAATTCGCACTGCCGTAGAGTATTACACCTCTACTAATAACAAAAGAATGCAAGCTGAAGCATATTATTACTGGGGTTGCATTTACAGAGATACCAACCAACAATCGGCTGCCATAGAGAAGTATCTTATAGCAGCAGCCCTCGCTTCGGAAGTGGACGACACACAACTGGTAGGACGCATCTATAATAATATTGGTTATTTGTACTTTCGACAGAGGTTATACGAAAAAGCAGATTCTATTTATCAAAAGACCGAACAGATAGGCATCCAGCTAAATGACACTAGCCTGTGGACAGAAGCACTATCCATGCAGGGAAACATAAAACTGCAACAGCAACTTTATCCACAAGCGGAGCAGGACTTGCTGCAAGCACTCCATACTTTAGGACATTTTGAACAAGATGGAATACGGAGTGATATTGTCGCTGCATTGAGTTCACTATATAGCAAAGTAGGTGATGGAAGAAAAGCTATCGAATATGCCCAACAAAACATCAAGCTTCAAAAAGATAGTTTGTATTGCTATCGAGCTTTCCTATTATTAGGTGATGCTTATTATAAAGTAGAACAATATGATTCTGCCCTATATTACATCAACAAGGCATTACCTTCCTGGAATTATGCCAATAAAGCAAGTGCCTATATGCGTTTAGCAGATATTGCAAGAAAACGTGGTAATATAGCTCAGTCGCTGGATATGGAGAGGCTATATTCCTCTTACAAAGACAGTTTAGACCTAAATCTACAGAAAGATAAGATTCTTGAAACAGAAAAGCAAGTCTTGATAAAACAGCAACAAATACAATACAAACATTCCCAAAGCAGGTATCGTTACTACATTATAACTCTTACTATAATCAGTATTTCATTTATCTATACCTTGCGAAAGCGGTACCAAAAGAAAATCCATCGACAGTATCAAGAAAGGATTCAATCAGAAAAAATACTAAATCAGCAATATTTGCAAC